>Ga0315339_1000801_pt1 | contig 33843 bp, 32 predicted proteins | sample ASW17metaG_FD_204514 | JGI IMG/M metagenome (GOLD analysis project Ga0315339, IMG submission 204514) | Ammonia-oxidizing marine archaeal communities from Pacific Ocean, United States - ASW #17 | ecosystem: Environmental > Aquatic > Marine > Oceanic | place: USA: California | collected 2016-12-05 | reverse complement strand
TGGAGACAAAAGGATCGATCATATCCTTTCTTACTTCGGCAGGTATTTTCGTATAGAGGAGAGCCAGTAGCATAGCGTCGAGCTCTTCTCCCATGACGTCTTCTGCAACCCGTACCGCGGAGGCGAGAGAGAGCACCTTGCCGATTTCCGGCAAGCCATCGAGATAATCGTGGACTTGTTTGATGCGCTGGATTTTGTCCGGAGTAAACCAATATTCCGGTGAGCTGGCCATCGATGCGGCAAACTCACGCTCCATCTCAATCTCGTACTCGCTCATCCCTTCAAGGTCTTCCGGGCTCAGGAAATCGTCCGTTTCATCTGGGAATTTGATCACGATTTCGAGCGGCGTGGTGCCGCCGAGCTTGTCATCAATGAGCTTGAGGCCCTGGTAAATCTCCGTGTCGTCGCTGAAATAATTGATGAAACTGTTCTCGACCCGCAATTGGCTGATGCCCACCGCACTTGTGGCAGTCAACAGGACAGCTAACAGCAAGATTTTATTGCCCTGGGTCTCGGTCAGGTGGGCGAGGTAGGCCGGTAAGTGGAACCGGTCGCGTTCAACGCTGGATTTGGCGTCAGTTTTCCGCATCACCAGCAACAGTGTTGGGAACATAATAAACGAGGTGGCAAATGTCACCGCCAGGCCGGCGCTCATCATCAGGCCGAAATCGATCACCGGCTTGATATCGCTTACCACTAGGGAGCCAAAACCGATAATGGTCGTCAGCGCCGTATAGAGGCAGGGTTTCACCATTTTATGGGCGGTTGCTCTAACCAACGCCAATTGATCATCACCCGGATTATCGCGGTTGAGCTGCAGATAACGTACGATCAAATGAATATTCATCGAAATGGTGATGATCAGCATGAGCGCGAGAAAATTGGATGAGATAACGGTGACGTTCCAACCGCTCAATCCAAGCAGACCCATCATGACCAGGCCGGCATAAAAGCAGCTGACCAAGGGCAGCATGATCCAGCGCACTCGGCGGAAGATGATTGTCAGAACAATGATGAGGAATGCGAGGACGCCGCCGCCAAAGATAACCAGGTCATTACCAACAAATGTCACCATATCGTCGGTAATCATCGGCACGCCGCCAAGGTATAATTGGCCCTGGCCGCGATAACGCTCGACGATCACTCTGATCTCGGCGATATCGAGATGGCGTTGCTCGCTTATGGCGTCTCGCGTTCGAATAAATTCGGCCTCAACCTGATTCAGGGTTTGCAATTCTTCATCGGAGAGGCCTGTGGTGCGCTTTTTGGCGCGCAGTTCATGACGGGATTTCTGTAGGTTGTTGTGCTTTTGATCCTCGACAAGACTCAATAATAAAGCGGTCGTTTCGCCATCTGCACTGATGATGAGTTGGCGGTATATGGGGCTGTTGACCAGTTCCTCTTTGGCCCGGCTAGGGTCGATTCCGGCCTTCTCCAGGCTCGGGATATCGTCAATCATTTCAGTGAAAGATTGATCTGAGCTTTTCAGCAGGGGGGCATCCAGGATGGTGAACACCGTGTTGACGCTGGCGACTTCCTGGAGCTCCCCACGCAGTTGCCTCAGAGCTTCCAGTGATGGAGCGGAAAATAGATCCTTGTCGGGGGTGTAGGTTACAATGAGCAAGCTTGCGCTCGGATATCGCGCCTGAATTTTCTGGAAAGTCAGAAAATCTGCATCGTCTTCCAACAACAAGGAATCGGCCGATGCGTCCAGCTTGAAGTCTTTTGTGTAATAACCGAAGAACACCAGAACAGCGAGCAGCACAGCCAGAACGGTCTTGGGGTGACGGAGCACCGCAGAATCGTAGGCTTGCGCAATAAGAGACGTCATCGAGTTTCCTCTTTGAGCAATGCGAGTTCAACCTGGCGGCGCAACGCTAACCCAGCCTGAGATAGCAATGGTGCGCACCCAAATGGCAACACTCATTTAAATGCTGCCCGCTCTTTACCGTTCTCGATATAGCAGCGCCGGTATCGTTGTCCAAGTGAGGTTAATATCTCGTAACCAATAGTGCCGGAATCGGCGGCGAACGCATCGACCGGATAAGCGCCGCCGATCAGATCAACCGGGGCGCCTGGCTGGGTGAATTCGGCTGATATTTCGGTTACGTCGAGCGTGATCATGTCCATCGATACGCGTCCGACAATGGGTGCCTGGACGCCTCTGATATAGGCATTTGCCTGGTTGCTCGCACTACGTAAATAGCCATCAGCATAACCAACGGGAACTGTCGCAATACGGCTCGGCCGTGTCACGACATGTGAAGCACCATAGCCAACGCTCCGACCAGTGTCAATGTGACGTACCTGGCGAATTTTTCCTTCTAAACGAATGACTTCCGCCATCGGGTTGGGCCGACCTGGGGTTGGATTCAGGCCGTAAAGGGCAGCTCCCGGGCGGGCCAAATCGAAGTGATAATCGGCCCCGAGAAAGATCCCTGAGGAGTTGGCGAAGCTGGCCTTGGCGGGTATTCTGTCGGCGTTAAGGGATCTCAGGGCCGCTTTGAATTCTAACAATTGCGCCCTATTCATTGCCTGGTCGCGCTCCTCGGCGCAGGCTAAATGGCTCATGATATAAGTAATATTGAGGCCGTGCAGGCGCTCGGGCTCAGCCACCAAACAGGCGAGTTCATTGGCGGGCAGGCCAAGGCGCGACATGCCGGTATCAACATGCAGCACTGCCGTCTGCCGGTCTTTGCTGCCGTTTCCAGCGCTGTATTGGGCGCGCCAGGTGTCGATTTGGCCGAGGTCATTAAGTACCGGAATAAGCCGTTGGCGAGAAAATTCCTCTGCTTCCTCTGGCAAGGGGCCAGAAAATACGTAAATCCGGCTTTCCGGCAGAATGGCGCGCAAGGCAATGCCTTCATCAAGCGAGGCGGAGAAAAATTTGCGGCAGCCGGCGGCGTAGAGCGCCGGCGCGACTGCTTCAATCCCTAGGCCAAAGGCGTTCGCCTTAACAACGCCTGCGACCTGCGAACCCTTCTTCAGGCGCGTGCCAAGGCTGCGCCAATTGGCGACAATCGCGTCGAGGTCAATGGTGAGCTGGGCGCCCGCAAAAGCATTGGCCGACATAATCCCGGCTAGCCCGCTTTAGACACGAGACCGGCGCGCCACTAGATCAGCGCCAGTAGGTAAGCGCTTTTAGAAGGGGGCATCATCGGTGGGAAAGCTGTGCGAGCGGTCAAAATCGCTGAATTGGGTGAGGTTTTCATCGAAATGCATTTCGATTTTTCCAATCGGGCCATGGCGCTGTTTGGCGACGATAATTTCCGCCAGTCGATGCACCCGCTCCATCCTTTCCATCCAGTCGGCATGCTCCGCCGTACCGTCCTCAGGCTGTTTGCGAGCGAGGTAATATTGCTCGCGGTAAACAAACATAACCACATCCGAATCTTGCTCGATCGAGCCTGATTCGCGAAGATCTGACAATTGCGGCCGCTTGTCTTCGCGCTGCTCAACGGCGCGCGAAAGCTGTGACAATGCGATCACGGGCAAATCGAGCTCCTTGGCCAGCGCCTTCAGCCCCTGGGTAATCTCAGAAACCTCCTGAACCCGATTACTCTGGCCGATACTGTTTGATGGGCGCATAAGCTGGAGATAGTCGACGATGATCAAAGAGAGCCCATGCTGGCGCTTAAGGCGGCGTGCCCGTGCCCGCAGGCCGGCGACCGAAAGCGCCGGGGTATCATCAATATAGAGCGGCATACGCTCGATTTCCTGACTGGCACGGACTACTTGGCTAAACTCCAAATCATTCAACTCACCGCGACGCAGCTTTTCCGAGGATATGCCGGAGCTTTCTGCTAAAATCCGTGTTGCCAGCTGTTCTGACGACATTTCTAGCGAAAAGAATCCAACCCGCGCGCCACGTTCAGAAATAATATTGCCCTGGTCATCTCTCTCTTGTTCAAACATCTTCGCGGTATTGAAGGCAATGTTGGTGGCAAGCGCAGTTTTGCCCATGCTGGGCCGGCCGGCAAGAATGATCAGATCAGAATTATGTAGGCCGCCCAACAGCTTATCCATATCGATAAAGCCGGTGGTTGCGCCGGATAGATTGCCGTCCTGTTTGCAAGCCTGGGTGATCATATCGAGGGCGACGCTGAGTGGCTTGTCGAAAGATTCGAAGCCGCTTTCGGAGCCGCCGCTTTCTGCCAGATTAAAAAGTTTTTGCTCAGCGTTCTCAATTTGCGATATAGCTATATCATCGAGCGAGGCATCATAGGCTTCATTGACCATGTCTTCGCCGATGCCGATCAAGTTGCGGCGGAGCGCCAAATCAAAAATAGCGCGACCGTAATGCTCGGCATTAATGATAGTGACGGCAGATCCGGCGAGGCGGGCTAAATATTGCGCGCCGCCCACTTCGGACAGCGAATCGTCATTGTCGAAATAATGCTTGAGTGTCACAGGGCTGGCGATTTGTTGACGATCGATCATTTTATGCACGGCTTCATAGATTCGGCCATGTACCGGCAAATAAAAATGCCCTGACTCGAGAAAGGAGCCGACATGATTGGCGGCTTCATTATTGATCAAAATCGCTCCGAGAAGAGCCTGTTCGGCTTCGACATTATGCGGCAACGTGCGGTACGACGGGAGCTGCCCGTCTTCTTCCTGAAGAGTTGTAAATGCAGTGTTTATTGCCATGTCTGCTTATACATCAAAACAGCGCCCATTTGATATGGCGCGCTATTACACCGGCAATAAAATCACAAGGACAAGTTTGTGGTAACTATGGGGATAACTTCTGAAGCCGAGCGTCAGAGAGGATTGTCGCGCTTCCAATTGAACATATAGTCGCGCGTCAACGGCGCCGCTTCTTGGTCGCGGGAGATTTGCAATTGTGCAATCATATGGTCCTGGCGGCGGAAAGCAGTCTCCGCGCCAGCAAGGTAAAATTCCCACATGCGGCAGAAGCGTTCGTCATAAATTTCCTTCACCTTGTCGCGGTTCGCACGAAAATTTATGGACCAAGCCTTTAGTGTTTCAGCGTAGTGTAGGCGTAAAAATTCAACATCGAGAACCTTCACACCAGCGCGTTCGGTGGCAGAAAATATTTCCGACATGGACGGGGTATAACCGCCGGGGAAAATATATTTTCGTAGCCACGGGTTTGTAACGCTCGGGCCGTCCCAGCGAGCAATGGTATGCACCACCGCGATACCATCTTCGGTCAGAAGAGATTTGATCTTATTGAAAAAATCAACGTAATAGCTGACGCCGACATGCTCAAACATGCCAACCGAGATAATGCGATCATATTTTCCACTCTCCAGGCGATAATCGCACAAATCAAAGCGTACCTGATCGGTGATACCGAGATCCTGCACCCGCTTGGTGGCGTAGGCCTTCTGCTCGGTGGAGAGGGTCAGGCCAGTGACGTCGGCGCCGGTCTGTTGGCTGAGATAAATGGCTAGCCCACCCCAGCCTGAGCCGATATCGAGTGTTTTGAGGCCGGGTCGGTCAAGTAGAAGTTTGGCTGCAAGATGGTGCTTTTTGGCCAATTGCGCTTGTTCGAGGCTATCTTCCGGGGTCTCAAAATAGCCACAGGAATATTGCCTATCGCTATCGAGAAAGAGGTCGAACAATTCGTCTGAGAGATCGTAATGATGCGCGACGTTTTTGCGCGACTTGCCGATAGGATTATGTTGCTGAATAGGCCGCACCAGCGGAGTTAACCAATTGCGAAGCTTTATGACCTGGTTCGCTTCCAGTCGATTGAGGTTGGCGCCGATTACATCGATTAGGTCGATGATCTGGCCGCCGTTCTCAACCGTCAGACCACCATCCATATAGCCTTCGCCCACAGCTAGGCGCGGGTTCCAGAAAAGTTTGTAGTGGAGCGATTTGTCGTGCAGGCGGATGGTAACTTCCGGCCCTGGCTCGCCAGAAAAGGTATGCTTATTACCACGCGCATCAATGACGTGTAACGCACCCCAACTCATGAGTGGTTTGAAAAGAACTCCGCATAACATGGCGCGTCGCTCCAGGCCGCAGGGTTAGGTGTTGATGATTTCAGCCTCTGCGGCGCTATCAGCCACAGAACTGCCGTTTGCATCATCGCCACTTGCGTCGTCGCTGCTTTCACCGTCGCCGGCCTCATTAGAACCAGCCATGGCAGCCAATTCGTCTTCCGGTGATTCGAAAACTATTTCCGCGGCGGCAGCAGCCTCAGCCCGCTCGTCGAGCGCCTCCTGCTCATGCGCCGGCAGAATTGAGCCGCCCTTTGCTTGAATTTCTGCTTCCTCATCCGAGCGCGCTACATTTGCCCGCACGGTGACAATCACCTCCGGGTGAATCGCGACGTGCACATCAAAGATGCCGAGCGTTTTGATAGGTCTGTCGAGGCGAACTTGCTGGCGATTGACATCAACGCCGGCAGCGATAATCGCATCGGAGATATCTTTTGCCGTGACGGACCCGTAAAGCTGTAAAGTGTCACTGGCTTGGCGGATAAGCACGAAATCCTGACCCTCAAGGATCTCGGCGTTCGATTGGGCCCCGCTGCGGCGTTCCAAATTAAGCTTCTCCAGCGCCTCGCGCTCATGCTCAAAACGTAATTTATTTTCCTCGGTGGCGCGCAGGGCTTTTCTTTGCGGCAGGAGAAAATTGCGAGCATAGCCATTCTTGACGTGAACGATTTCGCCCAGCCCGCCGAGTTTTTCAATGCGCTCGAGTAAGATGATATCCATGGGTAACGGCTCCTTGGTGGGCGCGTTCCGCCGGATTGGAAGATTAGATCCGATTTCCGGCAGACGCCGCCCGGGCGGCTAGTGTTTATTTTACAACGTAGGGCAACAGCGCCAAATGCCTGGCCCGCTTGATCGCTCGTGCCAGCTCGCGCTGTTTCTTGACGGAGACAGCGGTAATCCGGCTCGGCACAATCTTGCCGCGTTCAGACAGAAAACGCGATAGCATTTTAGTATCTTTATAATCGATCTTCGGGGCATTCGTGCCACTGAAGGGACAGGATTTGCGCCGGCGAAAAAATGGCCTGCGGGGGAATGAAACTGACGGCAATCCGCCGCCCGCACCGCCTGCGCCGCCACCGCCGCGCGGTCCGCCACGGCTCTCAGACGTTTCTAACATTATTCTGCTCCGCTCTTCGCTTTACTATCATTATTTTCAGCACTGTCAGCATTTGCCGCTGCGGCTTTACCATCATCATTTGGGGCGTCTGCAGGGGGTACATCACGCGGGCTCTCGCGGCGGCCTTCGCCGCCTTCGCCGCCGTCACGGCTGCGATATTCACCTCTACCACGACTGTCGCGCGCCCCCCTGGACTGCATTACCACAGATGGCTCAGAATCCAATGCATCAACACGGATCGTCAAATAGCGCATTACATCTTCATTGATGCGCATATTGCGTTCCATCTCTGCAATTACCTCCGCCGGCGCATCAATCTGCATATACAAATAATGGCCTTTGCGGTTTTTCTTAATTTTATATGTCAGGCTGCGCAGACCCCAATATTCAGTCTTCGCCACCTTACCGCCTTTTTCACGGACAATTTCTTGAAACTGTTCCGACAGACCTTCGACCTGTTGGCCGGAGATGTCCGGGCGCGCAATTAACGTGCTCTCATAGAGCGGCATTTAGAGGTCTCTCCTAAAATTCCAAAAACAGGGGGCTTAATCCGTGCGACAAATACACGGAGATCGCCGCAAACATTCGTTCGCAGCGCTGCCGAGGCGCCGCACTATACAGTATTGCCCATGGTGCGCAAGGGCGCTTGACAGCGCGTCTGGGGCGGTCAACCTTTGCTCACCCGAAAACTATTTTTGGGAGTGAATATAGAAGGATTATCAGCTGTGCGTCGAGCATTTGTATTTCCCGGGCAAGGTTCGCAAAAAGTGGGTATGGGGCAGGACCTTAGCCACGCGTTCGCTGCCGCGCGCGCCGTCTTTGAAGAGATTGATGATGCGTTGGGAGAGAAGCTTTCAACCATCATATTCGAAGGGCCGGACGAGGAATTACGCCTGACCCGCAACACGCAGCCGGCGCTGATGGCCATGTCTATGGCAGTGGTCCGGGTTATTGAAAGCGAAAGCGGCAAACAAATTACTGAACTGGCGCATGTCGTTGCTGGGCATTCATTGGGTGAATATACCGCTCTGGCTGCGGTTGACGCACTTACTTTGCCCGATACCGCCCGCTTGCTGCGCCTGCGTGGAGACGCCATGCAACAAGCGGTGCCGGTCGGCGAAGGCGCTATGGCGGCTTTGTTGGGCGCGGATTTGGAATTGGCTGAGAAAATTGCAGCTGCGGCGGCTGAAGGCGAAGTTTGTGCGCTTGCCAATGACAATGCACCCGGTCAAGTGGTTATCAGTGGTGCCAAATTAGCCATTGACCGCGCGCTCGCCATGGCGAGCGCGAAGGGCGTTAAAAAAGCAGTGCTTTTACCAGTTAGCGCGCCTTTTCACTGCGCATTAATGGCGCCAGCTGCGGAAGCGATGGCAAAAGCCCTGGCGACGACCAATCTCCGCGCTCCCGCTGTGCCGGTCATCGCCAATGTGAGCGCGCAGGCTGTAAATGGACCGGATGACATCCGTTATTTGTTGCAAAAGCAGGTGACAGCGATGGTGCGTTGGCGCGAATGCGTGTTGGCTATGCGCGCCGATGGGGCCGAACAATTGGTGGAGATCGGCGCCGGAAATGTACTGAAAACCCTAACGCGGCGTATCGACCGGGAAATGGAAGCGTTTGCTTTGGGCGGAATCGACGAAATCGAGAAATTCATACAAGCTTTATAAGTAGAGGAATGCTGGAATGTTTGATCTGACAGAAAAACGGGCGTTGGTGACCGGCGCGACCGGGGGAATCGGTGCGGCGATAGCGGCAGGATTTCACGCTCAGGGCGCTACTTTGGCGCTTTCCGGCAGCCGAACGGAAGTGCTTGAAGCACAGGTGGCAGAATTCGGCTCGCGCGCACATGCCTTGCCGGCCAATCTAAGCGACCCCGACTCGGCTGCTGATTTGCTCAGCTGGACAGCAGAAATTCTTGGTGGAATTGATATATTGGTTCATTGCGCCGGGATTACCCGCGATAATCTCGCTATGCGAATGAAGGATTCGGAGTGGCAAGAGGTCATCGATGTCAATTTGAGCGCAGGTTTTCGCCTAGCTCGGGCCTCGTTACGTCCCATGATGAAGGCGCGCTGGGGACGTATTATTTTTATTACTTCGGTAGTTGGAGCGACCGGAAATCCGGGCCAAGCCAATTATGCAGCTTCTAAGGCCGGCTTGACGGGAATGGCTAAGGCGTTTGCGGCTGAGGTTGCCAGTCGGGGCGTGACTGTCAATTGCGTGGCGCCCGGCTTTATTGATACCACCATGACCGAAGCCTTGAATGATGCGCAACGTGAGCGCATTACTGCCGCTATTCCGGCGGCTCATATAGGTTCACCGAGCGATATTGCGGCGGGTTGTGTCTATTTGGCCAGCGAAGAAGCGGCTTATGTGACCGGGGAGACACTGCATATCAACGGCGGTATGGCCATGTTGTGATAGGACGCGTTGACTTCTGACGTAGATCAGTGGCAATGCGGAAAGAAGTGTGTTAACTAGCGCCCGCGCTGGAGTGGTTTACCCTGATTCGCTCTTTGAGTTGCCCTTTGGATCGCTATATGATTTGCCCCAGAAAAGGTCTTAAAATATCTGAGGTAGTGTGATTTCTGGGTTATGCCAGCCGGCGTTTGAACATATAATCAATTCTACAAACGGATCGTAGTTTAACATCCGAGGGAATGTTTAATGAGTGATAGTGATATCCCCGAACGGGTTAAGAAAATAGTTGTCGAACATCTAGGTGTCGACGAGGACAAAGTTACCGACGGCGCCAGCTTTATAGATGATCTGGGCGCTGATAGTCTTGATACGGTCGAGCTCGTCATGGCCTTTGAGGAAGAGTTCGGTTGTGAAATTCCGGATGATGCCGCAGAGAAAATCCTGACCGTTAAAGATGCGGTCAATTACATCGAGCAAATTACCTAATATCTGTATTACCGCTTTGTAAGGACCGGCCCATGGCCGCTTCACAGAAATCCCATTGCCACACCGCTCAACTCAGGAGCGACGAGCGATGAGGCGTGTCGTGGTCACGGGTATGGGTATGGTCACGCCGCTTGGCAGTGGCGTGGATCATTGCTGGGATCGTTTATTGCAATCGCACAGCGGTGTGAGCGCCATTGATAATTTTGATGTTTCTGATCTCCCGGCCAAGATCTCAGCACAGGTGCCAAGAGGAACGGAGCCAGGTCAATTTGACGCTGAAAAATACGTTTCCAGTAAAGACACTAGGCGGATGGATCAGTTCATTATATTTGCTCTTGGTGCAGCTATTCAGGCGGTCGAGGATTCAGGCTGGAAGCCGGAGCGTGAAGAAGATCAGGATCGCAGCGGCGTGATGATCGGCTCCGGTATCGGCGGCCTACAAACCATCGCGGCTGGCGCTATTCTAGTACATGAAGAAGGCCCACGCCGTCTTAGCCCATTTTTTATTCCCTCCAGCCTGATTAATCTGGCATCGGGGCATGTTTCGATCCGCTACGGTTTCAAGGGGCCTAATCATTCGGTGGTGACGGCTTGTTCTACGGGCGCGCATGCGATTGGCGATGCGGCGCGTTTGATCATGCTTGATGATGCCGACGTGATGGTCGCCGGCGGTGCCGAGGCGGGTATTTGCCGCCTTGGGATAGCGGGATTCTCTGCCGCGCGCGCTCTCTCGACCAGTTTTAACGATACTCCTGAACGTGCCTCGCGTCCTTGGGATAGGGATCGCGATGGATTCGTCATGGGCGAGGGGTCAGGCATCGTTGTGCTAGAAGAATATGAGCACGCCAAAGAGCGTGGCGCAAGAATCTATGCCGAAATTCTTGGCTATGGCATGAGCGGTGACGCCTTCCACATCACAGCGCCTTCAGCGGATGGTGCCGGCGGCTTTAAGTCCATGAGGCACGCGCTCAACAAGGCCGGTATTAATATTGATCAAGTTGATTATGTGAACGCGCACGGTACCTCCACGCCACTTGGTGACGAGATCGAGCTGAATGCGGTGAAGCGCCTGTTCGGCAATGCGGCTGAGGGCTTATCCATGTCATCGACAAAATCTTCAATCGGCCATCTTCTGGGTGCGGCGGGCAGCGTCGAGACTATTTTCTCGATCCTAGCGATTAACAATAATGTCGTGCCGCCAACGCTCAATCTCGAAGATCCATCCGACGGTTGCGATCTTGATCTAGTGCCACTTGAGCCGAAAGAGCGTAAGGTTAGCATTGCCATGTCGAATTCCTTCGGCTTCGGTGGAACCAACGCCACGCTGGTCGTCGGCGAGGTCTCCTAACCCGCGATGGCCTCACCAGCACCGTATCGACGGGCGCTGATCTGGATTTCTGTTCCTCTTATAATTATTGCCGCAGTCATTGCGGCCGGTGGGATTTACCTCGACCAAGGCTTCGATTCGCCCAGTGCAAATGACGAAACGCTGACCATAGTGCTGCCTTCCGGCAGTAGCGCTTGGGAGATCGCCGAAGCACTCTATGCTGCTGGTGTGGTGCTGGATCCCAATGTATTTGCTGCCGGTGTTTGGCTCGAAGGGCGAAGCGGCTCTTTGAAAGCCGGTGAATATCTCTTTCCAGCCCATGCGACGCCACGCGATGCGATGGAGATCGTTCTGGCCGGCAAGACAGTCAAACATCGCCTAACCATTCCGGAAGGATTAACCAGCGCCGAAATTCTACGCCTCATCGAAGGAGCTGAAGCGCTTGATGGTGTGGTGACAGAAATTCCGCCAGAAGGTACGTTGTTGCCTGAGACTTATAACTTTCGCCGCGGTGACAGACGAGCCGACATGATCGATCGTATGCAAGCAGGCATGGTGAATTTGATCGCCGAGTTGTGGCCCAATCGTGCTAAAAATTTACCGTTCGAAACGCCGGAGCAAGCACTGGTACTAGCCTCAATCGTCGAGAAAGAGACAGCGCTGGCGTCTGAGCGGCTTCAGGTTGCCGGCGTTTTTATCAATCGTTTGCGCAGGAAGATGCGCCTACAGTCCGACCCCACGGTGATTTTCGCGGTGACCGGGGGTACCGCGCCGCTGGACCGGCCCTTGAGCAAGGCCGACCTGGCGCTCGATAGCGTATTTAATACCTATCGGCACAAGGGTTTGCCGCCTCAGCCGATAGCCCATCCGGGGCGCGAATCTTTGGCTGCCGTGTTGAATCCGGGGACGACAGACGCGCTCTATTTTGTTGCCGATGGCAGTGGCGGGCATGTATTTTCTAAGACCTTGACTGCGCATAACAGGAATGTTGCGCGCTGGCGCAAGCTACAAAAAGAGCGCGCGAAGAGTGGCTCATGAAGCTGGCTGCGCCGCTGTTGCCCTTATGAGCGGGCGGTATATAACTAGGTCGGGCGCTGGGGCGTGAGGCTCGTGGCGTGGGACAGCCGAAAGGAGCGCGGGTGACAGTCTACAGCATGACAGGATTTGCTCAGACCGAGGGGCGCACTGACGCTTTTGACTGGGCCTGGGAAACAAAGAGCGTCAATGGTCGCGGACTTGATCTGCGGTGCCGCCTGAGTAGCGGCTTGGACGCCCTTGAGCCGGCGGTTCGCAAAGCTGCTGCGGCGCATTTCAAGCGCGGTAATCTCTCAGTGAACTTGCGCCTGACACGCAATATAGGCACCCAGCAGGTGCAGGTTAACCGGAAATTACTGGATGATCTAATCTTGCTAGCGGGAGAATACAGTAGTGCCGAGGGTATTGAACGGCCCAGCCTGGACGGCTTATTGGCTTTGCGCGGTGTTATTGAACCCATCGGCGAAGCGGAAGAGGAAAGTGCGGACGAAATTATTGCGCGCGATAAATTATTATTGCAGAGCTTAGATGAATTATTTGAGGGATTAGCCGCCGCGCGCGCAGCGGAAGGTGTGCATTTGGCCGCTATTATCGGTGGGCAGTTGGCGTATATGGAGGTGCTCGCCGCTCGTGCCGCAGACAGCGCCGCGCTTCGCCCGGAAGCTGCGAAGGTACGCCTTGAGGCGCAAGTTGCCGCTCTTCTGGAAGCCGGTGCAGCGCAGTCTGAGGAGCGTCTGGCCCAGGAGCTGGCCATATTGGCGGTCAAGACAGATATCCGCGAAGAGTTGGACCGTTTGGTAACCCATATTGCCGCAGCGACGGCGCTCTTAAGCGAAGGCAGCGCGATTGGCCGAAAGCTCGATTTTCTGGCCCAGGAATTGAACCGCGAAGCGAATACGCTGTGTGCTAAATCCAATGATCCGCAGTTGAGTGAAATTGGTCTGGAGCTGAAGGCGGTCATCGATCAGTTTCGTGAGCAGGTGCAGAACATTGAGTAAGGCGGTGAACGAGGTGAAAAATAGCGCGCAGGCAGGTATTGCCCGCCGTGGCGTGATGTTTGTTTTATCTTCGCCTTCCGGCGCGGGAAAAACCTCAATTGCGCGCCGCCTACTTGAACTGGAGTCCCAGGCGTGCATGTCGGTTTCGGTGACCACGCGTTCGAAACGGCCCGATGAGTTGGAGGGGCGCGATTACCGATTCGTCAGCCAGGCAAAATTTGATCAGATGGTAGAGCAAGGTGGCTTTCTCGAGCATGCTGAGGTGTTTGGCCATTGCTATGGTACACCGCGCGATCAAGTTGAGGAGTTATTGGCTGAGGGTTTTGATGTGATCTTCGACATCGATTGGCAGGGCGCTCAGCAATTGGCCAAATCGGCAGCGCACGACCTGGTGCGTGTGTTTGTCCTACCGCCCTCATTGCACGAGCTTGAAAGCCGCCTTAAACGGCGCGCTCAGGATAGTGATGATGTGGTGGCGGCACGAATGGCCAAGGCGGTCGATGAGATGAGCCATTATAAAGAATATGATCATGTGCTGATCAATTGGGCGCTCGATGACAGCGTTGCGGCGGCACGCGCTATTCTGAATGCCGAGCGCACGCGCCGTATGCGTTATATTAGGCTTGATGGATTTGTCGGCTCTCTCACCGGCAGTCAAAGCTAGGGTTCATCGTCCGCCTTGGTGACTAATCCACCATTTTGATCGACCACGCCGGGCACCAATTCTAGCACAAGAAAGCGCCCGCGCGCGATTGGCGCTGGAAATTCGAGCGCAAATTTATGTGCCGGGTGGAAGCCGAAGCGGCTCAGATATTGCCCATTACCGATGGCTATAACGGCGTCATAGCCATGTGTTCGTGCGGCAGCGAGGCCTTGCATAATGAGTGCGCTGCCGATACCCAGGCCGCCATGTTCGGGATGTACGGCAATAGGGCCAAGCAGCAGAGCGGAACTGGCGCCGGGGATGGTGAGCGGCCAAAAACGAATGGTGCCGACAAGCACGCCCTCAAGCCGGGAGACAAAGCAAAGCTTTGTCGTGGCGGCAAGGTCATCTCGCAGCGCATACGAGGGCCGAGCATGGCGCTTCGGGCCGAAGGCAATATCCAATAAGATTTCGATGGCGGGACCGTCTGCCGGCCCTTCTTGGGAAATAGCGGGCCCGTTGGTCGGACCCTTGTGGAAAAATTCAGCCATGACACGAACTTTCAGCGGTAACGAAATGCGGTGCAGTCGCGCTGCAGATTTTTTCGCTGCGCGTTATGCCCGTCGGGGCTCCGAGACGCGTCGTCGTCGCTGAATGGGATAGTTTGTCATCACGGTCGTGGAAATAACGTCATGCGACGTGCCAAGCAAGCGAAATAATTATTTAACCGATCGCTCATACTGCGGCAACGCGCAGGCGAGAGCGCAAAAATTTTCTATGTTGAGCGTTTCGGCGCGTGCCCGAGGGTCGATGCCATTGCTGGTTAGGTAGGCTTCTGAATCTATCACCAAGCTCTTCATAGCGGCACGCATCATTTTGCGTCGTTGGCCAAAGGCGGCGGCGGTGACGCGCTCCAGCGATGCGCGCTCAGCTGGAAAAAGCGGCGCGCTGCGCGGGACGAGTTGCACCATGGCGGAAGTGACTTTTGGCGGCGGAGTAAATGTTTTGGCGCTGATGTCGAATAGACGGTGGGTTTCACAGCTCCACTGGGTAATGACGGATAGCCGGCCGTAATGTTTCGTGCCTGGCGCTGCTGTCAGGCGGGCAGCGACTTCCTTTTGAAACATTAGTGTAAGGCTCGCAAAACGTTCTGGTGTTCGCAACCAGCCAAGCAACAGGGCTGTCCCGATATTGTAGGGCAGGTTGGCGACGATTTTGGTCGGGCCGTTAATCTCGGTGCTGCAGTCGATCTTGAGCGCATCACCCTCAATGATTTGCAAGCGCTCCGGCCAGACATCACAAAGCTCTTGCAGTGCGGCAATGCAGCGCCGATCGCGCTCAATAGCGACGACACGCTTGGCATCGCTCGCCAAGAGAGCACGGGTCAGGCCGCCTGGGCCCGGGCCAATCTCGAGCACAGTCACGCCTGCAAGCGGCCCGGCAGCGCGGGCGACCTTTGCACAGAGGTTGGAATCGAGGAGAAAATGCTGGCCGAGTGATTTTCGTGCGCTCAGGCCGTGGCGCGCAACCGTTTCGGTAAGACTGGCGAGCTCTGGCTCTATGCGAGACACCTAGATACGAAGGTCGATGAAAGCAGAACGCCGGAGGTCGCGTAAATAGCGCCGCGCCTGCAGCTCAAGGCGTCGATTACCGATATCCTGTCGCAATTCATTTCGACTAGGTAGTTTGACCTCGGCTTCATCCCGTTGACAAACTAATAAGACCCTAAAGCCACGGTTGAACTGCAAAGGCTTACTCAATTCCATGGCCTTCAATTCGCTTACGGCCTGGCGTAAATCAAGCGGCATGTCGCCAAGACTAAGTTCGCCGAGGTCACCTGACTGTGCAGAGACAAAGCTGGCACTCTGCCGCATCATATCATCGCAATTTTTGGATTCGGAAAGGGCGCGCGCCAGTTTTTCCTGAATGAGTGCCTGGTCGGCGCCGACATCATCAATAATCAGCTGCGCCAATTTAAGCCGAGTGGCCATAGGGTTAGTAGTTAGCACAGTGCGTCGATTCAGCAGCTTGACGATATGCACGCCATCAAAGGTGCGGATGACATCAGAAATTTCTCCGGTGGCCAAATCAAGCAGTGCCGAATCTATCGCCGCTGGTAACTGCCCGGCAATAACCCAACCAATATCACCGTCCACGGCTGATGTGGCGTTTTGAGAAAATTGCCGTGCAATGCCGGAGAATTCTGCCCCTTGGCGCAATTGTGTCACCAAATTATTTGCCGCCTTGACGATCTCTGCTTCCTGCTCGGGTGTTTCAATTGAGAGAAAGATTTCCGCCACGCGATTTTCAGGCTGGCCACGGCTATTTTCGAGGCGTTCCAATGCTTCGTCGATTTCGTCTTCGCCAACGGAAATTGCGGAATTCAGGCGCCGGTTGATCACCCTGGACCAGGCAATTTCCGCCCGAATTTGAACGATCACAGCCTCGCGGTCGAGGCGGCGGGAGTTTACGTATTTGTCAAAGCCTCCCTTGTTGAAGCCTTTGTTCTTTTCTATTTGTGTGATCGCGAAATCAATGTCTCTTTCACCGATTGAGATATCGAGGCGGGTGGCTTCCTGAGCCTGTAAATGTTCGTCGACCAGGGAGCGCAGTATCTGCGGCGCGATTTGGCGTCGCAATTCTGGTGCATCCTTTAAATTGGACGATGCGATGACAATTTTAATCCGCGCCATCAGGTCGTAAATCGAGATCATGTCGTCATTGACCACAGCAACGATGCGCATGACGTCTTGCCCGCGCGCCGAATGCAGCGGCGGTACAATCAGCCCAGCAATTACTGCACAGAGCATTGTGGCGCTCAAGAGTGCACGGCAGCGCAATATGGTTGGTTTAAATGACATCCTACAACAAAGTTATAACCGCCTGTTGCTGTCCGGCAACCATCTTTCAAGAGGGGCGCGGACCGTTAACTGGCGCCGGGTGCTCAAATGTTTAACCCAAATGCTTGAACTTGACAGTAAACAATATATTGGTCGCCGGTTGGACATCCCGATCACGGGTAAAATTTTTGTTTATACTGGTGGTTACTAATATGCATTCGTCTTCATAGGTCACGCCACTATTCCAATTGATTGTGCCTCCGGAACCGGTCAAATCACGGCGGGTGCCGGCGCTTATGCGCCATAGATTGGTAATCCGCAGGACTGTGGCTGCGGCGATTTCTTCACGGTTGGCGAAGGCAACAGTATCGCTTTTGGGGATCTGATCTTCGAGTAGCGCATAGCCGATATTGATCCGGATTGCCTTGGGGCCAGCGGCGAATTCGATTTCGTTGCGCCGGGCCGCTAAATTTTTGCGTGACAAACGGAAGCGATAGGAGAGGTCGAATATTTCCGCCGGCGAAAAATGTACACGGCCGACAAAATCAGAAAAGTTGTCTTCGAGCCCACTCCCCTGGTTGAAGGTGTCATCCTCTTTGATGCGGGCGCTTTGACCGAACATGCCTTGCGTACTTCCGCCGCGACTACCGAAAAAGCCAAGGCGCAGGCCATAATTGACGCGCGGACCACTTTCCACCCGATCCAGGCCGGTGAAGCGGTTATTGCTGAACAGTTTTGTGTCATCAAACTCAAAATCCTGGCTATCCTCATTAGGAATTTCACCGGGATTACCACCAAAGGGGCTTATAATCGCCTGCACAATGGGCTCGATTAATTGCTGTATGCCGCCGATACGGCGTACCAGAGGCAGGCGCCATTCAGCAGTTATTTCGGGTCGCACGCGGCCGGTAAGCCCGCGCGCATGGGTGGTGCGCGCCGTCCCCGCCGTATCAACGTTATTCACATGATATACATCACCGCGGAGCGTCGCGGAGAGCCGGTAGGTACTGCCCGAGCGCCCGATATGCGGTAAATACCAACCCCCTTTCAGAGAAAGGCGACGGCTATCGGCGCCATCAACGCGCTGTAAGGCCATGAAATTAGCATCAAAGCTACTAAACGCGCCATGTGCGTTGGGCGTGCCCACATAGTTAAAGTCGAGCAATGGCAAAACCATGGGGATTTGATCCTGGTCATCCTCTGCTTTGAGGCCTTGGAAAAAATAGGCGTTGCCGCTGGCATAGTTACGCCCGTTGATGCCCTCGACATAGGGGCGGGTAGTCAGCGTGTCGCGCGATGCGATTCTATAAAAATTGAGATACGTATCGTCGCTGGCGCGCTCCAATTCATAGCCGTAATTCCAAACTGGGCTAAATTCAAATTGGCCCTTGCCGAAGATGTGGCCACGCACGGCTTTACTGCCGGTTTTGCGCCCCTGATCGTCGCGTTCGTCGCCATAAATAACGCTGCCGTCAATATTGTGAGCGCCTGTATGCGTACGCTCGCGATATTCGGCGCCCCAAACAACACCTTCGTCACTGGTGAATGTCGGCTTGAAGGTAACATCGCGATGCGGTGCTATATTCCAAAAATAGGGCGTGGTAAGCTGTGCGCCGAGGGTTGAGGATGAGCCATAGGTCGGTGCCAGTACTCCGCTACGTCGCTTTGCTCTGGGGTCGGGATGCTCGAAATAGGGCGTGTAGACAACGGGAATGCCAAATATTTCTAGCCATGCATCATAATAGGCGATGTCCTGCGCTTCCTGATCGTGGACGATGCGGACCGCCTTCATCTGCCACAGTGGCGGCTCATCCGGGTGCAGCGGACAAAGTTTGCACGGCGAGAACACCGCCTTGCTCATTTCGGTTCGGTTGCCGCCGCTGCGCCGTGCACTATTGGCAGCAATGCGTGTTTCGGCATTGAGCAGCAAACGAAGGTCACGCACAACGCCTTCGCGCATTTCGTCGGAAAGCTCAAAATAATCGGCAAACATCACTTCGCCACTAGGCTCTACCAGGATGACATTGCCCGATGCGGCCATCATATCTTGGTCCGCATCATAAGATACCGTGTCGGCAATGAGCAGGCGTTGGCCTTGGGATATCTCCACATCACCAGAGGCGATGACGATGCCGACAGTTTCATCATAGGTGATGCTATCGGCGCTCATGACAACTTTTTTACCGGCATCGACGGGTTCAAATTTACGCGCCAGCGTTTGTCCTTGTGCAGGCTGTAGTGGCATCAGTGCAGCCAATACGGTGGCTGTCACGGCTACCACGAGCGCCAACTTAATAAAAAGGCGAGAGGTAATTAAAAAACGGGATATGCGCACAGACTTAGCCATCTTCCATATGAAATAGGCTGGCAATTCCGACCAAGGTGAACACGCCGGCCGGTGTCCATGCAGCCAGCACGGGTGGAATTTTACCCGAGAGGCCGAGCGCCAGAGCTAGGTCGGAGACAAAATAGAGGATGAATCCGGAGAGAATACCGGCGGCAATCAAATACCAAGTACCGCCGCGCCGCGAAAAGCGTAGCGAAAATGTGGCGGCGATTAGCACCATGGCACAGAGTAGTAGAGGCCCTGATAGGAGGGAATGCCAATAAAGACGATGTCGGACCGCAGAAAAGCCCGAAGATTCGAGCACTTCGATGAAGCCAGGTAGCGCCCAAAAAGATAATGTTTCGGGCGGTGCAAAACTATCCTCAATATGGGAAAAGGTGAGGTCTGTCGGCATTTCGTAACGGTCCTTGAATTGGGCCGGCCTGTCCGGCCCGGTCAACACGGTATCAATCAGTGCCCAATGGCCTGGCTCTAGATGCGCCTCGCTGGCATCGATTCGACCGACAAATTGGTCGTTTTCCGCATAGCGGAAAATGATCACTTCATACAAGGCCAGATCTTCCTGACTGAGGCGCTCGGCATGAATAACCGATTGGTTCGCGCCGTCGCCCTGGCGTAACCAAATGCCGGTTGTGGAAAGCGCGAGCAGGCTAGACTTCCCGCGTAGATATTTGGCGTCCATTTGTTCATAGCGCGATACCATGGCGGCGGACATAGGATTGAATACGGTCATAACGAAGACGCCAAGGACAAGCGCAAATAGAAGGGTTGGCGACAAAAACTGCCAGACTGACACTCCGGCGGCGCGCGCCACTACCAATTCATGAGTGCGGGTCATTCGGGTGAAGGTCCATAGGCCGGCAACGAGGGCAGCAAAGGGTAGAATTTTTTGCGCCATGAAGGGGACGCGGAACATCGCCATTTGCAGCAGAATTCCAAGGGTCGCCAATTCCCGGTTAGGGCCGGAGCCTCGGCGCATCATCTCCACCGCATCAAAAATAAAAATAGTGGCAACGAAAATCAAAAATACCATAGACACACCAATCATGAATTGGCGGCTGATATAGAAGGAAAATGTTGTTGAAATGCGCATATGGGGCAATCTGTCCGTTACGGTGCGAGCTGGGGCTCAGCGCTGCGCTTCGCCTTCGAGCCACGTCGATGGCGGAGCATAAGAAAAAATGCAATGCTCAACGTCACCAAAACGTTTATGTACATCAAAGGCGCCAAATCGGGCGTTTTCGAGACTGCGTTGACGAGGCCGAGACCAATCGCCTCAAACGCAAAGGCCGCGCCAATTCCAATCAGGATGCGGCGCCACTGGCCGCGCCGATTGAGTTGCCCACCAAGCAGGGTGGCAAGGGCAATACCGGTGAGCACAAAAGCAAATAAGGGAGTGACGATACGCTGATGCGCCTCTGCCCAAAATTTACCGAGGTTTTGCTGATCGTCATAGCCGTCGCCGGGATTGAAAAGCTCATGCAGATAGCGCTCGCGCGGCTCGCGCCAGCGACTGGCCGAATCCTCGGTGAGATGGCCGAGATCAAGCGCATAACTGTCAAAATAGAGGAGGGAAAGCTGGCCGTGTAATTTATTTATTTCCTGGCGATTGCCATTGAGTAGGACAAAGCGTGGACCTTGATCGGTTTTTACCAGGGCGCCGCGCTCGGCCATCATTGTGACTGGCTGGCTCGCCACGCGGCTGTCATGAACCAAGATGCCATGCAACTTACCGCTTGAATCGCGCGACCGCACATAGACGGTGACATCGTCAATCAAATTAGTGAAAACGCCTTCCTGCAGCAATACGGATGAAAAATCAGCACGGGCAATAAATTGGCGGCTTTTGAATTCGCGGAAGCTGGCCGGGATGAAATAGAGATTGATGGCGTAAACCAGAATACAGACAAACGCGGCAAGAGAGACCGCCGGTGCTCCGAGCGACCAGGGGCCCAGGCCAGCGGAGCGCATCGACACCATCTCGCTGTCGATTACCAGCTTGTTGTAGGTAAAGAGGATGGCACTGAACAAGGCGATTGGCAGAATGATGCTGAGGAAGGTCGGTAACAAGAGCATGCTGAAATAGAGAAAGGCGCTTAGAGACAGTCCCTTGTTGACGATCAAGTCTACGAATCGCAGAGACTGCGTCAGCCAAATCACAGACGTGAGGCCAATTGATATCAGAGCGAAGGGGCCGAGGAGCTGGCGCAAGATATAGCGTTGGTGGCGATGCATACGTCTATTATAGCGGGGTCTTTAACCCTTTGTCCCGCCGGAAGGTGGGCATTAAAAATATTGCTACGATGTGTGTGAAGATACTGCTGCAAGGAATGCAGCTATCTAGCGCGTGGACTCGGGTTGGGTGCCGTTTCATTACGGCAAACGAGAAACACTGAGCGACAGCCACTGGTGAATTCGCGCCGTTCAATCTTAAAACCAGCACTCCCAAGTTTGCGGGTGAAAGCTTTTAGGCTGTGGCTACGATATCCGATTTCCCATTTGTGCGGCTCCCATTCGTTGCTGCTTGGTTGGGCGAAGCGTTTGAGAAAGCGCAGCTTGCGCAAATAGCTGCGTAGACGCCAGCGGTAGCGATTAAAATAGAGCTCGAAGGCAAATTGAAAGCTTTCATAGGGAACGGATACGATAAGCCAAGGCGCGCCGGCAGCAGCAAGGCGGCGGAGCACGGAATCAATATTCTCCCAGGGTATATGCTCGAGGGTCTCGCAGCAAAGGATGGCGTCGAAGCCCTGAATTTTCTCGGGCTCGACCTCGAGGATATTCGCCTGAATATGGCGCTCTGAGCCAACACCTTGTGATTGTAATTCTATATCCAAAGTCGTTATGTCATAGCCGGCACTTGCCGCTATGGCGGTTACCAGTCCGAGATAGGGGCCAATTTCAAGCACGGACTGCACGGAAAGATTTTTTAAAAGGTCGACTTGAAGCCACTGATGGGTAATGCGCTTTTCGCTATAATAGGCATGCCATGTTGCGCGAAAGTCCGGGGCATAGGAGGAGCGGCGGTCGGTCATCTTGAGAAGGCTCTGATGCTAGCAATATAGGGGACTGTGAGCATAGACGATAATGCCCAAGATGGTGAATATTCCGCTATTCCCCTCAGCCTATTTTGTGTGATCCAGCCGCGCTGCTACCGGTATGCAGAAGATTTACGCTAATATCACCAGCGTGCATGGGGCAGCTCAGGAAACCGGTGCTGCGGCTAGCGAGATAAGAATTGCCGTCAATAAATTCTCGCAGAAATCTAATTCGCTACGCTGCGAGGTTAAAATCCCCCTTGCAGATATTCTCGCCACCTAATGGGACGAACCCTTCAGGCTATGTGTCTGGTGGGCTTTCGTCTGTCGATTAGTGCTTGTCGGGGGGCAATTGCGAAACCTGCTTCACCAATGGTGTCTGTCGGTATAGGTTCAAGCGCCTGCCGGGAGGGCCGTATTCACCGGGTTATTAATCAGCGACGAGGCAGCCATGAAGATTACGTTTTCCGAAATTTCCGTACCTTCAACGGGTACGCTCATTGTAGGCGTTCTGGCGGGGGGTGAATTAACTTCGGCGGCCACGGATGTTGATCAACGCATGTCTGGCGCGTTGACCAAGGCGCTCGCCGCAAGCACCCGCTTCAGTGGCAAGAAGAATTCAACCCTGGTGCTCAACGCGCCGGCGGGCCTTGATCTTGGCCGAGTGTTGCTGATCGGCTTGGGCACGCCAAAGGAGATCGACAAGCTGCAAATGCAGGCGCTTGGCGGCCGCGTGGTCGCTGTTGTCAATCAATTGGGCGAGGCCGAGGCCGCGCTCGCACTTGATATCCTCGAGGGCTGTGCGCTGTCGTCCGAGGAAATGGTTGCTGAGGTGGCCTTTGGTGCCCGTCTTGCTGCCTATCGCTTCGATAAATATCGCACCAAGCAAAAGGACGAGGAAAAGCCCACCCTCAACGCGCTTACAGTTATGTCGGAAAAATCGAATGCGGCAGAAGCTGCTGCCGTGCCCCGCCTGCGGGTTGGAGATGGCGTTTATTTGACCCGCAATTTGGTGTCAGAGCCGAGCAATGTGAAATATCCGGCGACCATTATTGAGGATATCAAGGAGCTTTCTCAGGTTGGAATCGATGTGGAAGTACTCGACGAAAATCGTATGGCCGAGCTTGGCATGGGCGCTATCTTAGGCGTCGGGCAAGGCAGTCGGCGTGCCTCTTACATTGCCATCATGCGTTGGAACGGCGCTGCCAAAGCGGATGAACAGCCGGTCGCGTTTGTTGGCAAGGGTGTAACGTTCGATACCGGCGGTATTTCAATCAAGCCCTCCGGCGGCATGGAAGAGATGAAATATGACATGGCTGGCGCCGGTGCGGTGATCGGCCTGATGAAGGCCTTGGCAGGGCGCAAGGCGCGCGCCAATGTAGTTGGTGTGGTCGGCTTGGTTGAGAATATGCCGGACGGAAATGCCCAGCGGCCGGGCGATGTGGTTACCACCATGTCTGGCCAAACGATAGAGGTGATCAACACCGATGCGGAAGGCCGGCTCGTCCTTTCGGATGCGCTTTGGTACACGCAGAAAACCTTTAAACCGCAATTCATGGTCGACCTCGCCACTCTTACCGGCGCTATCATCGTGGCTCTTGGCACCTATCAGGCGGGCCTGTTCAGCAATAATGATGAATTGGCTGAGCGCCTGACGGCCGCCGGCAAGGCCTCAGGCGAGGAGCTGTGGCGCCTGCCGCTCGGCCCGCGCTATGATAAGGACATCAACTCTGAAATTGCTGATATGAAAAATGTTGGCAAGGGGCGCGAGGCAGGAAGCGTCACAGCGGCACAACTGCTGGAGCGTTTTGTCGAGGACACGCCTTGGGCGCATCTCGATATTGCCGGTATGGCCTGGATGAAAGGCGGCGATGATCCTACTGTACCAAAGGGTGCGTCCGGCTTCGGCGTGCGTTTGTTGGATAAGCTGGTAGCGGATTATTACGAGAGTTAACACGCGCATCGGAGGCATGAAATTATGGCTGAGGTTGGCTTCTATCAATTGCGCACGACAGCGCTGGAAGATGCCTTGCCGAGGCTGTTGCAAAAAATTCTAGATGCCGGCCACCGGGTGCGTGTGGTTGGCGCGTCAGAAGAGCGCATGGCGTTGTTGAATGGGGTGCTCTGGACGTTCGATGAAAATTCATTCCTGCCGCATGGTGATATAGCTGAGGGCAATGCCAAACATCAGCCGATTCTGTTGAGCAACGAATCGGCTGACCCTTCGGCAAACGAAAATAACGCTGATATAGTGGTGACCATCGATTGTATCGAGCCGGTGATGTTGGTTGGTGTGTTGCGTTATCTCGATATGTTTAACGGCAATGACGAGGCGGCATTGCGTGCGGCGCGTCAGCGCTGGACCCGGCGCAAGGCAGAAAATCATCACGTGAGCTATTGGCAGCAGGGCGAAGGTGGTGGCTGGGAAAAGCTCGCCTGACATCCGGCTAGAGAAAAATCCGAGCAGGTGGGGTCGCCTGCGACGACGATATACTTCAAACCCAAAGTGATAGGGCATCTAGTCTAGGCGCATGCAGACATAACATGCTCAGACCGGCGTTACTATTAACAGGGCTGACACACAGGTTGATGCGACAGAGCGGAGCGTCTATAACGCGCCATCTTAAATTTTAGGAGTTACCCTAATGGCGGTCGAGAGAACGCTCTCTATTCTAAAGCCGGATGCGACTCGGCGTAACCTTACAGGCGCTATTAATCAACGCTTCGAGGAATCGGGCTTGCGCATAATTGGCCAACGCCGCTTGCGGCTGACGACCGAAATGGCGCGGCAATTCTATGCTGTTCATGCGGAACGCGCGTTTTATGGCGATTTATGCGCCTATATGACGTCCGGCCCCATTGTGGCACAGGTACTTGAAGGTGAAAACGCCGTTGTCCGCCACCGCGAAGTGATGGGCGCAACCAACCCAGTAAATGCCGATAAAGGCACAATTCGAAAGGATTTCGGAGAATCTGTTGAGGCAAATTCGGTGCATGGCTCCGATTCAGCTAAAAATGCGGCCATTGAAATTGCCTATTTCTTTGCCCAGACGGATATCGTTGGTTAAAGAAAATTCAGATTTATCGGTTGCGCCGCGCGCGCAGTAAATCGCTGCACTCGCTTTAACGCAATAAAATTAGCCTAAATGAAGCGCGACTGATCCCGGCCTAGACGTGGCCAGGGTCGGTCGTAATTCGCTCAAAATTTAGCTAAGATATTATTTTTAGAACATTTTTTACCCTAACCTGAGCCTGCTTGCGGCTATTTATGCTTGTTTACTCAGCGCCTTAACCCCATATGCGATACGTAAATCAGGCTTTTTCTTGACGAAATGAGCGCAGATTCGATATTCGGATCGATCACCCGCGATGATTCAGCTTGGCGCGGTTTCACTCTTTCGGCCGGGGGAGCTGTGCTACAATTAATCTCAAGCTTCAATTAGAGGGCTATTTGCGTAAAAATATGACTGACGAGCGTAAAACCGGCAGGCCGGGCGATGATACCGGGGTGCTTACTAAATCGAAGCCCAGGACCAAGAAGCCGTCCATGTATAAGGTATTGTTGCTTAACGACGATTTCACGCCAATGGAGTTCGTAATCGTGGTGTTGGTGCGAATTTTTGGTATGGCCCAGGAGAATGCACAGGAAGTGATGCTACATGTGCATCGCCGTGGTGTCGGCGTTTGCGGTGTTTATCCCTTTGAAGTGGCTGAAACGAAGGTCTCTCAAGTGGTGGATTTCGCGCGACGCAATGAGCATCCACTGCAATGCACTATGGAGAAAGACTAGTGCGAATCAGAATTGGGGCAGTTAAATAATGCTTTCTGCGGAACTGGAAAAAACCCTGCACCGGGCGCTGGCTTTAGCTGCGGAGCATAATCATGAGCTGGCAACGCTGGAGCATTTGCTCCTTGCGCTGTGCGAGGATACGGATGCTGTGGCGGTGCTCAAGGCTTGCGGTGTTGATATTGAAAGGCTGTGCCAGGATCTGACTGCTTTTCTCGACAATGAGCTCGAAAATTTGATCGGCGACCCTAGTAAAGACGCTGTGCCCACTAGCGGCTTTCAGCGTGTTCTCCAGCGTGCCGTATTGCATGTGCAATCATCGGGTCGGGGGGAGGCGAGCGGTGCCAATGTTCTTGCTGCACTATTTAGCGAGCGCGAATCCCACGCTGTATATTATCTGCAAGAGCAGGATATGACACGCCTGGACGCGGTTAATTATATCTCCCACCGAATTGCTAAAGTACCGGGGCAGGAGACCGAAAGCGGCGGAATCTCCGATTTTGATGAAGAGCTAGACGGTAAAGGCGATGTCAAACGGGACGGCGAGGCGCTTGATGCTTATTGTGTCAATCTCAATGCCAAGGCCGAGAACGGAAAAATTGATCCGCTGATTGGCCGTGATGCAGAAATCGAGCGCACCATTCAAGTGCTGTGCCGGCGCAGAAAGAACAACCCGCTCTATGTTGGTGAAGCCGGTGTAGGCAAAACGGCCATCGCCGAAGGATTGGCGCGGCGAATTTTCGAAGGCGACGTTCCAAAAGTTCTTCAGGGCGCTACTATTTTTGCCCTCGATATGGGCTCTCTGCTGGCTGGCACGCGATATCGCGGCGATTTTGAGGAAAGGCTGAAGGCGGTAGTCGATGAATTGGATGTGCATGACGGCGCTATTCTGTTTATCGATGAAATTCATACGGTGATCGGCGCTGGTGCCACATCGGGCGGTGCCATGGATGCATCAAACCTGTTGAAGCCGGCGTTACAAAGCGGCGCCTTGAGTTGCATCGGCTCCACCACCTACAAAGAATATCGCAATTATTTTGAGAAGGATCGGGCGCTGGTGCGGCGTTTCCAGAAAATTGATGTTGCCGAGCCGTCGATCGAGGATGCGGTCAAGATTTTGCGTGGCCTCAAACCCTATTACGAAGAATATCATGCTGTGCGCTATACCAATGAGGCATTGCGCGCGGCGGTCGAATTGTCGGACCGTTATATGGGCGATCGCAAGCTGCCAGATAAGGCCATTGATGTGATTGATGAGGTCGGTGCCGCGCAGCAGCTGAAACCTGAATCGAAGCGTCGCAAGCGCAAGACCATCGGCCTCAAGGATATCGAAGCAATCATCGCCAAGATAGCACGAGTGCCTGCGAAGAGCGTTAGCCATGGCGATAAACAATCTCTAAAGACCCTGGAACGTGATCTGAAAACTGTGGTGTTCGGCCAGGATGATGCGCTGCGCCAAGTGGCAGCAGCGATCAAGCTGTCGCGCGCCGGATTGCGTGAAATCGAAAAGCCGATTGGTTGCTATCTCTTTTCCGGTCCAACCGGCGTCGGCAAGACCGAGGTCGCGCGTCAATTGTCCCATAGCTTGGCGATTGAGCTGATTCGCTTCGACATGAGCGAATATATGGAGCGTCACTCGATCTCCCGCCTGATTGGCGCGCCGCCAGGTTATGTGGGTTTTGATCAGGGCGGCCTGTTGACAGATGCAGTGGATCAGCATCCGCACGCGGTTCTCCTGCTCGATGAAATTGAAAAGGCGCATCCGGATCTATTCAATGTGCTACTGCAGGTAATGGATTATGGCAAATTGACTGATCATAACGGCAAGGCGGTCGATTTTCGCAATGTCATCCTGATCATGACCACCAATGCCGGTGCGGCCGATTTGATCAAGCCAGCTATCGGCTTTGGTAGCGGCGTGCGTACCGGCGATGATGAGGAGGCGATTAAGCGGGCCTTCACGCCTGAATTCCGCAATCGGCTTGATGCTGTCATTAGCTTTAACAGCTTGCCGAGCCAGGTAATGTCGCGGGTCGTCGATAAATTTGTTATGCAGCTTGAGGATCAATTGGCCGAGCGTGGTGTGGAAATTGAGCTCAGCCAGGCGGCCAAGAATTGGCTCGCCAAGAAGGGTCATGTTCCGGCCTTTGGCGCCCGGCCGCTCAGCCGCACCATCCAGGAATATATCAAAAAGCCACTTGCCGACGAATTGCTGTTCGGTAAATTGGCTGATGGCGGACGTGTGCAGGTTGACCTCGAAAAAGGGGAGCTTAGTTTTAGCTATCCTGAGCCGACAGCGCCGAAAAAACCGCCGCGCAAGAAAAAGGGCGGGCCTAAGAAGGTCGGTGAATTAGTGCGCTGAGGCGCGTTCCCACCACTTCGCTTATACGGTATTCTTGCCGCCCGCTTGAAGGGTATTGACGCTGCCCGCCGCGCGGACTTTCTTGTTTCTATAATAAGGTTAAGGGAGTGTTTTGTGTCCTATTCTTTTCTCGACGGCATCCGGGTTCTTGATCTTAGCCAATATGTTCCCGGCCCCTATGCGACGCAGTTGCTCGCCGACATGGGCGCTGAAGTAGTGCGTATTGAGCCGCCGGGCGGTGAGCCAATGCGGCGCTTCGGCCCACCGGATGCGGATGGCATCTCAGCCTGGTACAAGGTGGTAAACGGCTCAAAAAGCGTGCTTGAGATCGACCTGAAGAGCGCTAACGGCAAGGCCCAGTTGGAGCGTCTGATTAAAGGTGCTGACGCCATGCTTGAATCCTACCGCCCCGGTGTGATGGAGCGCCTTGGTTTCGGCCAGGAGCGCATCAAGGAACTTAATCCACGCCTGGTTTATTGCGCGCTCTCGGGTTGGGGGCAGACCGGCCCATATCGCTTGCGCGCGGGCCATGATCTTAATTATATGGCGCTGATGGGTGGGTTGGTGACCTCTGGCCCGCGCGCTGCACCGGCCATGACATTTCCGCAAGTGGCAGATTATTCGAGCGGTATCCAGGCGGCACTTGCCATCATGGGTGGCCTCATGGGGCGCGACCGGCCGCGCGGCTCGGGCAAGGGCTGCTTCATTGATACCAGCATAGCCGAGGCGGTTGTGCCATGGCAGATGTGGACCCTGACCGGCATGCTCCGGCCTGGCTTCAACACCGACCGGACGGAAAATTATCTCAATGGTGGTGCCGCTTTTTATAATATTTATCGCACAAAGGAGGGGCGCTTTATGACGCTCGGTGCGACCGAAGATAAATTCTGGAGGCTCTTTTGCGATACCGTTGGCAAACCGGAATGGTGCGAACGCCAATGGGAAGAAACGCCGCAGGACGGCTTGATGGCCGAGGTAGCAACGCTTATCGAAGAGAAGACAATGGCGGAGTGGGAAGCACAATTTTCCGATATCGATTGCTGTTTTGAGCGCGTCCATAACATGGAAGAGATGGTTGACCATCCTCATATCAAGGCGCGTGGTATGGTGAAACGTGGTGACAGCGAGGGTGGCGATGGTACGGGTACAGACCCGTTCTATGAAGTTGGCTTCCCCGCCTGGATTGACGGTAAGTCGCCCGAGCGCCGAGCGCCGGTGCGCTACCGCAAGGCCGCCGATGTGATTTCGGAATGGTCATGAGATTTACCGTCAAACCGTCCGGCGCAGCACTCGGCGCTGAAATTCATGGTCTCGATCTCGCCTACCCACTCAGCGCAGAGGAAGCCACTTTAGTCCGTCAAGCGCTTTGGCAGCATGTCCTATTGGTGTTTCCAGAGCAGAATTTAACGCCAGCGCAAACGGCTGACTTTTGCCGCTATTTTGGCCCCATTACCCGCCATATTCTTGATCAATTTAATCACCCCGACGAAGCCGACCTCTGTATTATTTCTAATGTAGCAGAGAGCGGTAAGGGCCGCACCACGGCGCGCATGGCCGGCAGCTATTGGCATTCAGACCTCTCATATATTGCTGAGCCAGTAGATGCCTCGATGCTATACGCTATTGAAGTGCCCAGGAGCGGCGGCGATACCTTGTTCGCTAATCTCTACGATGCCTTCGACGCACTGCCCAAGGATATGCAGAAGCGCCTGCGCGGGCTAAAGGCAGTACATAATTTAATGAGCGGCTCGGGCGCCGATTCTAAGGTTGCATTAACAGATACCCAGCGGGCCAAGGTACCGGACGCAATCCATCCAATGGTGCGTCGCCATTCCGAGACCGGGCGCGAGGCATTATTTGTCAACCCGGGATTCACCCGGCGCATAGAGGGTATGGATGCGAGGGAAAGTGCAGCACTGTTGCAAGAGCTTTACGACCACGCCACGGAGGAACACTTCACCTACCGCCATAAATGGCGGCCGGGTGACCTCACCTTGTTTGATGGCCGCGGGTCTATGCATAGCGCCACTGGCGGCTACACCAGCGCCCATCGTCGTACCCTGTGGCGCGCCTTCATGGGTGGGCGCTATGCAGCATAATATCAAATGAGTACCAAAACGATTCATCTAAAATTAACCGCAGTCTCTAAAACGGTCCGAGCTCTGGCAACTCACGTAGAAATGGCAGGCCATGGGTGGCGGGATATCTAGCTCGCGCGCATAGCATTGGTCTGTATAGACAGAGGCGGCGATTGTTGAGGGGGCGAGGCAGTCGCCGATACGGGTAAGTATGGTGATGCCGGTGCCAGCCAGGGCACCTTGGCCAGCCGATAATTCGTGGTAGAGCGCATAGTTTGAAATTTTGGAAGTTTCTAGATTTCATAGCGTACAAGGCTGGGCATGGAACAGGGATAGACGGTGCCCATACTATTGTAATGGGGCACCTGGAAGAAACAGTTCTTACTGGTCAGTAGGCTAATTTTTTGCGGTTCAAGTAGAATTTGGAAGCGTGGGTTGCGAGTTATTTACTCGTTCTTGTTAGTCGAATTCAATGCATTAAATTCTTGCAGCCGTCGAGAAGCGATATTACACTTTCTAGCACGATTTTAAATTTTACTTCGCCCTGATGGCTTGTACGATAGTAGCAGCAGCGCGCTGCAGAATCGATCTCAGCGTTCTCGCAAAAATTCCCTTCGGGAAGTATTATTTTTAGCATATCCTCTTTATTTAGGTCGCCTATGCGGGCGTCCGTCTGATGGTGGTGTTAAAAACGAGGCGTTGGAAAATGCAACACAGATCTTTACCGGCAAAGGTTCTGCTAACCGGGGCTACCGGTATGGTGGGTCGCCACGTACTCGACTATCTGCTCATGAACCCAGATGTGGGTGAAATTATCTCGATTGGTCGGCGCCAGAGCGGTCTTAACAACGACAAACTGCTCGAAATACTGCATGAGGATTTTCTGGATTTGTCACCCTTTGCATCCAATCTTGCTGATGTTGACGTCTGTTTCCATTGTCTCGGTGTTTACCAAAGCCAAGTTTCGAAGAAGGCTTATGTCGAGATCACCTGCGGCTATCAGGAGGCGCTGACAGACGCTTTGTCGGCGGCTAGCCCCGAGGCAGTATTCGTGTTGTTCGGCGCGCAAGGGGCAAAGCCCAATGGTAAGGGAATGCCGTTCGCACGGGTCAAAGGCCGGGCCGAGAATATGCTGCAGGCAACCAATTTCCCGCGAAAATACATCTTTCGCCCCGGGTATATTCACCCTACGGGCGTGCGCAAACCGCCGGGCGCGATCTACAGGCTCATATTTTTGCCGATCCTGGCGAGACTATTTGCCCGTAAACCGAGCATGGGTATAACGGACCGCAACTTGGCCCAGGCGATGGTCATGATTGGAATCGAAGCGTCAGAGAAATCGACAATTTTCAGCAATCAAATGATTAGGGAGATAGTAACGCCTAGCTGAGTTAAATGACGGTTCGGGCTACCTCAAGGACACGAATCGAATGCTGGACGAGAGAATATATAAATGGTTCAGGCGGCTGATCGAGATGGGTTTGTTGCTCGTCGCGCTCGGCATCGTCCTACAGGTTTTGTTTGGCGACAACGTAACATTTTTGCCGGGCGATATTATCGGCAATATTATCGCCAAGGTCGTCTATCTGGGCGGCTACGGGTTGGTGGGCGTTGTTGTCGGTGGCGGTATATTTTGGCTGTTCATCTACGCCGGGGTGTGGCGTGAGGAGCCCAAAATGGCCGAGGACAAGACTCTGCAGTCGGCGAGACCCACAGCGCTGGGCAAATCGCGCCAAACGCTGAAACAGTGATTCTGTTAAACTTTGAAATGATCTCTAGTTCAAACGCGTAAAATTTGTTTTACTCAGCCTGAATTTGTTTTATTTTTTCTTTAAGTATGTAAGTTTGTAACTGCCTAGTGAGTAATATTATTTTAAGATCAGTAGGGAAGTTAGTAACCATATGAGATATAATCTTCTTTTAAATATTTTTTTACTGTTTTCCATCATCGCTATTAGCAATCATGTAAATATTGCACGAGCAAATCAAATTACATGGGACAATTATATTACCGCAGTTAATGCCGGTCAGGAGGTGAAAATCAAGGGATTTTCACATGGAGATGGCGTTGATTTAACCGGGCGTATTTATACTCCTGAAGGATCAGGCCCATACCCTGCATTGATCGCACTTCATGGAGCAGGTGGAATATTTCCTTATCAGCTTTGGTGGGCAAACTGGATTTCCAAGAAGGGCTTTGTTGTTCTGTTTATAGATAGTTATTGCACTCGGGGATATCTTTGCGAACATTTTACTGGAGATAAAGATTCTAATCGCGGTAAAATAATGAGAAAGTGGGATAAAGTTAGTATAAAACAAAGAATGTTTGATGCAGCAGCAGGTTACCAATTTCTTTTGGATAATTCCATGGTCAAAAAAGATTCTATAGGCCTTATTGGCTGGTCATGGGGAGGAACTACAGCATTGTTTGCTCAAAAATTTGCTAAGCGCTTAAATTTACCAGAAGGTGGGTTTAAGGGGACAATAGCATTTTATCCAAATCTTGTTCATGTTGAGAAAAAACGGCAGTGGAAAGGATCCGGCAAAATAAATCAACCTACATTGGTCCTTTATGGAAAGTTAGATGTCTTGGAATCTGTTAATAGCTACAAGAGATTTCTTAAGAAAAAACACCCCGGACCGATAACAATTATTGGGTATGAAGGAGCTGTTAGAAAATTCGATGAATTAGGCGCACACAGACTAAAGAATCACCCAAGAGTAGGGAGTTTTTCAAAAGCTTTTCATAAAAAATCGTTTGAAAACAGCTTAGATGTTCTGGCTATTTTTTTAAAAAATAATTTCGTTTCAAAATAATACAGAGAAGCTACAAAAAATTATGAATTTATTCACTTCGATGGTTAGTCCGTGTGGAGTATGACGGCGTTGGGTCGGATAGTTCTTGACCGTGGAACGCGCCGGTTATTACCCCGGGCCGCTACCGGCTCACCCTAAAAATATTGATCTTTATCGGAAGCTGTATCGGCATTATCATCCTTAATCGACCAGATTCGCTAAATGCTGTAACCGAATCCATGCTAATTTTTGAAGTCGATGCACGTCGCATATTGAGATCGTCGTAATGTTCCACCAGGCTACCGAGAGCATCGGCAAACGGTACCGCGCCGATCGATTTTCCGGGCAAGAGAACGGCAATGACGACCACCACCGCCGCGCTAGAGAGAAATCGAAAACGCTTCGGAAAGGCGCGCATAAAGCCATTTAGTGAAATACGTTAAATGATTTGGCAGCCTCAATCCTTATCCTTGCGGAACGGACTATGTTTGCCTAATGACTCAATTTCCCAATCCACTTGCTGAGTTTCCCGCTCGAGATAGTCACCAATGGCATCGCGGAATGATTCATTGGCGATCCAATGGGCGCTATATGTC
>Ga0315339_1000800_pt1 | contig 33882 bp, 31 predicted proteins | sample ASW17metaG_FD_204514 | JGI IMG/M metagenome (GOLD analysis project Ga0315339, IMG submission 204514) | Ammonia-oxidizing marine archaeal communities from Pacific Ocean, United States - ASW #17 | ecosystem: Environmental > Aquatic > Marine > Oceanic | place: USA: California | collected 2016-12-05 | reverse complement strand
CCAACTTCTCCAACGGAATATGGAGGAAAATTATAATGCAGCATAAAGTTTTCTCTAAATTCACCTTCAATTGCGTCTATACGTTGTTCATCTAAGCCAGTACCAAGAGTTGTAACAACTAGTGCTTGTGTCTCTCCTCTAGTAAATAAAGCTGAACCATGAGTTCTTTCAAGAATGCCAACTTCACATTCAATTGATCGTACAGTTTTTGTATCACGCCCATCTATTCTATTTCCAGTTTTTAACAATGCAGTTCTTACAATATCTTTTTCAATAGATTTTGTAGCATCACCAACAATAACTGCTGATAGAGTTTCAGAAACATATTTTTCACTAATTTCAGCTCTTATTTCACTTAATAATTCAGATCTTTTTTGTTTTTCTTGAATTTTATAAGCTTCATTAAATTTATCTTTATAATTTTTTTCAATTTCAGAAGGAAGATTTATAATTTCTTCGTCTTTTTCTGGAATACCCCATGGCTCTTTTGCAGCTTTTTTAGCAAGTTTTATAATTGCATCAATAACTTCTTTATAAGTTTCTTGACCTTTTACAACTGCCTCCAACATTTGTTCTTCTGAAAGTTGTTGAGCCTCAGATTCAACCATTAAGACACCTTGACTTGTTCCTGCTACAACAAGTTCTAGGGTTGAATCTTTTATTTCACTTAATGTTGGATTTGCAATTAATTTTCCATCTATCATTGCAATTTTTGCTGCGCCTAATGGGCCCATAAAAGGCAGACCAGATAAAGTAACTGCAGCACTTGTAGCAATCATTGCAACAATATCAGAATCATTTTCTTGATCATGAGATAAAACAGTACACATTACTTGAGTTTCATTTTTGAAGTCTTTGTGAAACAAGGGTCTAATTGGTCTATCAATTAAACGACAAATTAAAGTTTCTTTTTCTGTTGGTCTTGCTTCTCTTTTAAAAAAACCACCTGGAATTTTTCCTACAGCATAAAATTTTTCTTGATAATTAACTGTTAATGGAAAAAAATCCATGTCTGGTTTTGGTTTTTTAGCAGCTACTACATTTGCCATTACTGTTGTGCCACCGTAAGTAACTAATACAGAAGCATCAGCTTGTCTTGCAATTTTCCCAGTTTCTAAAGTTAATTTTTTTCCTGCCCAATTAATCTCAATTTTATTTATATTAAACATCTATTTTTCCTATTCCTATTCCTACTTAATATTTATTTTCCTATTTTACACATTCGCTAAATTATTTATTATCCGCGAATATTTAATTTTTTAATAATTTCTTGATATTTTGATTCATCCTTTTTAGATAAATAGCTTAAAAGTTTTTTTCTTTTATTAACCATAGCTAGCAATCCTCTTTTAGAATGATTATCATGTTTATGATTTTTAAAATGCTCAATTAAATTTGTAATTCTTTCACTTAAGACTGCTATTTGCACATCTGCAGATCCTGTATCATTCTCATTGGTAGCAAATTTAGAAATTATTGCTTTTTTATTTTCTTTAGTTATCGACATCCTATCTCCTATATTAAAACTTTATCTGGTTTAAACAAATCTCCATGTAACTTGCCAAAGGAAAGTACTTTTCCCTTATCTGTTAGAAAAACAATTTTTCTATCAGTTAAATTTAAAGGTGGATTAATTAATTTATTAAGATTAATATTAATTGATTTTCCCTGAGAAAGATTAGCTATGTTTTTCTCTTCATCTACTTCATAAGCCAAGATGTCGTCCAGCATAGACGCAGATGTATGGAAACCTCTAAATTCAGTGAGCGTTTGTCCTATTTTTAACAAATCGTCCAGTAAATTCGCATTTTTATCTGTAAATTTTCCTACTTTTGTTCTTTTTAAGGAATTTATATGGGCTGTGGTATTAAATGATTTAGCAATATCTCTAGCAAAACTTCTAATATAGAAACCCTTACCGCATTTTATTCGCATTTTAGTTATCAAACTGTTTATAGTATCTAATAATTCTAACGAATAGATAAAAACTTTTTTTTCTTTTACATCAAAATCTATATTTTTTCTTAATAATTTATATGCTCTTTTGCCTCTTATTTTTATAGCAGATGCTTTTGGAGGTTTTTGTAAAACTTCACCTTTAAATTCTTTTAATTTATTCTTAATCAACTTTTCTGAAGGGATATAATCTGATTTGTTAATAATTTTTCCTTCTTGATCATCAGTTGAGGTTTGTTCTCCCCATTTAATTTCAAACTCATATTCCTTAATATCATTATTAATAAAAGGAATTAATTTTGTAGCTTTGCCAATAGCAATTGGCAAAACTCCTTCAGCAAGTGGATCTAAAGTGCCACCATGTCCAATTTTGTCTAATTGAAAATTTTTTTTAATTTTTTTAACAACTCCAAAAGATGACAAACCTAAAGGTTTGTAAACATTTAACCAGCCTTGATAACTATTCATTCTCCAAATCTCTAAGTACTTTTTTATCTAATAATAGTTTTGAAATTTTTTCAGCTTCGTCATAAGTATCATCTATATAAAAATTTATCTTCGGAGTAAATTTGGATATTAATTTTGCTGAAGCTATATATTTTTGAAATATATATTTTTGTAAATTTAATGTCTCTAATAGTTTATTTTTATTTTCTCCACCTAAGGGCATAAAATAAATATTTGCTATTCGTAAATCCTTTGACATCATAACGAATGAAACGGTTATCGATGTCATTGATATTTCACTATCATAAAAATCTGCTCTTAGTAGACATTCACTTATAAGAGAACGTATAACTTCTCCAAATCTAATTTGTCTTTGAGATGACATTTGCTTAAGTGCCATAATTAATTATAATTTTCTATTTGTCTCTACTACCTCAAATGTCTCTATTACGTCATTAACTTTAATATCGGAATAATTTTCAATCATAACACCACATTCATAGCCAGTTTTAACCTCTTTAACTTCATCCTTAAAACGTTTTAGGCTATTAAGAACGCCTGTGTGAATTACAATATTATCTCTTAAAATTCTAATTTTAGAATTTCTTGATATTATACCTTCTTTAACAAAACACCCTGCTATATTACCAATTTTGGAAATAGAGAAAACTTCTCTGATTTCTACGTTTCCTGTTATTTTTTCTGAAATTTCTGGTTTTAATAATCCACTTAAAAGATTCTTAATATCATCAATTAATTCATAGATTATTGAATAATATTTTATATCAACACCATCACGTTTTGCCATATCTCTTGCTTGAGGTATAGCTCTTACGTTAAAACCAACAATAAATCCTTTCCCTGAATTTGCTAATGCAACATCACTTTCAGTAATTGCTCCGACACCTTTATGTATAACTGTAGTCTTTACCTCTTCATTAGATAATTTTACTATTGAACTTTCAATTGCTTCGGCTGAACCCTGTACATCAGCTTTTATTATAATAGGGAGTGAGGTAGCTTGCCCAGATGAAATTTGTTCAAACATTTCTTCAACATTGGTTTTAACAATTTTGTTTTTAAGTATTTGTTTTTTATTAAATCGATATTCTGCTATTTTTCTTGCACTATTTTCGCTATCTACTACGACAAAATCATCTCCAGATAGTGGGTTTGCATCAAATCCCAAAACCTCAATAGGCATTGATGGTAATGCTGTTTTTACATTCTCACCCCTATCATTAACTAATGCCTTTACTTTTCCCCATTCAGAACCAGAAACAAAAATATCTCCTATATTTAATGTACCTTTTTGAACTAAAACTGTAGCAACAGATCCGCGACCTTTTTCAAGTTTGGACTCAATGATGACACCTCTACATGATCTATTAGGATTTGCTTTTAAATTTAATAGATCAGATTGCAGATGAATCGCATTTTCTAATTTATCTAGGTTTGTTTTTTTTAAGGCAGAAACTTCTACATCAAGAACTTCTCCACTTAATTTTTCGACTATTACTTCGTGGCTTAAAAGTTCTTCTCTAACTTTATCAGGATTAGCTGCTGGTAAATCAATTTTATTAATTGCTACTATTATTGGAACATTTGCAGATTTAGCATGTGCGATAGATTCAATTGTTTGTGGCTTTAGTCCATCATCTGCAGCAACAACTAAAATAATAATATCAGTTGTTTTAGCTCCTCTCGCTCTCATATTTGAAAAAGCAGCATGACCTGGTGTATCAATAAATGTAATTTTTTTATTATTATTATTTATCTGGTATGCTCCAATATGTTGAGTAATTCCACCGGCTTCTCCTGATACTACATTTGAGTTTCTAAAAGCATCTAAAATACTAGTTTTTCCATGGTCTACATGACCCATAATTGTTACAATTGGAGCCCTTTCTTTTAGGGATATCTCAGGATCTTCATGATCTTCAATATCTTTTAAAATATCATCATCATTAACAATCTTAACTCTATGGCCTAATTCTGATGCCACAATTTCAGCAGTATCAGCCTCTAAAGATTGAGTTGGTTTAGCCATAACGCCCATCTTCATTAAAGTTTTAATGACATCAGCAGTTTTTTCTGCCATTCTGTTAGCAAGTTCTTGAACTGTAATAATTTCTGGAATAGTAATTTCCTTGCCAACCTTATTTTCATCGAGACCTTCTTGAGATTGTAATTTTTCTTTTTCTCTAGCTCTTTTTAGTTTTGCCAAACTAGGAAATTTATCAAATTCTTGTTCTTCTTGTTCTAAAATTTTATTAACACTAATTTTACTAAACTCATCATCTTGTGGTTTAAGGGTAGATTTTTTTGGAATATTTTTTTTTAAATCTGCATTTTTTTTATTTTTAGAAGTAAAATTCTTTTTTGATTTACCAAAAAAATGTGGTGAGGGAGTTATTTTTGGCGAACCTTGTGTCCTAAAAGAAGATGATCCTCTAAAATTAGATTGAGTGGTTGATGAACTTTTTTGTTGATTATTCTTATTTCTAAAAACAATTTGAATTGTTTTTTTGTTTCCAACATTTTTTGGTCCTTCTCCAGATGGACCGAGGTTTTTTCTAATTTGTAAGCGGCCAGATGTTGAAAGCTTAAGTGGTTGTTTTTGATTATTTTTATTTTTTTCCAATGTATTAAGCCAATTTTATATTTTATTTATCTTCAGAAAACCATCTTTCTCTAGCCTTCATTATCATATCATTAACAATGTTTTCATCAATATCTAGATCTCTAAAAATTCCATCTTCTTTATCAATAAGTTCAAAAGTTGATAAATCTGCAAAATCATCAATAGTTACAATATTATTTTGAGCTAACAACGATAACATCTTGTTATTAATACCATGAAGTTTTTTTAATTCATTATCAGTTATTTTAGAATTAATAATTTTTACATCTTCTGCATTTTGTGCACTTAGATAGTTTGATGCTCTACTGATTAATTCTGCTGCTAAATCATTATCAAAACCTTCAATTTTAGATAAATTCTCTGAATTTTCTGAAGCTATACCTTCTATTGATACATAACCTTCAGTAACTAAAAGTTGAGCAATTACATCCTCAACATCTAAATTATTTATTAACATTTGAGTTTTGTCTTTAAATTCTACTTGTCTTCTTTCAGATTCTTCTTCTTCAGTTAAAATATCAATTTCTAAATTTGTTAAACTTGATGCCAGTTTAACATTCTGTCCTTTTCTACCAATTGCTAAACTTAACTGCTCATCTGGAATTACTACTTCAACTTTATTTTTCTCTTCATATAAGAAGATCTTACTAACTTCAGCTGGAGCTAAAGCATTAGCAAGATATGTAGCCTGATTATCTGACCATTTAACAATATCAATTTTTTCTCCTTGCAACTCATTAACAACTGCCTGAACACGTGAACCCCTCATTCCAACACATGCACCAACAGGATCAATTGTTGAATCTTCAGTATAAACACTAATTTTTGCCCTTGAGCCTGGATCCCTGGCCACACTTTTTACTAAAATCACACCTTCAAAAATCTCAGGAACTTCTTGCTTAAAAAGAATTGATAAAAATTGTGGATGTGTTCTAGATAAGAAAATTTGATAACCTTTAATATCATCTTTGACATCATAAATAAATGCCCTAACTCTGTCTCCATTTTTAAATGCTTCTCTTGGAATAAGCTCTTCTCTTTTTATAATTGCTTCACTTTTTCCTAAATCAACTATAAGATTTCCAAACTCAGTTCTTTTTACAACACCAACAGCAATTTCACCAACCTTATCTTTATATTCACTAAACTGTCTTGATTTATCTGCCTCTCGAACTTTTTGAATAATTACTCCTTTTGCATTTTGAGCAGCTACTCTTCCTAAGTCTATAGGTGGAAGTTCTTTTATTATAAACTCTCCTACAGTAATACCAGACTGAATTTTTATTGCCTCTTCTAAAATAATTTGTTTAGCTTGCTCTTCTTCATTTAATTGATCTACCACTTCTAAGTAAGAGTTTAATTTTATATCACCATTTTCACGATTAATCTGAACTCTAATATCTCTTTCAAAACCATATTTAACTCTAGCTGCTTTTTCTAAGGCCATTTCCATTGCTTCAAATACTGAATCTTTATCAATGTTTTTTTCTTGTGCCACATTATTGGCAACCTGTAGCATTTCTTCTCTTATTACTTTAATTTTTTGTTTAGCCATATTTATACCAAAAAAAAGGCGGGCAACCCCACCTTTGAAATTAATCAAATTTTATGAGGCTATATTAAAAAAAAGATACTAATTCAAGGATTATATTCTTTTTAATTGAAAGAAAATTGATTTTCTATTCGATTTCTGAGCTTTTTGAAAAAACTTTGTTTTTGGTAAATCTAAATTTGCATAAACCCATTCTTCAAATCTCTGATTTTGCCAAACAAATAAATCTCTGGATTGATATATAACGGTTAATATTGATTGAATATATGATTGAGAATCTGTAGCAATCAATAATTTACCATCTTTTTTTAAAAAAAAGTGAATTAACTGCAAAAATTGACTGCTTATAAGCCTTCTTTTTTTATGTCTTTCTTTAGACCAAGGATCGGGAAATAATATCCAAATTTCATTAAATATTTGTAATTTTTTAATTATATCTAAAAACTCTAATACGTTTCCTTGATATAATTTTATGTTTTGAATATCTTTTTTTTTTATTTCATTGCAAAGATTAATGTTACCATCTTCAAATAATTCACAGGTTATAACTAAAGATTTGGGATTAGTGATTGATAAGTAAATTGCATTTTCTCCACTTCCTGATCCGACATCTAAAATATTATAATTACCTAAATTAATATGAGCATTAAAATTAAACTTATTTTTTTCTAATTCATCTTTGAGGTGTAAATAAGACTTTTTTCTAGCTTTAAATCTTCCAAATAATTTGTATTTAAATTTCTCAGGATCCATTTTTTCTATTTAAAAACAAGCAATATAAAAATAACAAAAAAATAACATACAGTATCAAATGATGATATTGCGTAAGATTATATGTTGATTTTGGAATCTGAATATTTATTTTCTTAACTTCTTCTTTATTTAACTGAATATAATCAATAATATTGCCAAAATTGTCTATAACAGCAGAAATACCATTATTAGAGACACGTATAATTGGTTTATTAAATTCTGCTGCTCTTAATCTTGCAAAATAAAAATGTTGGTAAGGTCCAGATAAAGTTCCAAACCATGAATCATTAGTGATATTTATAATTAGATCAGCATTTTTATTATTATCATTAATAAGTTTCCAAAAAAAAATTATTTCGTAGCAAATTACTGGTATAAAATTAAGATGATTGTTTATTGAAATAATTCTTTTTTCTTTACCAATAGAAAAATCTTTAGATCCAGCAATTATTTCCATAAAACTAAAAATCTTTCTAAATGGAATAAATTCACCAAACGGAACAAGTATTTTTTTATCAAAATTAATAATATTTTCTGCATTTATTAAAAATAAAGAATTATAAAGTTTTTCATCTTCTTTTTTTATTAAACCTAATATCAAATTTGTATTAGGATTTAAATTATCTTGAAGAGATAATAATATCTGATTATTTTTCACTAGATAAGGAAAATTATTTTCAGCAAAAATCAAAACATCGGTATTATTTTCTTTTAATATTTTAATTATTTTTTTATATTTTTGATTTGAAATTTTTTCATTAAGATTTTGATTTAATAAAAAATTCATTTGAGCTAATGAAACACTTATATTGTAAGTATTATTAGAAATATCTATTTTAGAAACTCTTAATAAAAATAAAGTAAAAATAAGAATAAAAATTATAAAATAAACAATCAAAATATTACGAAAATTTAATGATGCATGAAATAAAAATATTATTGGAAATAAAAAAATTACTAATGTCAGGTATCCCAGGCCATAAGTTCCAATAAAATATATAATAAAAAAAACTGATTCATTTGAAGAGTGAATTAGAGAATATGATATCCAGGGAAATCCATAACCTAAATTTGCACAAATCATTTCATTAAAAATAAAAACAATAGGTAGAATAACAAATTTTGTTAGAGTGCTTTTAAAATACTTAAGTAAAATAAATGCAAAACTGAAATAAAAAGAACAATAGAAAATAAGCAGGTAAGAAAAAATTGAAAACTTTTCTGTTAAAGAATTTAATAAAAAAGGCTCTTTAATCCAAATTAAAAATATAATTAAAAAACCAAAACCATAAATAAATCCTGAAAAAAAATGAAAGATGTAACCTAATTCTAAATATTCTTTTTTATTAATTAGATAAAACAAAAAAGGATAAGTGATAAAACCAATAGGCATTAAAAAGAATGGAGGAAATATTAAGCTTGTAATTAAACCACATAGAAAAAATTGAACTAAAATTATCAATTTAATTAATTTTTTTGATTTCTAAAGAACTGATACTACGCTCAGTGGCTTTAATAACCTTAAACTGCAATTCATTATTAAATTTGTATATTTGATTATTTTTAGGAACTTTATTTGCAATAAAAAACAACATGCCACCTACTGTATCTATCTCACGTTCAAAATCTAACTTAATCTTGATCTTAAAATACTTTTCTAACTCAAATATTTTATAGGAAGCATCAACTATAATAGTATTATCATCAATTTTAATTAGCAATTCATCTTTATCATCAGCATCATGTTCATCCTCAATTTCTCCAACAATTTCCTCAACCAAATCTTCAATTGTAATTAATCCATCTATACCCCCAAATTCATCTACAACTAAACCCATATGAATTCTTGATAACCTCATTCTTTTTAAAAGATCAAGAATCGGAGATTTTGGAGCAACATATAAAACTTCGCGAATAATATTTTCCACTTGAAAATCTTTATTAGAAATATCTTTTATTAAATCTTTAATATGAAAAAAACCTAAAACATTATCTAAATTTTTATCATAAATTGGCATTCTTGAATGAGTTTCGTTTTTTACAATTTCTAGAATTTCATCGATTGATTGATTTTTTTCAATCGAAACTATCTCAGCTCTAGGAACCATAATATCTTCGACACTCTTTTCATTTAAATTAAGAATATTTTTTATTAAACTTTTTTCATTATTGTCTTCAGGTTCATTAATTTCATTATTTGCATCATCTTTTGCAATAAAGTTCAATACTTCTTCTTTTGATGCTTCACTTGAAAGTAATTTTTTAATTAGCCAATGTTTCCATGATTTTTTTTTATCAGAGTTATTTTCTTCCATTTTTTTATATATAAGGATTAGAAATTCCAAGTTTTTTTAAAACTTTGATTTCTACTGTTTGCATTTGGATAAAATCCTTAAACTTTTCATGAACAAAACCATTAATATGCAAAAAACTATGGATTATCAAATGGCTTAAATGATCATAAAAATTAATTTCATTAATTATTGAATCTTTACAGATTGTATCTGCAGATAAAAAAATATCACATACTTTTTTATTTTCTTTTTTATTTATATGAATATCCGAAATGAACGTTAAAATATCTGTAGGTTCATTAACCTTTCTGAACTGAAAATTTATTTTTTTAATAAACTTGTCATTTGTTAAAATTAAATTACAATCATAATCTACGTTTTTTTTAAAATATAAATCTTTTTTGAACTGCATAATTCTTTTAATCAAAATATTAATTTTTTTTAATCTAGGTGGCCATTGTTTTGTCTTACAAATAAATGAATATTTAATCATTTTTTAATATCATATGCATTTATAATTTTTCTAACAAGTTCATGGCGAACAACATCTTTATCATTTAAATAAATAAATCCAATATCTTTTATTTCAGAAAGTTTTTCTTTTACATCAAGCAAACCTGAATCATTTTTTGATACTAGATCAATTTGTGTATTGTCTCCAACCACAACCATCTGACTATTTTTTCCAAGTCTAGTTAAAAACATTTTCATTTGAATTTTGGTAGTATTCTGAGCCTCATCTAATATAATAAAACAATTTTCCAATGTTCTTCCACGCATAAAAGCAATTGGTGCTATTTCAATGATTCCATTATTTAATTTTTTTTCAACTTGATCGAAAGGCAACATTTCATACAAAGCATCATAAATTGGTCTTAAAAAAGGATCTACTTTTTCTTTTAGATCACCTGGTAAAAAGCCTAATTTCTCACCAGCTTCAACTGCTGGTCGTGATAAAATAATTTTATTTACTAATCCTTTTTGTAAAGAAGATACAGCTTTTGCAACTGCTAAAAATGTTTTACCTGTTCCTGCAGGACCAACAGCAATAACAATATCTTTTTCATTTAAAAGTTGAAAATATTTTTTTTGATTTTTGGATCGTGGTATAATTTTTCTTTTTTTAGTTTGAATAAACAAATCTAATTTTGAATTATTATCATCTAAAGATAATATACTTTTTATATCCTTTATTTTTTCTTCATCTATTTCTATTCCTTTTTTTGCTTCTTCAAATAAATTTTGTAATTCACGACGAGTTATTTCTATAGAGTCTTTTTCTCCTATAATTTTTACCTTATTTCCTCGATAATCAATTTTGACTTCATTAATTTTTTCTAAAATACGAATATTAGTATCATTTATACCAAATAAACTGCTTAAAATATTATTGTCATCAAATTCTATATGAATAGATTCGTTTAATGTACCCATTAAAGAGATGCCTCTAAAGAAAAATTAGTTGAATTAATAATTTTAACTTCATGTGTTTTTCCAATAAGACTTTTGTCAGAAGAAATAAAAACACTTTGATTGTATATTGATCTTCCAATATATTGATTTTTATGGCGTCCTTTTCTATCAAATAATACTTCCAGATTCTTTCCAACAAAAGATTTATTATAATCTGCTTGTTGTTCTTTTAATAAAGATTGAATAGCACTCAAGCGAGCTTTTTTAATAGATTTATCTATATCTTTTAATTTAAATGCTGGAGTACCTGGCCTTGGACTAAACATAAATGAATAAGCAATTGCAAATTTTACCTCTTTGACTAAATGCATTGTTAAATCAAAATCACTATCTGTTTCACCAGGAAAGCCGACAATAAAATCAGAGGACAATGCTATATCTGGTCTTTTATTTTTTAATTTTTCTACGATCTCTAAGTATTTTTTTGTTGTATGTTTTCTGTTCATTTTTTTTAGAATATTATTTGAGCCAGACTGGATAGGAAGATGTAAAAAAGGCATTAATTTTGTATTCGTTTTATGAGCATCAATTAGTGAATCACTCATATCGCTAGGATGAGATGTCATATATCTAATTCTTTTTACATTTTCAAACTCGCCAATAGCATTTATTAAATAAGCTAGACCAATTGATTTATTATATTTATTTAAACCATGGTAAGCATTAACATTTTGTCCTAATAGTATTATTTCTTGAACTCCATTACCTATATATTTTTTAATTTCTAATTTAATTTCTTCTACTGGACGTGAAAATTCTGAACCTCTTGTATAAGGTACTACACAAAAAGAACAAAATTTATCACAACCTTCTTGAATAGAGACAAACTCTGATGTTTTACCCTTTGATTTAAACAATAAATTTTTAAATTTTTCATTTTGAAGAAAATCATCATTGATAAACTCTTCGTTACGATTAATCATTTCAGGTAAATTATGATATGATTGTGGTCCAACAACAAAATCTACTGTCGGAGCTCTTTTTTTGATTTCTTCTCCTTCAGCTTGCGCTACACATCCAGCTATTACTAATTTAAATTTATGAGAATTATTATTTTTTCTTTTTTTTGCAATTCTTCCTATATCTGAATATACTTTTTCAGCAGCTTTTTCTCTAATATGGCATGTATTTAATACCACAATATCTGCGTCCTCTACACTATTTGTTTCAGTGTATCCTTTAGGTTCAAATAAATTCTTTATCCTGTCAGAATCGTAAACGTTCATTTGACATCCATAAGATTTAACAAAAATTTTTTTTAAATTAGCTTTAATCATTTATTATTTTTTTAAATAAATATGCATCTACTTTATTATTATATAAATTATAATATTTTTGTCTAACACCTATTTTTATAAAATAATTTTTTAAATATAAATTTATTGCAGCTTTATTATTTTTATCAACTTCTAAAAATATATTTTTCAATTTAGATTTACTTAAAAAAAAAGGGATGTCATTAATTAATTTTGTTGCATGGCCTAATTTTCTTGCATTAATATCAACATAAAGTACCAATATCTCATATTCTGATTTTTTTTCAATAGTTATTAAATCGCCAATAATAAAACCTTCTATTTGACCATTATTTAACAAAATTAATGCTAAGTTTGAATCTTTTGATAATTGAAATAAAAATTGATCTTTCGACCAGCCTAACTGGTTAAAATATTTTAAGTCATTATGACTTTTTTTAAGTAAATTATAACATTCACTAAAATGGTGTTGGTATAAAATTTTTGTTTCTAACAATTTTTTAATTTAATATTTTATTATTTGAAATATATATCGGTTCAATAATTTCTGGTTGAGGGCATAAAAGTATTGAATCGATATATTGATTTATTATTTCTTTAAAGTTTATAGTTCTACATTTTATATTTGCATCTACAATCAATGAATCTTTATTGGTTAGCAAATTCTTTATTTTAGACCTGTCAGATTTAAACATCAATTTATCATCTTGAACTTTATTAATTTTATATTTGTCTGATTCTTTGTCAAAAATACATATAAATTTTTGATTCTGAGATGAACAAATATAAAGAGCCGTTGAATACAGCTCATTAGCATTTAAATTTAACTTAAATAAATCAACACTAGAAATTCCTATCAAAGGTATTTTCATTGAAATACTTAAGCCTGAAAAAAATGAAATACCAACTCTTAAGGCTGTATAAGAACCTGGGCCTGTACAAGTTATCAAATATTTCAAATTTTTACTCAAATTAAATTTTTTTTCTAATTCAATGTAGATAGTAAAAATATAATCACTCATTTTATCATCTGGACGAAATACAATCTTTTGAGAAATAATTATTTTGTTATCTTCAAAAAGTGAAAATTCTGGTAAAGGGGATATTGTATCTAAAAATAAAATCATTATGAGGTTATCAAAATTTTACTTGTTAGTTATTAATATATTTTTTTTATTTGTATTTATTAATACAGCTATAGCAAATAATATCAAGAATTCTGCAGTTGTATTTATGTATCATAAATTTGATATTGCTAAATATCCTTCCACAAATGTTACTTTAGAACAATTTAATTCTCACCTAGAAGAATTTTCAAAGCCTAAATACACTGTTTTGTCTCTTGAATATATTGTTGATACCATAATTAATGATGGCCAACTTCCACATAATGCTATTGGTATTAGTGTAGATGATGCTGATAAATCATTTTTAACAACAGCTTGGCCCAAATTAAAAGAAAAAGGATTGCCGGTGACTTTATTCATTAATACCTCTACTATAGTTAAAAATAATAAAAACTATCTAAGCTGGAATCAAATTAGAAATTTAAAAAATGAAGGAGTTGATATTGGTGCTCATTCACACACACATAATCATTTAACAGAATTTTCAATAGAAGAGATTATAAAAGAAATTAAATTATCAAACAAAATTTTTCTAAAAGAGCTTGGTGAGATTCCTTCTCTATTTGCATATCCTTATGGAGAATCAGATAATAGAATAATGAAATTATTAAAAGAATACAAATTTAAGGTTGCATTTGGTCAACATTCTGGTGTTATTAATGAAACTTCAAATCTTTACTATCTTCCTAGATTTTCACTTAATGAAAGTTATGGAAATATTGATAGAGTAAAATTTATTTCAAATACAAAAGGTTTGGGAATATATGATTTTATTCCTAATGATCCTCATGTCTTTAACAATCCTCCTTTTATTGGTTTCTCCTTACTTGACGCAAAATTAGCACCTAAAATTGATTGTTTTGTTTTTGATAGCAAAGGTCAAGTTGAAAGTGAAATATTTAAATTTAATGAAAGAATAGAAATACGGCTTAAACGCAAATTAAATAAAGGCAGATCAAGACTTAACTGCACTTCAAAAGATAATTTAGGTAATTGGCGGTGGTTTGGTCATCAATTTTATTTATAATTCAAGAATTAATAAATAATCGATTTTCTATATCAAATTGAAAAAAATTATTTGTCTCTATTATAGAGTTAATTGTTTCAACATATAATTCATCTTTGGCATAAACGTCTAAAGTTTGTGTTAAAATGTTAATGCTCCTATATAAATCTTCTTTTTTAATTTGACTTCTTAATTTTCTGAACTTTTTATAGGCGTAATGAGTATTAATATTTTTAAAATATGATTCAACGCTCTTATTTATTGAAGAAAAATGTCTGATTAAATATTTTTCTCCTTTTTTTCTTTCGTAAGGAATAACACCACTTGTTTCATCATAGGTATATTGCCCAAATAAAGCATTGTATTCTCTTGCAAATCTAGATGTTCCCCATCCACTTTCGTTAGCTGCTTGTGCTAGCACAATAGAGTTTGGAATTATATTTACCGATATCAATAACTCATCAATTAGATCAATTTTATGTTTATTTTTTAATTCAATTAAATATTTTTTTGCAATATATTCCAAATAAGTAATATCATTATTATTAAGCGTTTTATTAAGATGGATAAAATTATAAATTTCAATTAATCTCTGTCTTTCAAGAATAATCTTTTGATTCTGAAAAGCTATTAAAGGCAACAGGGTTTCAATAAAATTTATTTTCTTTTGAGAAAATTTATTTCTCCAATCAGATGAAATTAATTCTAATGAATTTCCATGTGTTTTTTCTTTAATTATATTTTCTATTCTATTAGTTCTATTATTAGCTATTTGACTTTCGATATGCTTGGGGGTACTAAAAATTAAAGGGGGTTCATGATCAATAATTTTTTCAGAATATAACTCATTAATTGTTAATGTATTAACGATTGAATCGAAATCTTTATGGACATTTATTGGAATAGATTCAAATTTACTATGTGTTTTTTCTTTAATTATATTTTCTATTCTATTAGTTCTATTATTAGCTATTTGACTTTCGATATGCTTGGGGGCACTAACAATTAAAGGAGGTACATGATCAATAATTTTTTCAGAATATAACTCATTAATTGTTAATGTATTAACGATTGAATCGAAATCTTTATGGACATTTATTGGAATAGATTCAAATTTACTAATAGAATCAATATTTAATATTTTATTATCACTATAAAAATCAACCGAAATATCAATTACAAAAGCTGAGGTGATAGGTATTAATAAAAGTGATATGTTTTTAAACATCAACAGGTCTCACTTCCTTTACTTCTGGAACATAATGCTTTAGCATATTCTCTATACCCATTTTTAGTGTTGCAGTTGAACTTGGACATCCAGAACATGCTCCCTGCATATGAAGATAGACTATTCCTTCTTTAAAACTTTGATATATAATATCTCCACCATCCATTGCAACAGCTGGACGAACACGAGTATCAAGCAATTCTTTAATTTGTTTAACAATATCGGAGTCTACTTCTTTTTCCTCAAACGATGCAGAATCTTCGCTAGAAACCATTGTAACAATTGTTTCTTCATTAGAGTTAAAATGATCCAAAATTGCTCCAAGAACAAGAGGTTTTATTTCTTCCCAATTAAGATCTTCAGATTTTGTAATAGTTATAAAGTCACTTCCAAAGAAAACACCTTGTACACCATCAACACTAAAAAGTCGTTTAGCGAAGGGTGAGTTTGTTGATTCTACTATATTTTTATAAAAAGCTGTTCCCTCTTTCATTATCACTCTACCAGGTAAAAATTTTAGAGTTTGAGGGTTTGGTGTTTGCTCTGTTTGTATAAACATAGTGATCTCCTATACATTATATAGTGAATATTATGTCAAACGTATGAAAAAAAACATAATTTACTAATTTTCTGTGGGAATAATTATAGCTTGGAAAAGCCAACAATATCATAAACCCGGTTTAAAACAGGTTCAGCGACAGCTATGGCTTTTTCTTTGCCAGCTTTCATAATTGAATCTAAATAAGTTCTATCTTCCATTAATTTTTTCATTTCTAATGAAATAGGGGTTATTTTTTCTACTGAAAGATCGGCGAGATCTTTTTTAAATAATGAAAACTCTTTACCTGCATAATAGTTAATAATTTCGTTCGTAGACTTTTCGCTTAGTGCTGCAAAAATAGTCAATAAGTTTAATGACTCAGGTCTTTTCTCAGCTTCTTCCATATTAGACGGTAGTGGAAATGAATCAGTTTTAGCTTTTCTAATTTTTTGAACAATACTATCCGTATCATCACTGAGCATTATTCGTGAATAATCAGAAGAATCTGATTTGCTCATTTTTTTAGTTCCATCTCTAAGACTCATAACTCTTGTAGCTTCACCAAAGATTAAGGGTTCAGTGATAGGAAATAAGTTTGTATTAAAATCATTATTAAACTTTTGTGCAATATCACGGGTTAATTCTAAATGTTGTTTTTGATCTTCACCAACAGGAACATGTGTTGCCAAATAGATCAATATGTCAGCAGCCATTAAAGTAGGATAAGAAAATAAACCTACGGAAACATTTTCTTTATCTTTTCCAGCCTTATCTTTAAATTGTGTCATACGACTTAACCATCCCATACGAGCGATACAATTAAAAATCCACGCAAGTTGAGAATGTTGCGGAACCTGAGATTGGGCAAACAATACATTTTCTTTTGGGTCAATACCAGATGCTATGAAAGCCGCTGTTACCTCTCTTGTTTTTTGTGAAAGCTGAATCGGATCTTGCCATACTGTAATAGCATGTAAATCAACAACACAAAAAAAACACTCGTAATCTTTTTGTAAAGTAGCAAAATTTTTAATAGCTCCTAAATAATTTCCGAGGTGAAGATCACCAGAAGGTTGCACTCCTGATAATATTCTATTTTTCTTTAACATATTTATTTTTGTATATACCTTTTTAGATCCTGAAGTGAGAGAACTTTTAACATAAAAATCATCCCTAAATAAATAATTTTACAACAAAAAATAATTAATAATAAACCTCCTAATTTAATTAAAAAATCAAAATTACTTAAATTAGCAAAAATTATTTTATTAAGTACATAACACCCCACAAACATAACAAATACAGAAATAACAATTTTTAGACTATTCTTTAAAAAAACAGAATCTAGGATAAGATTTTTTTTGATACGAAGAATAAGAAAAAGTAGAAAAGTATTAATCCAAGCACTAATAGCTGTTGCAAGAGCGATACCCATCTCACGCATAGTACTTATTAACAAGAGTGAAAGAATAATATTAGTAACTACACTAATAATAGACACATATAGGGGGGTTTTGGTATCCTCTCTCGCAAAAAAACATGTCACCAGTACTTTTGTTAAAATATACGCAGGTAAGCCAAGGGAAAAAATTGATAAAACTTGAGCCGTATACAATGTGTCTTCCGCGACAAAAGCCCCTCTTTCAAAAAGAATATGAATTATAGGAGTAGATAAAATAAATAAACCAACTGCAGAAGGTAATGAAATTAATAAAGAAAACTCTAGTGAACGATTTTGCGTTATATCTACTTCTTTTTGATCATCGTTTTTAATAGCCTTAGATAAACTGGGTAAAAGAACAATACCCATAGAAATTCCAAATATAGCCAGGGGTAATTGGTTTAATCGATCAGCATAATAAATATGACTAATTGCTCCCACCGGTAGGAATGAGGCAATTATAGTTCCAATAATAATATTTAATTGAATTACACCTGAACCAATTACACCAGGAAAAAATAAACGAAAAAAATTTTTTAACTTTTCATTAAATACTGGAATGCGAATACGAGGACGATATAATTTTAATACTGCTTGGTACATAAAAAGAAATTGAAACAAACCTCCTATTAAGACGCCATATGATAAAGCATGCCCTGCAGAAGAAAGTTGAGGGGTTAAAAGAAATAAAGAAAGAATAAAACTAATATTTAATATTGCAGGTGCAAAAGCTCCAGCAGCAAACTTCCCATGAACATTTATAATTGCTGTAAAATGAGCAACGAGAGAGATAAAAATAAGATAGGGAAAAATAATTTTTCCAAAATGAACAGCTAAGTAAAATGCTTCTTCATTTACGGAAAATCCTGGGGCTAATATTTGAATTATATACGGCATCCCAAAATAAAAAAGAAAGGTCAAAATTATCGTAACAAATAGTAACAATGACATCGTATTTTCTACAAAATCTGCTGCCTCATAATCATCTTTAGAATCTATAACGACACCAGATAAAACAGGAATTAGGGAAGCGCTGTATGCTCCCTCTGCTAAGACACGACGAAAAAAATTCGGTAATCTAAAGGCAACAAAGAAAGCATCTGATGTTACAGTAGATCCAAGGAATTTTGCAATTAATATATCTCTTATAAAACCTAAAATACGACTTAGAAAAGTATAAAAGCTAACGGTAAAGAATGATCTAAACAATCCTTGCATAAGGTGATTTTACAGTGTGATGAGTGATTTGTATAAACTAAATTTATGGCTTATTTAGGAGTCAAAACAATATCCTACAAATCTAACTGTTCTTATATAATCTATTATAATCTATTGTAGCCAAATCGAAGTTATAAATTTATTGAGAAATTTCAAAAGAAAAAAATGGATTTAACACTCATATATACTATCATTGGTTTTGGATTGGCTGCATATTCAGTTATTGCAAATGACTCTGTTCAAACACTTGGAACTTTTATTGCCTCTAATGAACGCTTTAAATGGTATTGGTTAGCTGCTACTGCATCAGCTGTCTTAACATTTACACTTATATATGGTTGGTCAATTAATGATGGTGATATTACTTTTGGCAGACTAAATAAAATTCCCTATCAAACTATTCAATGGTACCATGCTGCTGCTCCATTTATTTTAGTAATGCTAACAAGAGGCGGTATCCCGGTTTCTACGACTTTCTTAGTTTTATCAACTTTTGCCTCCACAGTTGTTTTAGAAAAAATTTTAATAAAATCAGTTGTTGGATATGGAATATCGGCTACTGTTGCCTATATTGTTTGGATCTGCGTTAGTTATTTTATCAATGAAAAATTTGATAAGGTTCCAGAAAATCATCGTAAAGCTTGGGTAATAGGACAATGGATCACAACTGGATTTCTTTGGTACACTTGGCTTAGTCATGATGTAGCTAATATTGCTGTATTTCTTCCAAGACAGTTATCCTTCCAACTATTGCTAGTATGCATTTTTACACTTAGCGTCTTATTATTTTATATTTTTTGGGACAAGGGCGGGAGAATTCAAAAAGTTGTCTATTCTAAAACAGGCACACGGTATACACGCTCGGCTACGATAATTGATTTTGTATATGCAATTATTCTTCTCTACTTTAAACAGTATAATGATATCCCTATGTCAACGACTTGGGTTTTTGTAGGATTACTATGTGGAAGAGAGTTAGCAATAGCTACAATGAATAAAGAGTATAAATTACGGTATGTCTTCCCTTTAGTAGGAAAAGATTTCTTAAAAATGATATTCGGTCTTTCCGTATCAGTTGGAATTGTTTTATCAATTCACTACATATTAATTCCAAGTGGATTTTGATTAAATAAATTATTTTTTTTTATTTAGGGCTTTTTTTAGTTTCGGCCAATCATCATCACTTAGAATATAGCCTACACATTTTTTTGTACCACATTTACAAATATGTTCCTCAAAATCACTATCGAAAGGATATCCGTAATTATATGTAAGTTCTGTGTCTTTTTTAATTCTTTTAATAGAAGATATCCAAATATGATTATCTGTAATTTCTACTTCACAATTTGGATCACAAGAATGATTTATAAATCTTGCATAGTTTCTAGCTACTCCACCATCAATATCGTATTTCTTATTCAGCTCAAAAACATAAACCATTCCATTACCTTTGTTTTTCTGTGCTTTTTTAATTTGTTTGTCTGCTCTTTTATCGCCTACTTTTTTTGTAACTTTATCACCTATATACTCAATAACTTGCTCACTTTTTTTTATATCTAATTCTGCAAAAAGACCTGAGCCATGTAGAGATGATTTTTTTTTGAACCACAATTTTTTCATTAGATTTTATTAGTTATTTTTTTTTGTAATACAAGAATTATAATTCTAACATCTCTATTACATTTTTCTTAAGGTTAAATATTAATTTGTTAGTCTATTCGCAATACTCATAAATAAAATTATAAAAGTAACTAATTATAAAAAGAGGAATTTGTAATCCAAAATTAGTCATCAATACTTTATCTCTTGTGATATAATTTGAGATAGCCCGGCCTATAACTCCTATACTATGTATAAAAATATTTAAGGGATAATAATTTAATTAATCAACAGAATGCCTGCTAAGATTATTGGTACCGTACTTGTAAGATTAGTACCATACTTCTGCATTTTTATTGATTTAAAGATATAATTTTCATAATTGAGTCTATTAATTAATTTTTAGGAATTTATTATATTTTTTTTAAAAAATTAGTAAAAACCAATGAAAATGTAACAAAATTGTAACATTCCTTTATTTTTTTCTTTAAAGTTTTATAAGCGCAAAATGTTTGGATTAAAAACTAGCTCTTTATTCGGTGAAACAAAAAAACTTGAGAGAGAAATTGATGAATTTGTTGATATTCTCTCTGAAGTAGGCCTCGTATTTAAAGGTATTGTTCCGGCTTATTTATCAAACGGTAATACAGATAAGTTTGATGCCATGGTTACCCAAGTTAGTGAAATGGAGAGTAAAGCGGATAAAATTACTAAAGAAGTAGAACGTACATTATATGAAGAAACGCTTATTCCTGATGCACGCAGTGATGTTTTGCGATTATTGGAACATCTTGATGAGGTGATAGGATTGTATCAAGGAAATTGTTATCATTTTTCAATTCAAAAACCTAATTTTCCAAAAGAATTTCATGATGATTTAAAGCAACTAACAGAGACTGTTGTTAATTGTGTAGAAGCTCTTTGTCTTACGGTTCGATCATTTTTTCGTGATATTAAGTCAGTTCGAGATAATGCACATAAAGTTACTTTTTATGAAAAAGAATCAGATATTAAATTTGGAGCGTTAGCAAGAAAAATTTTTGATTCAGAACTTCCTTTAGATCAAAAAATGCATCTGCGTTACTTTGTTGAAAAGATTGATCGCATCTGTGATTTATCAGAAGATATTGCAGATGAAATACAAATCTATTCTATAAAAAGATCAGCTTAACTAAAATATGGATATAGCGATTATTATTTTTCTCTTTGGAGGATTATTTCTTGGATGGTCATTAGGAGCTAATGATGCTGCCAATGTTTTTGGCACAGCTGTTGGAACGCGCATGATTCATTTTAAAACAGCTGCTATTGTATGCAGTATTTTTGTAATCTTGGGTGCAATCATAAGTGGTGCAGGAACAACAGAAACATTAGGTAAGTTAGGTGCTATCAATGCTCTTCCGGGTGCCTTTGCTGCCTGTGTTGCGGCTGGATTGTCTGTTTATTTAATGACAAAACTTGGCCTTCCTGTTTCAACTACACAAGCAATTGTTGGGGCAATTGTCGGATGGAATTTATATACAGGATCACCAACAAACATGAAGGTTCTAGTTACAATACTTGGTACCTGGGTTTTATGTCCCATAATAGCTGGGCTTATTGCTATGTTTTTTTACATTATTACCAAAAAATTTATTTATGAAAGTAAATTACACATTCTACGTCTAGATGCCTATACACGAACAGCGTTAGTTCTGGCAGGAGCTTTTGGTGCCTACAGCTTAGGGGCAAATAATATTGCTAATGTTATGGGAGTATTTGTTCCTATCTCGCCATTCACTGATATTGACATGATGAATATTTTTATATTTTCTTCTAAGGAACAACTTTTTCTTTTAGGAGGGATTGCAATTGCTGTGGGTGTTTTTACATATTCAAAGCGAGTCATGTTTACAGTTGGCAATGACTTATTAAAAATGTCACCTATTGCAGCCTTCATTGTTGTAATTTCTCATTCAATCGTTTTATTCTTATTTGCATCACAAGGGATCAGTAATTTTTTACAATCAATTAACTTACCCTCTATTCCTCTTGTTCCTGTTTCAAGTTCCCAAGCTGTTGTGGGAGCAGTAATAGGAATTGGTTTGTTAAAAGGAGGTAAAGAAGTAAAATGGTCAATTGCAGGAAAAATCTCCTTAGGATGGTTCACTCTTCCCGTAATAGCTGCTTTTATTTCTTTTATTATTCTTTTTGTTTTACAAAATATTTTTAATCTAACAGTAAATTTTTAAAAAAAATTAATTATAAGTTCGATAAGATAAGATAAAATCTTCTTGCTCTTTTGTTTCAATAGCCCCTTTTCTTTTTTCTCTCACTATTTTGATAACTTCTTTATTTTTCTCTCCAAACTCAATTAAAAGAATAGCAGCAATTGTTCCTGAACGACCCTTGCCACCCATACAATGAATGACAATATTTTTTCCATCAATTAAATCATTTTTTAAAAGTACTTTTGTAGTTTGCCACTTATCTACAAATTTATGATCAGGAACTTTTAAATCAATAATAGGCAAGTGAAACCAATTTAAGTTATTATTATAAATCTGATGAACAAATAATTTTTTATCATGCATTTTTTCAAACTCATTATCTTCAACTAGTGAAACAACTGCACTACAATTTAGTTCATAAAATTTTTTTAATTCATCTAAAAAAAGTTGATTATTAAATGATATTTCTTCCTTATTTCTTCCAGGAAAACAAGTTAGGATAATCTTTCCACTTACTCCTTTTGGCTCAACATAATCATAACTATCAATGTTCATAAATATTTATTTATTCAGTTAATTGCTATCAATTATATTATAACGCCATGCTTGCGTTTTTCGTAATATTTTTTTTGTTATAATTGTATGTATCAATCTTACAGCAATAGAAACATAAACGATAAGCATTGCCATAGCGGCAGCTCCTGCGACATCTCCTTGTTCATCCAAATGTATCGCTGAGACAGAAGCTAATGTTGTATCATAAGAGTATAGAAAAATAACTCCTGATACAGTCGTCATAGCATTTACAAAAAGATATATTGAGATATCAAAAATAGGGGGTAAACAAACAGGTAAAGTTACTCTCCAAAACATTTTATAAATAGGTATTTTTAGAGATAAAGAAACAGATTCAAATTCTTTATCCATTTGTTTAAGTGCTGTTATCGCTGTTAAATGTGAAACAGTGTAAAAATGGACGATAGTATTCACAACTAAAATAATAATCGTTGCATAAATAAAATTTAAAGGATTATCTTTCGCATTAAAGAAAAATATATAAGCTAAACCTAATACTAAACCTGGAACAGCCATGGGCATAAGAGCAAAAAATTGAACTAGGCCCCTTGTCCCTTCATTAATTCTTAATTTTTCAATTAAATATGAGCCAACGAATATAATAACTGTACCAAACAATGCAGCATAAAAAGCAAGCCGAACTGAATTGTAAAATGAATTCCAACCAAGACCAGCAACTTCAAAATTATAATGTTTTAATGTAAGATTTAAATTGTAAGGCCAAAATTTTACTATTGCACCATACTGCGCCATTCCAATCATTAAGATAATAATCAAAGCTAAGGCAGAACAAAAAACTAACATAATCATATCAACCTTAAAATATTTTTTTGGTTTAAAAACAACCGATCTTGATGTCAATAATGAGATTTGTTTTTTTCTTGAATAGCGATCGATAAAAAAAGCTATCATTGCTGGTACTAATAAAACCATAGAAATAACAGCACCCATTTGAAAATTTTGCATTCCTACAACTTCTTTGTAAATATCTGTAGCCAACACATTATAATTTCCTCCAATTACTTTTGGGACACCAAAATCTGTAAATACCTGTGTAAAAATTACAAAAGCTGTACTAATAATTCCATAACGTGCTCCAGGAATTGTAATAGTAAAAAAAGCTCTAAGCTTACTTGTTTTTAAAACTTCAGCGGCTTCATATAATCGAGAATCAGAAAGAGATAAGGATGTAATTAAAATAATTAATGCGTGAGGAAAAGTCCAGTAAACTGAAGCCATGATTATTCCAATTGGCCCGTAAATAGAATGCCCTAACAACATTTCTTTTAATACACCTTGATTACCAAACCAATAAACTAATGCAATTGCAGCAAGAATTGATGGACTTAAAAGAGGTATTAAAGCAATTAATTTAAAAAAACCCTTAAAGGGCATACAGGTTCTTGTAAGTGCGTAAGAAAACAAAAATGCCAAAATAACAACAATTATAGTAGATGTAATCGCAACGAATAAACTATTATAAAGTGATTGAAATAAAGCAGGCTCTTGAAGATATAAATTATAATTTGCCAAACCAATAAAATCTCCATCTTTATTTTGTAAACTTTTAAAGATCAAAGAACCTAAAGGTAACACTAAAAAAATCAAAAAAAGAATAATATAAGCGCCTAACATAAACTGACCTACCCTATCACTAGAGTCTTTCCCGCGGCGAATATCTGCAAACTTTAAAAGATTCATATAAATATTAATTAAATGGAATAAACTTTTGTATCTTCTTTAGAAAAAAATAAATTTATATCATCATTTACAATGAGTTTAATTTTTCTTGCAACTGAACTTGGAATATCTACCATGACTAATTCATCGCTAACATCTTTTGTTTCAAAATAAACTCGTTGAAAAGATCCAAGAAATTCTATCTCATTTATTTTGGCAAACAATATATTGTCATTATCATTTTCTTTTTGAAAGCGAATATCTTCAGGTCTAACAGCAAGTTGTACAGATTCATTATCTTTAAAATTTTTAGTATCACAATTTATTTCAATACTATTACATTTTACTTTATCTGCAGTTAAAATAATTGCAGGAATAAAATTCATACTGCCAATAAAAGAGGCTATAAAAGGAGAATTAGCTTTTGTATAAATATCATTAGGTGTACCTGATTGAATAATTTCTCCATCCTTCATAACAAATATTCTGTCGGCCATTGTTTGTGCTTCTTCTTGATCATGTGTTACCATAATGGTTGTAACACCTAGTTGACGTTGTAAATCTCTTATTTGTTTTCTCAAAAAAACACGCACTTTTGCATCTAATGCAGATAGGGGTTCATCTAACAACAATAATCCGGGTGAGATTGCAAGTGCTCTTGCTAATGCCACACGTTGTTGTTCCCCCCCAGATAATTGACTAGAGTATTTTGTTGCATGATCAGACAGATCAACTAAGTTAAGAAGTTCATCAACTCTATTTTTAACGTCTTTTTTTTTCCATTTATTATTTATTAATCCGTAAGCTATATTTGAAAAAACTGAAAGATTAGGAAATAAAGCATACGATTGAAATACTATACCAAAATCTCTGTTTGAAGGAGGTAGATTCGAAATATCTTTATTTTTTTGAATAATTGAACCTGTGGTTTGCGTTTCTAAACCAGCGATACATCTTAACAAAGTTGTTTTTCCACAACCAGAAGGACCAAGAAAACAAACAAACTCACCTTCTTTAATATTAATAGCAATATTTTTAATTGCTTCAAAAGAACCAAAAGATTTAGATAAATTGGTAACCTGGAGATAAGTTTCGTTTTTTTCTAACATAATAAATTATCTGTTATTAGTTAAGTTAATATAAATAACATATCAATTAAACGTATAATTGTAAGAGATATTTAATAATATCTTAACAAAAGTGTCTTTTGATGTTTAAGCTTATATATATTAAAATATTAACGGAGGAATTTAATATGCGATTAATAAAAAAAATTTTTACCTCACTAAGTGTTGTTTTAATGTTTTTATCTTTATTAACATTTAATCAATTTGCTAATGCAGGTGAGTTATTAGTGTATTCTAGTACGGATGCAGACAATTTAAAATTTTATATGGATGAGTTTCAAAAGGCTAATCCTGATATTAAAGTAAATGTTGTCCGTGAATCTACAGGAACAATGGCTGCTAAAATGATGGCGGAAAAAGATAATCCTCAAGCTGATTTCTTATTTGAAATGGCAGCAACAGTTGCGCTCAATATGGAGGCTGAAGGAATGTTTGTTGAATATACTCCTTCTGGTATGGATGCAATTGATCAACGATACGTTGATACAACTGCGCCAGTTACTTGGGTTGGTAATTATGGTTGGGCAGGTTGTATTTGTTGGAACCGTATTGAAGCAGAAAAACTTGGTTTACCAAAACCAACTAGTTGGGCTGAATTAACAAATCCAATTTATAAAGGTCATATCTCTATGCCAAATCCAGCTTCATCAGGTACAGGCTTTTTAGATGCCTCTAGTTGGATGCAAATTTGGGGTGAAGATAAAGCATGGGAATATATGGATGCTCTTCATGAGAATATAGCTATATACACACACTCAGGTTCAAAACCTTGTAAACAAGCAGGTTCAGGTGAGTTTACCATTGGTATTTCTTGGCCCGGTAGAGCTATTAAAGTCATCAAAGCTGGTGCACCAATTGATATGATTATTCCTGAAGAAGGAATAGGTTGGGAAATGCAAGTGGTAGCTATAATGAAAGGTACAGACAATCTCCCCTATGCTAAAAGATTAATGGACTGGACTCTAGGCGATGGTATGAAATTGTTTGGCCAACGCCAATCAATTATTGCTGATGCTTCTAAAGTAACAAAAGATCCAGAGTTGCCAGATTTTTACGATGAGGTTCAAGCAAAATTAATTAATAATGATTTTGTATGGGCTGCTGCTAATAAAAATCGTATCGTTGCTGAATGGAAAAAAAGATACGATGGAAAATCAGAGCCAAAAAAATAATTTAATTAATTAAAAAATAATTATACTAATTCATGGGGATATTTATATCCCCATTTTTTATTTCTTAAAAAATTAAACTTTTAGAGATTGTTGAACGTATTGCTTAAAATGAGATAAATCAGGTGTTTTTTTATTTAATATTTTAGCTTGATCGTCAAATCGTCTAATTTCTACTGCCTGTTTCATAAATGGTTTTTTAATAAATGCCTCAGCTTCTTCTTTAGTAAAAGGACCTCCTTGTGCTGCTAGACTTTTTTTAGATCCTGCTGATAATAATTCATAATATTCCTTCTCAACTGCTGAAAGATATCTTTTAGAGTCTACATGAGCACGAATTGGAAGAGTCACTTGATCTCCGAAATATTGAGATAAATAATCAGCACCTAAATTTTCATGATAACCATCTTTTCCTTCATGAATAGGATCATCACCATCATATAATAAATGGCCAATATCATGTAATAATGCAGCTGTTATTATTTCTTTAGGAAAATTATTTTGCTCTGTTAATTCTGCGCACTGTAATGCATGTTCTAGCTGCGTAACATCCTCATTACCATATTGAAGATCGCTCCCTTTAGTTTTTAATAAATTTAAAAGATGAGCTATAATATTCTCTTTCATTGACATATACATACCTTAAATGAAAAATATTTTCAAAAATAATTTATTACAATGACAAGTACATCAATTTATTTACTTATATTTTTTGCAGCCTTTCTTCATGCTTTGTGGAATATTATTATTAAATCACTTAATAATTCCTTAGTGGGGATTGCTTATAAAGTATTTTTCCAAAGTATTATTTTTACTCCAATTATTTTTTTTGTCCCTTTGCCAGAAGGTATAACTTGGTTTTATCTAATTTGCTCATTCCTATTACATAGTCTGTATTTTATTCTCTTAGGCATTATGTATAATCGAGAAGATCTAACTTTCATTTATCCTGTTGCTAGGGGATGTGCTCCAATTTTTGTTACAATTTTATCTTTAATTTTTTTAAAAGATGTAATTCCTTTTTTTGGAATAATTGGAATTTTAATAGCAAGTCTTGCTTTGGTTTTAATTTCAATAAGCAATTTTAATAATAAAATAAATTTTAAAACAATCGGTATTTCTATTTTTATTGCCTTTGTTATTTCTATATATGCTTTTTCCGATGGGGCTGGTGTAAGATCTGTAGATAACAGTGCAACATTCATTGTATGGAATTTTTTTTTAGGTGGATGGATTTCTATTGGCTATGTATACCTGACTGATAAAGAGTCATTATTTAAATTAAAAATTAAAGAATTACTTTTAATATTATGTGCAACAATTATTTCTTTTAGTGCATACGCAATAATTATTTGGTCAATGAAATATGAGCCAATAGGTTTTGTGGCTTCAATGAGAGAGTCTAGCATTATATTTGCATCACTATTAGGGCTAGTATTATTAAGAGAAAAAATAGGATATATACGAATAATATCAGGTATATTATTTTTTATTGGGGTTGGCTTTATATTTAATGCTTAGTTTCACATAATTAATATTTTTTTCATAAAATTGTAATTAAAATACTTGTATTAATTGCTTTTTTATCTTTAATGATCAAATTACTTAATAAGTAAACGGAGGTATTATGAAAAGTATACTAACTACAATAAGTGTTGCTTTTATATTTGTTTTAACTTTAGCAAATGCTAATGCTGGTTCTTTAACTGTTTATACGGCTATTGAGGCAGAAGATTTAAAAAGATACGCTGCAACATTTAATGAAGATCATCCTGATATAGAAATTAATTGGGTTCGTGATTCAACAGGTATTGTTACTGCTAAGTTATTAGCAGAAAAAAATAATCCACAAGCAGACATAATTTGGGGATTAGCAGGCACAAGTCTTATGCTAATGAAAAGTGAGGGAATGTTTGAACCTTATTCTCCTAAAGGAATAGAAAATCTTGATCCAAAATTCCGTGATTCAGATGAACCAGCTTCATGGACAGGTATTGATGCTTGGGTTGCTGCTGTATGTGTGAATACAGTTGAGATGGAAAAATATGGTTTCGCAATGCCTTCTTCTTGGGAAGATTTGACTAAACCTGAGTATGCAGGACATGTAGCAATGCCAAATCCAAATTCATCAGGAACAGGTTTCTTAGATGTTTCAAGTTGGTTACAAATTTTTGGTGAAGATGGTGGCTGGGACTTTATGGATAGACTTCATAAAAATATTTCTCACTATACTCACTCAGGTTCAAAACCTTGTAAGCAAGCTGCTTCTGGGGAAGTTCCAATAGGAGTATCTTTTGCATTTAGAGGTGCAAGATCTAAAGCAAAAGGTGCGCCAATTGAAATTATCGTTCCTGCTGAAGGTGTTGGATGGGAAATGGAAGCTAACGCAATAATCAAAGGTACTGATAACCTAGAGGATGCTAAAACTTTAGCGGACTGGACTATTACACAAAAAGCAATGGAAATGTATAATGCAGCCTATGCTGTTGTTGGAATGCCTGGTGTTGCAAAACCAGTTAAGCATTTCCCTGAAGGATTGTTAGACGCAATGATCGTAAATGATTTTGAGTTTGCTGCACAAAATAGAAAAGCTATCCTTGCTGAATGGCAAAGTAGATACGATTCTAAATCTGAACCAAAAAGTTAATTATAAAATATGATATAAAAAGCTTACAATTAATTTTGTAAGCTTTTTATTAATGTAATTTTATGGAACAATTTCTAACAGTTAAAAATATCAATAAGTACTTCGGAGACTTTCAAGCACTTAATAATGTAAGTTTTGATGTTAAAGAGGGTGAGTTTGTATGTATACTGGGTCCTTCAGGATGTGGAAAAACAACTCTACTAAGGGTCATCGCAGGATTAGAGAGTCAATCAGAAGGATTAATTAATCAAAATAATAAAGACATATCTTTACTTCCACCTGATCAGAGAGACTTTGGAATTGTATTCCAGTCCTATGCTTTATTTCCAAACTTAAGTGTAAAAAATAATATATCCTTTGGATTAAAAACAAGAAAACAAAATAAAGAAACAATTGATAAAAGAGTTGATGAATTATTAAAATTAGTTGGTTTGAGTGATCATATAAATAAATTTTCTGCTCAACTATCTGGTGGTGAACAACAACGTGTTGCTTTAGCAAGAGCTTTAGCCCCTTCACCTGGATTGCTATTATTAGATGAGCCTCTTTCCGCATTAGATGCAAAAGTAAGACAGCATTTAAGATTAGAAATAAAAAATCTTCAAAGACAATTAGGGGTGACTACTATTATGGTTACACATGATCAAGAAGAAGCATTAACGATGGCGGATAGAATCATACTAATGAATAATGGAATTATTGAACAAGAAGGATCGCCTCAGGATCTTTATTCTAAACCAAAAACTGCATTTTCTGCAAACTTTATAGGAACGACAAATTTATTTAAAGCTAAAAGAATTTCTGACAATAGTATTGAAATCAATGGATCAATATTAGAATGCAATGAAAATATAAAAGATGATTTATTAACAATAACAATAAGACCTGAAGATATTAAAATTTCTCAAAATGATAATGAAAAAAATATTTTAAAAGGCACAATTAAGGAGCTTGAGTTTTTAGGATCTAATATAAGAGGACACATAGAGGTAGACTTTAAATCAGAAAAAGTAAATGTAATTTGTAATTTTGCCTCTGAATATATTTTAAATAATAATATTCAAAATAATTCTTCCGTTAGTATTTCGCTACAACCGCACGCTCTTAAAATTGTTAAGGCATAAATTTTACTATGAAAAAAAGTAAAGACGATTATCTAACTATATTTTTTATATCAATTATAGGTATTTATATTCTTATTGCTCTTGCTTTTCCGATGTATGCAATATTATCGAAAAGCGTCGAAAATAAAGATGGTTTTTTTATAGGTTTTGAAAACTATCAAAGTTATTTTTCAAATCCCGCCTTGGTATACTCAATATATAACAGTTTATTTATTTCCATTATTACAATGGTTATAACAATTTCTTTAGCATTTATTTTTGCTTATGCGCTTACTAAAAGCCGTATGGTAGGCAAAAGTGTATTTCGGTCAATTGCTATGATTCCTATTTTAGTGCCCTCTCTTCTATCTGGTATTTCTCTTATTTACCTCTTTGGTAAACAAGGAATATTTAGGGATTTAATGATGGGTTACGATATCTATGGACCAATAGGTATTATTATAGCTGAAGTATTTTATACATTCCCGCATGCGTTAATTATTATTATTACAGCACTATCAATAGGAGATGCAAGATTATATGAAGCTGCAAAAGTATTACGATCAAAGTCTATTCGAACTTTTTTTACTGTTACTCTCCCATCAGCAAAATATGGTGTTATCAGTGCAGCATTTGTAGTTTTTACTCTAGTTATTACTGACTTTGGAATTCCTAAAGTTATAGGTGGACAATTTAATGTTCTTGCAGTTGATGTTTATAAGCAAGTAATAGGACAACAAAATTTTGAAATGGGTGCCGTTGTAAGTGTGGTACTTATTTTTCCTGCTCTTCTAGCTTTTGCAGTTGATCGTATTGTACAAAGAAAACAGGTGGCAATATTAACTTCTCGTTCTGTCGTTCATGAGCCAAATAAGAATAAAAACTTTGATTTAATTATGTTGATTTATTGTTCTATTATTTCTGTATTTATTCTTACTATTATAGGAATGTGTTTATATGCTAGTCTTGTTACTTTTTGGCCCTACAATTTAACACTTTCTTTAAATAATTATCAATTTGATTTAATGGATGGAGGAGGTTGGGATTCTTACTATAACTCAATTCGTTTGGGATGTTATACAGCTCTTTTTGGAACAATGATTGTTTTTGCTGGAGCATATTTTGTAGAAAAATCAAGAAGTGTAAAAACAGGTCGCACACTTCTTCATTTATTATCAATGATGCCTATGGCTATCCCTGGTATGGTTTTAGGACTTGCTTATATTTTCTTTTTTAATCATCCTGATAATCCTTTAAATTTTTTGTATGGCACAATGGCAATATTAGTAATTTGTACAATCACACACTTTTATACTGTATCTCACTTAACAGCACTGACATCTTTAAAACAAATAGATAATGAATTTGAACATGTATCATCTTCTCTAAAACAACCTTTTTATAAAACATTTTTTCGTGTGACATTACCAATCAGTCTTCCGGCAATTTTCGAAATTGGTATTTATTTCTTTGTTAATGCTATGACAACTGTATCAGCTGTTGTTTTTCTTTATAGCTCAAAAACAAATTTAGCATCTGTTGCAGTACTAAATATGGATGATGCTGGAGACATTGCGCCTGCTGCTGCTATGGGAATGATGATTTTTTATACAAATGCTACTGTTAGAATTGCTTATGTTATTGTAACAAAAAAAATATTAGTTAAATTTCAAAAATGGAGAACAAAAATTGTATAATAAATTAATCATACTGTAAAATTAAATTAATTTTATGGAATATCATTATCAATCACCATGGTTTGTTGAAGCTTTACAAAAAGAAGATAATTTAGAAATTAATCAATTAGATCTAAACCTTAATACAGATGTTTGCATTATAGGAGGAGGTTTTACAGGTCTTTGGACTGCTTTAAAGATTAAGGAAAAAAAACCTAATACTAATATTGTTTTAATTGAAAAAGATTTATGTGGAAGTGGAGCTTCTGGAAGAAATGGTGGTTGCATGATTCCTCAATCAACAAAATTTCAAGGAATAAAAAAAATAGTTGGTCTAGAAGATGCAAAAAAAATTGTCATGGCTACTGAAGCTGCAGTAAACAATATTAAAGATTATTGTATTAAAAATAATATTGATGCCCAAATTAGAGATGATGGAGTTTTATATGGCGCAACAAACAAATTTCATAAAGGAGCATTTGAAAGTTTAATAAAAGATCTCAATGAAAATCAAATAAATAGTTGGGAGCGATTATCACAAGAAAAAGTTCAACTCCTGACTGGATCTAAAAAATTTATTGATGGCTATTATTCTCCAATTGGAGGAAGTTTACAACCTGCCCTTTTAGTGCGTGGACTTAAAAAAACAGCTGAAAATAAGGGTATCAAAATTTATGAAAAAAGTGCAGCTCTTTCTTATAAAGGAAAAAAAGAAATAATTATAAAGACAAAAGAAGGGTCAATAAAATGTAATAAACTTATCATTGCAATGAATGCATGGGCACCCTCATTATTACCATTTTTATCAAGAAGTGTCATTTTAGTTTCTTCAGACATGATCATATCCGAACCTATAAAAAATGAACTACAAGATTTAGGATTAAATAGCGGATTGGTTATATTAGACTCAAACTTATTTACTCATTATTGCAGAACTACTCCAGATGGTAAAATTATATTAGGAAAAGGAGGAAATACATTTTCTTTTGGAAATAAGGTGATTGATTCATTTGATGGGCCAAGCACTATAGAGAAGTTTTTAAAAAAATCATTTAAGAGCTTTTATCCCTCATTAAAGAATGTAAAAATTACTAAGTCATGGAGTGGCCCATCAGAAAGAACCAAAACGGGATTTCCTTTTTTTGGATATCATCCCAAT
>Ga0315339_1000799_pt1 | contig 33928 bp, 23 predicted proteins | sample ASW17metaG_FD_204514 | JGI IMG/M metagenome (GOLD analysis project Ga0315339, IMG submission 204514) | Ammonia-oxidizing marine archaeal communities from Pacific Ocean, United States - ASW #17 | ecosystem: Environmental > Aquatic > Marine > Oceanic | place: USA: California | collected 2016-12-05 | reverse complement strand
GATAAAAGGTGTGGTTGTCCAAAATAGCCTAACGCAATTCCCAATTGTCCAAATATTAAACCCATCGCCATTAACCCTGTATTCCCAAGTGTTAAGCTGGTAAAATCTGTCGAATTATTAACGATGCACTCTAGTAAAACCACAGGCCCACCAAGTTTAATTAAGGCAACCAAAGGCATGATCAGTGCAGTAACTCCCATAAGAAAACCCTGAATAGTATCTGTAATGCTTACGGCCAAATATCCACCCATATATGTATAAGCAAAAATCACAATAGCGCTCAAGGCGATACTTTGAACGATATCCCAATTAAATGTATTCTGGAAAGCGTTCCCGGCTCCTTGGAATTGAGAAGCAATATAGAATGCAAATGAGAAAATTATTATTATTGAAGAAAGAAAAAGGATTGGTTTTTTTTCTTTTTCTTGGTATTCATTAACCAAAAACTGAGGAATAGTAATAAGGTCTTTTGATCGAGTCATCCTAAAAAGCTTTGGTGCAACAATAAGCCAATTAAAAAACATTCCAACAATTACACCGATAACTAACCATATGGTGGATAAGCCAAATTTATATGCAATACCACTTACTCCTAGTAAGGTCCAAGCGGATGAATTACTGGCAGAATAACTTATTGCAGTTATTAGAGGCCCGATATTTTTTCCACCTAAAAAAAACTCTAAAATAGATTTTGTTTTCTTTCTTGCCATCAAGCCAATAACAATAAGAAGTGCTTTATAAACGATGAGAGTTGCGCCAATTATATAAGCTTTATCCATTTATAGCTCTTTTAATGATCTCTTGCACCGCTCACTACTATATTGAACATTTTCCCAAGTATTTCTCCAGTATTGCCTACAGTAAGGATCAAGGTCTTTACGAGACCCTGATCCACTATACGGTCAAATAAAAAATGCAGAAAGTTACAAAAGATTATATAATAGTATGTAACGAGAAACCCATCTTAACCGGTTGGTTTTTTGTTTGTACCTATAAAGACCTATATGGACATATTTAGACTAAATAGTATGTGTAAATACCCCTACCCTTTATTTGAGCCAGAGGCGTTTTTTTATTACTTAATGAATAACATCTTTATTGTTTTAATCTTAACATAGTCTAATAATTAAATACATCCTTCCCATATTTTACACCTGTAGTATGGCTATTCAATTCCTGGAAAACGCCCATGAAACTGTAGGGGATTTTATAATATTTGACAAATGTACGAATACGACTTTCTTCCTTAAAAAATGCCTGGAAATTGATGCCCATGGTTAACCCCACAACCCGCTGCTTATTTGTCTTCAATTCACCGCTATATCCCCTGGAATAATAACTCAGTCCCACTTGTAAATAATCCGTTGGCAATGGTTTTTGTTGTCCAAATATTTTTCTCATCCCAATTCCATTCACTTCCAGAGTCACCATTTGCCCTGCATAATCTGTGGTAAAATCTCTTTTTATGTTATCCCGAAAATCGCTGGAGGGTATATAGGACCAATCCAGATGAATGGTCTCATCCAGAGCGGGATGGAGATATAAATATGCGCCCAATCCACTTCCCAATAGATTAAAAAGGATATCTTCTGTGGATGCATTATAATCTGTATATCCATCTAAAAGCTCTATAACCACACCATTGAAAGCTGGAATCGTAAACCCCCAGAAGGCAGAGGCTTTTTTTGAAAACCCATTACGCTCATAATTATGAATTAAACCTCGGGTTAATAAAAGCCATGTATATGCATGCCCTAATTTATCCGCTCCTCCATTATAAGAATTTTTCCCAAACCATCCTTCATTTTCCACAGAAAACTCTCCGGTCCACCGCTCAGAATAATTCCAGAAAATGGCCCCGCTAACAATAATGGCGCCTTGAATCGCCAAGGAATAATAGTGCGCCCTAGGGTCCGGCTGATATAGATTATTGTTCACTTCTTTATCAATTAGCGAATATGTTTGGCTGTTTAAAAAGCCAATGCAGGTAAAACTTAATCCTATTTTTATGATTTTATTTTTAATGATAATTCATTCTTAATATAAATTGAATCGAAAATTACAACGAATCTGGACAAATCAAAAATTGTCCTCATTAAAATGATTACTATAATAATTGATCGACTAATCTGGGTACCCCAACGCCGGCAGTTTCTTTAATCATTTCAATTGGATAATGATTATCACCCTCAATCCCTTTTGGATCAATATAATATTTTTGTGAAGATGAATTGGCATAATTCAATAATCCCGCCGCCGGGTAAACAGATAGAGACGTTCCGATCACCATTACAACATCTGCCATTTCAACAATAGGAATTGCTTTTCCAATCACAGGTACTGCTTCTCCGAACCATACAATATGTGGCCGGAGTTGAGAACCTTTTTCGCAGGTATCACCCATTTTCATTTCCCAATGATCCAATTCATAAACCAAACCTGAATCTACTGAACTTCTGGCCTTGTTTACTTCACCGTGGAGATGAATCACATGGGTCGAGCCGGCCCTTTCATGAAGATCATCTATATTTTGAGTTATGATACTTACATTATATTTTTGCTCAAGTTTTCCCAAGGAAACATGTGCTTTATTTGGTTCCGCTACACGAACCTGTTTTCGGCGATCATTATAGAACTTGAGAACCATCTCTGGATCTCGTTCCCAAGCCTCCGGCGTTGCCACATCATAAACATTATGACTTTCCCATAATCCATCGCTGTCCCGAAATGTTTTTAGACCGCTTTCCGCACTCATGCCTGCCCCGGTGAGTACTACAATCTTTTTCATATCATTAATCTAATTCTTTTATGAGATAAGTACTTCAAGATTCCATATGACTTGCATTATATTGGACTATCAAATGAAAGTAAAACTATGGCATGGATTGATGTAATAGATGAAAATAATGCAGAAGGATCCCTAAAAGATCAGTATGAAAAATTAACCGAACCGTGGGGCGGTGTGGATAATATTCTCAAAATTCACAGCCTCAACCCCGAATCTCTGACGGCCCATGTACAGCTCTATAAAACAATTATGTTTGGCAAGTCACCCATCCGGCGGACAGATCGTGAAATGATTGCGGTTGTTGTATCAGCCATTAACCAGTGTCACTACTGAATGACACATCATGGGGAGGGGCTCCTCAAACTAACAAAAAATGAAGCACTGGTTAACCAACTGAAATCCGACTATACATTGGCGGATATTTCACCGACCCAAATGGAGATGCTCAACTATGTGACCAAACTCACCGAGCGGCCGGCCGATATGATTGCCGGAGATGTGGAGCGCCTCAGGAATTCAGGCTACAAAGACCGTGATATTTTGGACATCAACCAGATTGTGGCCTATTTTGCATATGTAAATCGGTTGGCTGAGGGTTTGGGCGTTGATCTTGAAGATTTCTGGATAAAATAATAAAATTGCCTGAACAACCAAAACTGAAACGGGTTCTGTCTCTCATGGATGCTACCATGATCAATGCGGGGGGAATTATCGGTTCGGGTATTTTTATGGTCCCCGCAACCGTCGCGCTTTACACGGTCTCCTCCTCCCTCTTTTTTATGGTATGGATCCTGGGCGGTATAATCAGCCTTTTTGGTGCCCTATCCGTAGCGGAACTGGGTGCCGCTATGCCCAAAGCCGGTGGTCAGTATGTTTACCTTAATGAAGCCTATGGCCCAGTTTGGGGATACCTCTATGGCTGGTCCGCAGTGGCTGTGATTAATACCGCATCCATGGCTGCGGTGGGCGTTGCTTTTGCGGAATACCTTAAATTTTTCTATACCATTTCAGATTTGGCTGTCAAAGAGATTGCCATTTTTTCCATCATCCTACTTACAATAATCAATATTGTTGACGTGAAATCCGGGGCACGGTTCCAAAACATATTCACATTTGCAAAATTAGGGGCTATCCTTGGTGTGATTTTATTGGGATTATTTCTTGAAGGTGGTTCAACTCAAAACTTCTCCCCCCTATTCACGGATAGACCCCCCCTATCGCTGATTGGTCCCCTGGGGTTGGCTATGGTGGCCGTCCTTTGGACATTTGACGGATGGATATTTGTCACCTATGTCGCGGGCGAAGTCAAAAATCCTGAACGGAATATTCCACTGTCGCTTATTTTATGTATGGTCATCGTTGTGACCGTTTACCTTGCATTGAACACCGTTTTGGTTTATGTACTCGGATTTGATCAAATGATCGGTTCTGAATTGGTCATGGCTGATGCAGCATCAAAATTTATTGGAGGAAAGGGCGCGGCCATTGTTACAATCATTATACTAATTTCACTCATTGGGGCTAACAATGGATTTATACTTACCAGTGCCCGAATAAATTATGCCATGGCAAGAGATAATAGATTTTTTAAACAGGCAGCATTTATCCACCCCAAATTTCAATCTCCGGCCAATGCACTGATTATTCAAGGTATTTGGGCGTGTATCCTAACCTTTAGTGGCACCTTCGATCAATTGATAACCTATATTATATTTGCTTCTTGGATATTTTATGGCATGTCCGCCGGCGCTGTTATTATTTTGCGAAAGAAAAAACCCGATATGGATCGTCCATACAAAACACCATTTTATCCATGGATACCAATCATTTTCATTCTATTCGCCATTTTTCTAACGGTCAATACCATTTTAGAAGCGCCTAGAGATGCAGCCATCGGTACCGGGATTATTCTGGGGGGACTTCCTCTATATTATTACTGGAAAAAAAATGATTGATATAAAACACCAAATCGATTCCGCAGTTGATGCTGCCTGGGAAGAAATTGATGAGATAATCACAACTATGAAAAATATTGCAAATATGATTGTGGCTTGGAGTGGAAGCCCTCATGAATAAAAATTTCGGCTGCCAGAGCATGGTGAACCCTATGAAACGCGTTTTAATCAAACACCCCAAGGACGCTTATAAAAACCAATCAAAGGTCGATCAAGAATCGCCACAACTAAATTATCTTGATGTACCAGATTTTGAAAAAGCAATTTCTGACTATGATAAATTCGTGAAATTTTTGGAATCATGTGACATAGAAATTCATTTTTTACCGGAAAAGGATACCACTTCCTTAGATTCAGTTTACACCCATGATCCCTGTGTTATTTCTAATGGTGGCGTGATACTTTGCAGCATGGGTAAGGATGCTCGAGTACCCGAATCAAAGACCATGGAAACCTACTTCGAATCCATTGGTATTCCCATCCTCGGGCGCATTGAATCTCCCGGGACTTTAGAAGGCGGCGATGTGGTATGGATCGATGAACGGACCGTAGCCATTGGTGAAGGGTATCGTTCCAATGCAGAGGGGATTCGCCAATTCAATACATTATTAGGTCAACACGTGGATAAAGTGATTACCGTCCCACTGCCCCATTGGACCGGGCCTGCAGATTGTCTCCATCTCATGAGTAATATTTCTCCAATTGATCATGATCTTTTTTTGGTGTATTCCAGATTGCTTTCGGTTTCATTTCGCCAATATCTTCTTAGCCGTCAAATCAAACTTATTGAAGTCCCAGATGAAGAATATCATTCCATGGGCTGCAATGTATTGGCGGTGGCACCACGCAAAGTGATCATGATTGAAGGTAATCTAATTACACAAAAACGTTTGGAAACTGAAGGCGTAGATGTCCATACTTACAATGGAACAGAAATTTCAATAAAAGGTTCAGGTGGACCCACTTGTTTAACGCGGCCATTTTTAAGATCGAATCAATGAGTTACGAAAACCAATTCACAGCCAATACGCAGCTTAAGTTATCTCCTTTTTTCAAACGGACATCAAAGCTGAATGAATCCCAGGAATGGAGGAGATGGTCCGGATTTCTGGCAGCCACCAATTATGAGCTTCATCATGAAAATGAATATTTTGCTATCCGGACAAAGGCTGCCCTCTTAGACATAACACCATTAAAAAAATATATTATTGAAGGGCCAGATTCTCAGCGGTTCCTAAATAGATTGGTAACACGAAATATTAATATCTGCAAAGTTGGGCAGGTTATGTATACTCCCTGGTGCGATGAAGAAGGGAAAGTTATAGATGATGGCACCGTCCAAAGATTGTCCGAAAATAAATTTCGCATTACCAGCGCCGAACCAAACTTGAATTGGATTCAGCATAATGCTACAGGAATGGATCTCACCGTAACAGATGATTCCGTTTCCACTGCGGCACTGGCGCTTCAAGGACCTAACTCTCGAGCCATTCTAAATGCAGTTTCTTCTGATTCTTTGGACAGTCTAAAATTCTTCTGGATGATGGATAACACGTTCGGTGATATTTCCGTATCCATTTCCCGTACGGGCTACACTGGAGATCTTGGTTATGAAATTTGGATGAATCCGAAAGATGCAATCGCCGTTTGGGATTTACTTTTGGATAAAGGAAAATCATTCGGTATCACTCCCACGGGTCTCCAAGCTTTGGACATTGCCCGGATCGAAGCGGGACTCATCCTGCTGGATGTGGATTATGTATCATCCCGCCATGCCATTATTGAATCCCGTAAATCTTCACCCTACGAATTGGGATTAGGCTGGGCAGTGAAAATGAAGAAAAAAGATTTTATTGGCAAAGCTGCATTAGAAGTTGAAGTGGGCCGCGGCCCGGAATGGGACTTTGTGGGCATCGAAATCCAGTGGCATGAATTAGAAAAACATTTTCGAAAGGCTGGATTAGCACCGGGGCTCCCGAGCACTGCTTGGCGAACCAGTACACCTTTATATAAAGGAAGTGAACAAGTGGGTTATGCAACCAGCGGCGCTTGGTCTCCCATCCTGAAACAATATATCGCCCTAGCTCACGTGAAATCAGAATATGCTGGCGAAGGATCAGAACTCATGTTTGAATTAAAAGTGGAACATTACCGAAAACTCACCCCAGCCAAAGTAGTAAAAACACCCTTCTTTGATCCGGAAAGGAAGCGCTCATGCCCGGTGTAAAAAAGTATGATGCTATAGTCATTGGCGGTGGACATAATGGACTTACCGCTGCGGCTTATTTGAGCCGTGCCGGGAAAAAAGTACTGGTTTTAGAACGGCGATATATTATCGGTGGTGCGGCCGTTACAGAAGAAATTTTTCCAGGGTTTAAATTTTCAGTTTGTTCTTATGTAGTGAGCTTGATGAAGCCCAATGTGATGCGGGAACTGATGCTACCCAAGTTCGGATTGGAACTGCTTCCATTAGAAAGCACATTCACGCCGTTGGATAATGATTATCTGCTTCGTACTGCAGATGCGGACCAGACCTACCGGGAAATAGCGCGGCATTCCTTGCGCGATGCTGAAGCCTATACGCGGTTTGGGCCGCTTATGGGACAGATTGGGATGGCGGTTCGCCCCATTTTGGAGACGATTGCTCCAAACCCCATTCGCCCATCTTTATCGGATTTATCAAAAACAAAAAAATTATTAGATCATTTTAAAACACTATCATCTGAACAATTCGAATATTTGACTAAACTTATGACAATGAGCTCAGCTGACTTTTTGGACGAATGGTTTGAATATGAACCGCTGAAAGCATCCATGGCCGCCAGTGGAATTATTGGCACTTTTATGGGGCCACGTTCTCCCGGATCTGCATATGTAATGCTTCACCACTACATGGGCGACATTGATGGTGCTTTTCGTGCTTGGGGATTTCAACGCGGCGGTACGGGCGCAGTGAGTATGGCCATCGCCCGCTCAGCAGAATATTTTGGCGCTGATATCATGACGGAAGCTCCTGTAGAAAAAGTCATGGTGAAAAATGGCAAAGCAGTTGGTGTTGCTTTAGAAAATGGCGATGAATACAAAGCCGATATTGTTATTTCGGGACTGGATCCAAAACTCTCCTTTTTGAAAATGGTAAATGAAAATGATCTCCCCTCTGATTTTGTGACGGATATTAAAAACTTTCGAATTCGGGGCTCTTCCGGAAAAGTCAATCTCGCTCTCGACGGATTGCCGAATTTTACTTGTCTCCCCGGCGAAGGCCACCATCTACGTGGCGCAATTTCTATCAGTCCCAGCTATGACCATTTAGAAAAAGCGTATGATGATGCAAAATATGGAAATTTTTCTCAAGAACCCTATATGGATATTATTTTACCATCTGTTTTGGATCCTGATATGGCTCCTTCAGGAAAACACGTCATGTCCTGTTTTGTTCAGTATGCGCCTTACGATATTAAGGGTGGTTGGAATGACCAAAAGCGTGAAGCATTCGGCAATGCGGTGATTAATACCATCGCCCGTTTTGCGCCCAATATCAAAGATATTATTTTGCATCGACAGGTGCTTACACCGGCAGATTTAGAATCCACTTTTGGTCTTACAGAAGGAAATATTTTTCATGGTGAACTTTCGCTACAGCAATTATTTACCATGCGACCTGCGGTAAAATGGGCAGATTATACAACACCAATCAAAAATTATTTTCAATGTGGATCGGGGACGCATCCCGGTGGCGGAATCACTGGATCACCCGGTGAAATGGCTGCGAAAAAGATATTAGGAATTTGGTCGTGAACCGATTTGATGTCATTGTTGTTGGCGGCGGAATAAACAGTCTTGTTACTGCTTCTTTATTGGGGAAAGCTGGGAAGAAAGTAGTGGTTCTTGAAGTCCGAGATCAAGTTGGTGGATTGGCTTCTACTACCGAATTCGCACCGGGTTTTAAATGCAATGCAATTAATGATATTGTGAAATGGATTGATCCACGTATTACAAAACAACTTGATTTAGAAAGCCACGGATTATCGATGATCCAACCAGATACGGTTCGAATAGCGTTGGGAGAGAATGGAAAAAATATCACCTTCCACCGCGATCCCAAAAAAACTTCGGAATCCATATCAACCCATTCAGAAAAAGATGGAAAAGTTTGGGTCGAATTCACAGAATACATCCAAAAGCTTGCTCAATTTTTAGAAAAACTTTATGAAATAACACCCCCAAACCTCCCAAATGTTGGACTTAAAGAAGCATTGCGAATGCGATCTATGTTAGGTCCGGTTAGGAAACATGGTACCCGTGGATTGGTGGATCTCATGAGAGTGGTTCCCATGATGATGCCTGAGCTTATGGACGAATGGTTTGATAATGAATTTCTCCGGGGTGCGGTTTCTACAGCGGGGATTCACCATTTATCCTTCGGCCCTTTTTCAGCGGCAACGGGATATAATCTATTGCATCAGCATGTTCATAGTGATGGGGTATTTCACAATGCTCAATTTGTAAATGGTGGTACAGTCGAATTAGCAAATGCATTAAAATCTTTTACTGAATCTGTCAATGGTGAAATTCGGACAAATTCAAAAGTCAGTGCCATTAATGTTGAAAATGGAATTTGCAGTGGCGTCACTTTACAGGATGGTGAAGTAATTAATGCGAACAAAGTTGTATCAGGATTAGATCCAAATAATACGTTTATAAAATTGGTCGGCCCATCGAATCTCAATCCCAATTTTAACACACAACTTAATAATATTAGATATCGCGGCAGCACGGTTCGTATTCATTTTGCATTAAATGGACTTCTGGAAATCAAGGGTGTAACTAAAGATCAAATGGGTACGGTTTTTTCTATTAGTCCATCTATTGAATATTTAGAACGAGCATCAGATTCAGTGAAATATGGACGCCTTCCAGATAATCCTTATTTGGAATTCACCATTCCATCGGTATTAAACTCTAAATTTGCGCCAAATGGAAAACATGTATTATCAGCTACGGTGCAATATGCGCCCTATCATTTACGGGGAATGAATTGGTCCGAAGAATTAAAATCTCAATTGAAAAATAATGTGGTAAGCGTACTTGAAAACTACATTCCTAATTTTTCATCCATGATTGAGTCATCATCATTACTAACACCTGTGGATTTAGAAAGCCGATTTGGTCTCACAGAAGGAAACTTGAACCATGGCGAAATGACGTTGGATCAATTCATGTTTATGCGTCCGACTGTAAGCTCGGCCCAATATAAATCGCCTATTGAGAATCTCTTTTTATGCGGGCCGGGAACCCATCCCGGCGGTGGACTCCATGGTACAAATGGGTTTAATGCTGCAAAAATAATATTGAAATAATGACCTTTAAAAAAACAGCCGAAACTTTGCCAAAAGGCGCACATACTCTTGAACGAAATTATTATGTGAATCCGGGAATTCTCCAAAAAGAGTACGAGAATTTTTTCTTAAATAAATGGATCTGCGCCGGTCGTTCATTGAACTTGGCAGAAAATGGCCAATATATAGTGATCAATATTGACACGGAAAGCGTCATTGTTCTGCGGGACCATAATGGAGATTTGAAAGCCCACTTTAATGTATGCCGACATCGTGGAACCCGAATTTGTAAAAATGAATTAGGCCAATTTTCCAAATCCATCCAATGTGGTTACCACGGTTGGACCTATGATTTGAAGGGGAAACTAACCGGCGCCCCACATATGGATGCGGTGGACGGATTCAAGAAAGATGATTACCCGCTTCATGCTGTAGCACTGGCAGAATGGGAAGGGTTTATTTTTATCAATTTATCGGATGAACCAGAAGACTTTTATTCTATTTTTTCCCCAATAAAAGATCGCTTCAGTCCCTGGAATATTTCTGAATTGGTCGTTCAGGAAACAAAAAATTATCAAGTTAAAGGTAACTGGAAACTGGTGATCCAAAATTATTGTGAATGCTACCACTGCCCAATTCTTCATCCGGAACTGGCTGCCATTCACAATTACATGGGTGGCCGCAATGACCTTCACGAAGGTCCTTTTTTGGGTGGTTATATGGATTTTAATGATGACAAAGACAGCATCACCGCCAGTGGTAAATTATGCTGCCCCCCTTTGGATGGCGTAACAGATAAAAACTTAAACCGCGTATATTATTATGCCATTTCCCCCAATATGCTTTTGAGTCTGCATCCGGAATATGTCATGTATCACACGGTTTGGCCAGATGGCGTTGACAAATGCAAAGTCTCCTGTTCCTGGCTTTTTACAAAGGATGTTGTTGAATCCGGAAAGTATAATACACAAGATGCCATCGATTTCTGGAATATGACAAATAAACAAGATTGGTACATATCTGAATTATCTCAATTAGGAATCCAGTCTAAAAAATATTCTCCTGCACCTTATTCCGGGCAAGAAAGTTTGCTCGCCGCTTATGATAAACATTATTTGAGCGAACTAAATAAATAATTGATTCAGTTTAAAATCTATCTGATATAAACTGTCTTCATATTGGTAAACTCACGAATCCCTACTTCAGATTGTTCTCGATCATAGCCTGATTCTTTAATGCCACCAAAGAGTAATCAGGATATTAGGTTAGTCATAAATCAATTTATCGTAAGATAATGACTTAAATCCTTAGTTCTTAGATTAAAATGGAAGGCAACTTATAAGTTGAATTGGTTCTTTAATTTTTGAATTGTAGTCTACTAAAACTATTACAAAGTCACTCCCTATTCAATAAAAAATTAAAAAATGTTTATCAAATTGAGTTTTAGAGACCGGACACCTCTGTTATAAGGGTGAAATTAACTTTCAATTCTTAAATTATTAATGGGGAAACCAGTGGGTCATCCTTAATTTATTGGCATATTTTAATCCAATTTATTTAATAGAATCATAAAGATAATCCATTGTTAAAAGATATTACACAAGATTTTTCACGACGGCATATTGGTCCCAACTTGGCAGAGCAACACGAAATGCTTTCCCAATTGGGATTGAAGTCCATTAATGCGTTGATTGATAAAACAATCCCAAAAAAAATCCAGACTAAATTCGAACTTCATATTGGACAAGGGCTTGATGAATTTTCTCTTCTGAAAAAAATAAAAGGAATTGCTTCAAAAAATATTGTAGCCAGATCTTATATTGGAATGGGATATTACGGCACCATTACACCGCCGGTTATTCAACGAAATATTTTAGATAATCCTGGTTGGTATACGGCTTATACCCCCTATCAGGCTGAAATTTCTCAAGGGCGCCTAGAAGCGTTGGTGAACTTTCAGACCATGGTGACAGATATGACTGGTTTAGATATTGCCAATAGTTCACTTCTGGACGAAGCCACAGCCGCGGCAGAAGCCATGATTATGCTTTTTCATTCAGCCCAAAAAAGAAATCGATTTCTCGTAGCCGAAAATTGCCATCCCCAAACCATTGATGTCCTGAAAACACGGGCGAACCCCATTGGCATTGAACTCTCGATTCAATCCACTGATACATTCGATTTTAGTGATGATGTTTTCGGTGCCTTAATCCAGTACCCTGCCACGGATGGAAAAGTGGTTAACTATTCTGACCTTTGTCAAAAAGCCCATGACCAAGGTGTGGCTATTGCAATGGCCACCGATTTATTAAGTTTAGCCCTCCTCCCTTCATCGGGAGATATGGGTGCAGATGTGGCTATTGGGAGTTCACAGCGGTTTGGTGTTCCCATGGGATTTGGGGGGCCCCACGCTGCTTTCATAGCAGCAAAAGAAAAATATAAACGTAAAATGCCTGGACGAATCATCGGCGTTTCGGTGGACCGCCATGGCAATCCGGCCTATCGCATGGCACTCCAAACCCGGGAACAGCATATTCGTCGGGATCGGGCCACATCCAATATATGTACATCTCAGGTTTTACTCGCCGTTATGGCAGGAATGTACGCTGTATATCATGGGGCGGAGGGTATTCGCGCCATTGCCAAACGTATTCATGGTAAAACAAAAGATTTAGCCACAGCACTCTCGGCAGGTGGTTATCATATTGTTCATGACCAATTTTTTGATACGATAAGAATCGGATTAAATAATATACCTGGTGATGAAATAAAAAATAGGGCAGAATTGAGCAATATGAATTTCCGTTATTATGATAATGGTGACGTGGGCATTGCTTTGGATGAAACGGTTTCCCCCGGAGACCTCTCAGATATCTTAACTGTTTTTAAGACGGAAAAATCAAGTAGAACCAACGGGTTTGATTTGCAGGATACACGGGCTAATGATTTCCTCACCCATTCGGTATTTAGCAACTATCATACTGAAACAGAAATGATGCGGTATCTCCATCGTTTGGAGACCAAAGATTTAACCCTGAATACCAGCATGATTTCTTTGGGTTCCTGCACCATGAAACTCAACGCTGCCGCTGAAATGATGCCTATCACCTGGCCGGAGTTTGCCCATCTCCATCCTTTTGCACCGGCAGATCAAACACAAGGTTATTCAGCATTAGCTAAGACCCTTTCGGATTGGCTTATGGATATGACTGGCTTGCAGGGGTGTTCGCTGCAACCCAATTCCGGTGCCCAAGGCGAATATACAGGCCTTCTGGTTATCCGTGCATTCCATTTAGATAACGGGAATAATCATCGAAATATTTGTCTGATTCCTGCGTCTGCCCATGGGACGAACCCCGCCAGTGCTGTCATGTGCGGAATGAAGGTTGTTGTAGTTGAATGTGATGACAATGGAAATATTGATGTTAAAGATTTAAAAGCCAAAGCAGAACAGCATAAAGAAACCCTTGCGGCAATTATGGTCACCTACCCCTCAACTCACGGTGTATTTGAAGAAGCTATCGGAGATATTTGTAATATTGTTCACGATAATGGCGGACAGGTGTATCTGGATGGCGCCAATTTAAACGCCATGGTAGGTTTGGCACGAATTGGAGAATTCGGCGCGGATGTCTGTCATATTAACCTACACAAAACATTTGCCATCCCCCATGGCGGCGGCGGCCCCGGGATGGGACCCATCTGTGTGGCCAATCACTTAATCCCATTTTTACCTGGACATCCGATTTTAAATAATAGTGATACAGCAATTCATGCTGTATCTGCCGCACCATTGGGTAGTGCGGGAATTCTCCCAATCTCCTGGGCCTATATTGCTATGCTCGGAGATGATGGACTCAAAGCTTCTACAGAAATTGCCATATTAAATGCAAACTATATGGCCCATAAATTACAGGACTATTTTCCTATTCTTTACCGCGGGACCCAAGGATATTCAGCCCATGAATTCATTCTCGATTTACGCCCTCTCAAAAAAGAATCAGGCATTTCTGATGAAGATGTTGCCAAACGATTGATTGATTATGGTTACCATGCACCCACCATGTCTTTTCCAGTGTCGGGAACACTCATGATTGAACCGACAGAAAGTGAATCGAAGAAGGAGCTGGATCGTTTTTGTGATGCCATGATTACAATCAAAAATGAAATAGATGATGTCATCAATGGGAAAATGGATGCTGAGAATAATCCGCTAAAAAACGCCCCACACACTGCCCCTGCTATTGCATCAGACGAATGGGATCACCCATATTCAAGACAAAAAGCAGCCTACCCTGCGCCTTATTTAAAAAATCATAAATATTGGCCGTCTGTGGGAAGAATTGATAATGCATACGGTGATCGGAATCTTATGTGTACTTGTCCTCCCGTTGAAGCCTATAAAAAATAATACTTTATTGCCCTTTAACAGTTGTCGAATCCCAATAACTGAATGAAATAATAAAATGCTCACCATTCTTTCTCCATCAAAAACGCAAGATTTTTCCCTTCTTTCTGGCGTAGCATCATCCTACCCAAGACAGATTAATCAAACAAATCAATTGATGGTATTGATGCAGAAAATGTCTAAACCCAAACTTGCAGAATTAATGTCGTTAAGTGAAACTTTATCAGAACAAACTTATAAAAAGACTCAAAATTATGAATTCAAAGATAATCCGCAAAATACAAAACAAGCATTATTCGCTTTTAAAGGTGAAGCGTTTAATCACATTAATGCAAAAAGCTTTTCGTCAACAAATTTAATTTTTGCTCAATCTCATTTGCGCATTATTTCCGGGTTATATGGTGTGCTTCGTCCTTTGGATTTAATACAGTCTTATCGATTAGAAATGGCAACAAAACTTGCCAATAAAAATGGAAAGAATATTTATAATTTTTGGGGAAACACTATTACAGATGTGCTCAATCAAGATGAAAATGAAATAATCATTAATTTGGCATCTAATGAATATTTCAAATCGATTAAAAAGAATAGATTAAAGGCAAAAGTGATAACGATTCATTTCAAAGAAAAGAAAATTAACATGTATAAAACGATTGGGGTTTTTGCGAAACAGGCACGTGGAGCAATGGTAAATTATTTAATCACAAATCAAATTACTGATTCGATTTTATTGAAAAACTTTAATCAAGATGGCTATACTTTGAATCAACAACATTCATCAGAGGCCGATTGGGTTTTTACACGTGGATAGTGGTTAACTTTTCCTGCTCTTCCATCAATTCTAAATACTCATTTTCTAAACGATTCATAATTCCCATTGCTTTTTGTAACAATTCATAATCATCCCCATTAGATGAATCTTGAGTTATCCCACGCTGTTCATTAATTTCTTTTTCAATAACTTTAAATCGTTTCTCAATCCACGCAAGCCGGTTACGGGTTTTCTTTCTTTCTTTATAATCAGACTTTCCCTTTCGTTCGACTTTCACTGTTCGAGATATAGTTTCTTCTGATTTTTCTTCCTGTTTTTTCCATGCGTAATATTCGTAATTCCCCTCAAATAAGCGGATGCCACCACTCCCCACTTCACAGGTGAGATTTGTCACATTATTCAAAAAGTGGCGATCATGGGAAATGCAAACAATGGATCCGGTGAATTGAATGAGTGCTCGTTCCACCACATTTCGAGTCATCATATCCAGATGGTTTGTAGGTTCATCCAATAAGAGTAAATGGGATGGCTCTACCAGCATCCTTGCCAAAGCCACCCTCGCTTTTTCACCACCGGAAAGCACTTTTACATATTTTTCGATTTCATCCCCAGAAAACATGAAGCTCCCCAAATAAGTTCTCATTTCTGTCTCGCCCCAACCCGGACTTATTTTTTGTATGGATTCGAAAACGGTATCATCGGGGTCTAATGTTTCCAATTGGTGTTGGGCATAATAGGCCCTATCTATATTAGAACCCATGCGAATTGCACCGGAGGAAACAGATTCAACGCCGGCTAACATTTTTAATAGTGTAGATTTCCCCGCACCATTATGCCCAACCAATCCAATCTTTTGTCCCCGTTCCACCAACATATCCATATTATTAAACACTTCAATATTCCCGTAGTGTTTGGTCACACTTCGGCAGGATGCCACATTCAAGGGCAATCGTTTTGGCTGGGGTAATCTCAAACTCATGGTATTCTTTTGTTCAGCAGGCGCTTCAATCTTTTCCAATTTATCCAGCATTTTTACTCTGCTTTGAACTTGAGTTGCTTTGGTGTTTTTTGATCGAAATCTCTCTATGAATCGTTCTGTATCTTTAATCTGTTTTTGCTGATTACCATAGGCATTTTTGTGCTGCTCCATCCGCAATGCTTTTTCCTCAGTGAACTTTGTATAATTCCCGTGATATAGGGTGATCTTTTTTAGATCAATTTCAAGTATATTATTTATGGACCGATCTAAAAAGGCCCTATCATGGCTAATCATAACCAACCCACCTCTCCAATTGGACAAAAATAATTCCAGCCAAATCGTGGCCTCCAAATCTAAATGGTTAGTTGGTTCATCCAAAAAAAGGATATCCGGTTCCTGTAAAAGAATAGACGCCAGCGCCACGCGCATTCGCCAGCCACCACTAAATACATCCATGGGCTGTGTAAATTTTTCATCAGAAAATCCGAGACCACTCAATATTTTTTTTGCCTTGTCTTCAAGATTCCAACCACCCAAGGATTCAAAGCGATGTTGAGCATCGCCCAAATTATTTATCAATTCCATGTTGTTATGGTCTTTGGAAATCGATTCAGACAAGGAAAGAATTTTTCCTTCCAGATCACGTACTTCCGGATAAGTATTCAACACTTCTTCTAAAATGGATCGTCCAGTGCCAGCAACAATATCCTGGGCAAGATATCCAATGGAGATGGATTTATCTACTTGTATACTTCCTGAATCGGGAGATTCTTTACCCAGCATTATTCGGAGCAATGTGGTTTTCCCCGATCCGTTAGGTCCCACAAGCCCAATACGCATTCCGCTCTTTATAAATATATTTACATGATTAAATAAGTCGCCATCCGGGAAGGATTTGGACATGTTCTCAATACGGATCATTTTATTTTAACATAAAGTTGTATGGTCTCAAAAAATATTAGTTACAATTCTCCATCTACAACGGCACCATGATTTAAGGTGAGTTTTATAGATTTAATAGTATTGACAAGTTCAGGAGCACCATCAATTTGTACGTGAATATAATTATCGGTGTGACCCATAATTTTTCCATTTTTCATGTTCTCAAGAAGGACAGCGCGATTTTTTCCAATGAATTTATTATGGAAAAAACGTCTTTTTTTATCGGACAAAATGTGGAGCATTTTGCTGCGTTCCGCCCTTTTTTCTTTGGATACCACTTTCCCCATTTCATCCGCATCTGTATTGGGTCGCTCTGAATAGGTAAATACATGGAGATAGGAAATATCCAATTCGTTGAGAAAATGATATGTGTCGAGAAAATCATCATCTGTTTCACCGGGAAACCCCACAATCACATCCACACCAATACAAGCATCTGGGATACATTTCTTTATTTTTAACACTCTACCTTCAAATAATGATCTTTTATATCTTCGTCGCATCGCCTTCAATATTTTGTCTGATCCAGACTGCAGTGGCACATGAAAATGAGGCATGAACTTTTTGGATTTGCCGCAAAAATCTATAATTTCATTTGTAATTAAATTTGGTTCAATCGAAGAAATACGAATTCGGTCAATCCCATCAAGCAAATCTAATTGATGAATGAGATCAAAAAATGTTTCCTGAGATCCTTTCCCAAAGTCGCCAATATTTACACCGGTGAGCACTATCTCTCTCGCGTCTGTTGCGGCCACTTCCCTAGCCGTTTTCATCGTGCTTTCAATGGTATCGCTGCGACTTTCACCCCGGGCTAATGGGATCGTGCAGAACGAACAAGTGTAATCACAGCCATCCTGCACTTTCAAAAATGATCGTGTTCGTTCCCCGGAAGAATAGGACGGTGTGAAGGTGTGCAAATGATCAATCTCGGATTGAATCACTTTTGTACCAATGTTCAGATCAATGGAATCTAAATGATTCAATAAATTAAATTTTTCTTCCGCACCCAAGACTATATCTACACCTTCAATTGCTGCAATATCATTAGGCTTCAATTGAGCATAACACCCAATAACAGCAATAGACGAATTTGGATTTCTGCGTTTGGCCTGCCGTATGAGTTTTCGAGCTTCTTTATCTGCATTTTCTGTAACCGAACAAGTGTTCAGAACATAAATATCCGCTTCATCTCGGTAATCAACTTTTTCAAATCCATGACGAATAAAGTCACGTGAGATTGTAGCCGTTTCCGAGAAATTTAATTTGCACCCTAAAGTATGGAATGCAACGCGTTTGGTTGGTGTACTCATCTTAATTCGTCATTAAGAACACGAAGTAACACTAAGAGTTATTTACGATCCTTAGCGATATTTGCGGCTAAAATAACGGAGAGGAAATTACATTAAAAATAGTTTTTCCCCATTGAAAGGGATTGAAAAAGCTACTTTTCTCTTTTGATTGATTCGGCAACTTTCCTGTAAGCTTCTCTAAAGGAGATCCCTTCTTTCACCATTTTATAGGCTTTTTCAGTGGCATATAATTCTTCGGTCATCGCTGCTTTGCATATGCCTTTATTTATCTTTAATGCTTCAATAACAGCCGCACTAATTGTTAAACAATCAATCCCCAAGTTTATTCCCCGCATGACTGGTTCTTTGGATAATTGTATATCTCTGTTATAGCCCGAGATGAGATTCGCCGTTAATCCTTTCACCTGGGTTTCATACCCAGAAATAATGTGATAGCTACCCCGTAATAGTTCTAACACATCGGGGTTTTTCTTTTGGGGCATGATCGAACTCCCTGTACAGAAATGATCGGGTAAAGACACATAACCAAATTCTGCCATGGAAAATAGTATTAAATCAGAGGCCAAACGATTAATAGTTAACATAATTTGGCCCAAGCCATGCAAAATTGATAATTCGAATTTTCCACGACTCATCTGGCAGTAAATAGGATTTTTTTGGACTCGATCAAATCCCATTTCTTTTGCTGTCATTTCTTTATCAATTTTAATGGGCACGCCATACCCGGCAGCCGAACCTAAGGGCGATTGGTCAATCAGTTTTGCAACTGATTTAAGCATGGATAAATCGTCTTTCATTCCATCGGCATAAGCACCTGCCCACATAACAATTGATGAGGGCATCGCTTTTTGCATATGGGTATAGCCGGGAAAAGAAACATCATAATTCTCTTGTCCGAATTTCCCCAAGATCTTTATCCAACTTTCACCGAGTTCAATTATTTCTTGTAATGCTTCTTTATAATAGAGCCGGAGGGCAGTTAGCACTTGGTCATTCCGAGATCTAGCCGTATGAATCTTTTTACCCACATCCCCTAATTGCTCAACCAAATATTCTTCAATGGCTGTATGGCAATCTTCTTGAGATACCTGTATGGTAAAATTATCCTCCCTGTGAAGGTTGATAATATTTTCAAGTTCCATCACCAATTTTTCAACTTCATTATTTTCAAGGTATCCCATTTCACCCAACATCCGGGCGTGGGCAATGGATGCCTTGCAATCATAAGGAATTAAAACATTATCTAATGCATTATCTTTTCCCACCGTGAATGCTTCTACTGCTTTATCAAGATCAACACCCTTATCCCAAAGTTTACTCATCACCTGATTCCTTTCTCCATTTATATGGATTTCTTCTCTGCAATACCAGATTATGTGCTTTGAGTCGAATGGCATTAATATTGATGAATCCTTGAGAGTCCATTGCATCAAATCCGCCTTCTATATTCATGCTGGACATATCCTGGTCATATAAAGATGTGGGTGATTCTCTACCAATAGATATAACATTTCCTTTTAACAACGCTACTCGCACCGTACCATCCACAGCCTCTTGGCTTTTATTGATTGATGTAAGAAGAAAATCCATTTCCGGAGAAAACCAGAAACCATTATATATCAATTCTGCAAACTTCGGGATTAACATATCTCTGATATGCATCACTTCTTTATCCATAGCAACCCCTTCCAAATCCCTGTGTGCTTCCCAGAGGATGGTAGCCCCGGGTGTTTCATAAACGCCTCTGGATTTGATACCAATAAATCTGTTTTCCACCATATCCACCCGACCAATACCATGGAGATTTCCCATTTCATTCAGATATAAAAACATTTCTAGATTATCAATTTTTATCGTTCCATCATCCAAGTTTTTTACCTGTGTCGGCATTCCATTTTTAAATTCAATTTCCAATAATGTCTCTTTTTCCGGTGCATCGCTAATCCCATTGGTCATGCTAAAAACAGATGCATCCGGGCGGGCAGATGGATCCTCTAATACACCCGCTTCATGGCTAATATGCATGAGATTTTCGTCTTCACTATATGGCATTTTTTTTGTTGCTGTCACAGAAATATCCCACTCATCCGCATAGGCAAGTAAATCATTCCGGCCTTTAAACTGTTCTAAAAATTCAATATCCTTCCAAGGAGCGAATACTTGTATATTTGGGTCTAAAGCATAGTAAGCCAACTCAAATCGGACTTGGTCGTTCCCTTTCCCTGTCGATCCATGAGATACAATCGTGGCTCCCTCTTCATGAGCAATTTTAATCTGAGCTTTTGCCAGTACGGGCCGAGCCAGGGATGTCCCTAATAAATATCGCCCTTCGTAAAGTGCGTTGCCCTGAAGTGCCGGGAATATGTAGTCCGTAACAAATTCCTTTTGAAGGTTTTTAACCTCAACCTTTGATGCACCCAAAACCAATGCTTTTGATTCTGCTGCTTTAAAATCATCTTTCTGCCCCACATCACCAATAAAACAGATAACATCATATCCTTTGTTCACCAGCCATTTTAAAATAATAGAGGTATCGAGTCCTCCACTGTAGGCCAGTATTATTTTTTCATTTTTCATCCTTTTCCTTTCAAAAACATAAAAGCCCCCCGGAACATCCGGAGGGCTTTATTTTAAATCTTTATTAATGACTTAATGCCAAGCGCTACCGATGTCCCTCCCATTCATTGGGACGGCGTCGTTCTACTCTATTCCTGCGTTGATTGTCTAACATAACGGAAGGAACATAATGGATAATGAGAACAGGAACCAACATTAATTATGATATTCCTGAATTGATTTTACCTCAATTTTCTTCCCCGCCAACCGAATAGCTCTCACAACTGCGGCAGCGCCGGAAAGTGTTGTGATCGCTTGGATTCCTTTTTGAATACAGGATCGCCCGATAGATTCTTCATCATATCTTGCCTGGGCTCCCATGGGTGTATTTATTACCAAATTAATATCATCATTTTTAATGCCATCCACCACATTGGGTCGCCCTTCACCCACTTTAAAAACAGACTTCACAGGTATTCCATTTCGCTTCAGTTCCTTCGCTGTACCGGTGGTGGCCACCAAATTGAAACCGATTTCATGAAGATCTCTTGCTATCGGGATTACATTCAATTTATCAGAATCATTTACAGAAATAAATACGGTACCTGAATCAGGCAATTGGTTCCCTGCGCTGATTGAGGCTCTCCGAAATGATTCGCCCATGGTCTTAGATATTCCCATGACCTCACCTGTGGATTTCATTTCTGGGCTTAAAAAAATAGATTCTTCCGGGAATTTATTAAATGGCAGTACCGCTTCTTTTACGGCCACATGATTATGTACATCCCAATTAATTAATTCAAACTCAGATAATTTCACCCCTGTGGCCAATTGAGCGGCGATCCGTGCTAAAGGCGTGTCCGTCGCTTTACTTACAAAAGGGACTGTTCTACTGGCTCTGGGGTTTACTTCTAATACGTAAACAATACCATCTTTAAAAGCGAACTGGAGATTGATGAGACCTATCACATTCAGTTCAAGTGCCAATGATTTTGCAATTCGAATTATTTCATCCATGGCATCTGTAGTTATCCGGTAAGGAGGCAATACGCAGGCAGAATCACCGGAGTGAATCCCTGCTTCCTCAATATGCTGCATCACAGCACCAATGTGAACTGATTCACCATCACATAAAGCATCCACATCAAACTCAAATGCATCTTCTAAAAATTCATCAATCAGTATGGGATGTCCTTCAGTCACATCTGCATTCCGAGAGATATAATCAATCAACTGCTCCTTAGAATAAACAATTTCCATAGCCCGGCCGCCCAAAACATAACTGGGTCGAGCCAACACCGGAAAACCAATCTTTTCTGCCACAACCACCACTTCATCTAGCGTTCTTCCCGTGCCGTATTGTGGGCAGGTTACATTCAATTTATCTAATATTTCTCCGAACTTTTCCCGGTCTTCAGCCAAATCAATATTTTCCGGAGATGTTCCAATGATGGGTACACCGGCATTCGCCAATTGTTGTGCTATCTTTAATGGTGTCTGTCCACCAAACTGAACCAGCACACCATCCGGATTTTCAAATTCAACTATATTTAATACATCTTCAAAAGTAACCGGTTCAAAATATAGTCGATCTACCAAATCAAAATCTGTACTCACCGTCTCCGGATTACAATTCACCATGATCGTTTTATATCCTTGATCCTGCAATCCGAATACTGCTTGAACACAGCAATAATCAAATTCGATCCCTTGCCCAATTCGGTTAGGCCCACCACCTAAAATGATGACTTTTTTCCCATTAATAGGTTCAATCTCATTCTCTTCATCATAAGTGGAATAGCAATAGGGGGTCTGTGCAACAAATTCTGCCGCACAGGTATCGACCACTTTAAACGAAGGATGAACCGATTCATCTTTTCTTTGATCTCGGATTTCCATTTCAGTTTTTCCAACAATTCGTCCGATTTGCTTATCAGAAAAACCATTATATTTTAATTCTTTTAGAGACGCATCAATATGGTATGTGGATAATATTTTTATTTGTTGTAAAAACCAGGGGTCTATTTTTGTCACTTTAAAAATATTTTCAACTGATTGACCTTCAACAAATGCCTGACGAACTTTCAATAATCTAAAGGCCGTTGCAAACTGTAAAGTTGACATATCCAAATTTCGGGCGCGACTTACATCTGGATCGCCGCCTGCCGCTAATTTTGGCTCTAATCCATCCAAACCCACTTCTAATGACCGAAATGCTTTTTGAAGGGATTCTCGAAATGTTCGGCCAATGGACATGGCTTCCCCAACACTTTGCATCTGAACCCCTAAATGACCCGATGCCGATGGAAATTTTTCAAAATCAAATCTCGGTACTTTGGTTACAATATAATCGATTGTGGGTTCGAAGGCGGCTAATGTTTTGCCTGTAATATCATTGGGTAACTCATCTAAAGTGTACCCCACAGCCAGTTTTGCCGCCACTTTTGCAATGGGAAAACCCGTGGCTTTCGATGCCAACGCTGATGACCTACTTACGCGTGGATTCATTTCAATAACAATCATTCGCCCATTATCAGGATTGACTGCAAATTGTACATTGGATCCACCCGTTTCCACGCCAATGGTTCGTAAACATAAAATAGCCCAGTTACGCATTTTCTGGAATTCCTTATCCGTCAGTGTCATGGCGGGCGCCACCGTAATGGAATCCCCCGTATGCACACCCATGGGATCAATATTTTCGATAGAACAAATAATAATGGTATTATCAGCTGTATCTCGAATAACCTCTAACTCAAACTCCTTCCATCCCAACAACGATTCTTCAACCAACACTTCCGTAATTGGACTTGCATTCAATCCGTTTTCAATTAATTCCTGAAATTCTTCATAATTATAAGCCACAGATCCACCCGTACCTCCCATAGTAAATGAAGGGCGAATAATAATAGGGAATTTCATCTTTTCTAAAGAGGCTTTTGCCTCTTGCCATGAATTTACAAAACCACCTTGAGCCGTTGCGATTCCTACTGCATCCATGGCTTCTTTAAATCTTTCTCGATCTTCTGCCTTATCAATGGCATCTACTTGGGCGCCGATAAGTTGAATATTATATTTTTCAAGGATACCCTGTTTATCTAAATCCATGGCCAAATTCAAGGCTGTTTGGCCGCCCACTGTTGGCAAAATGGCATCCGGCTTTTCCTTTTGAATAATTGCTTCTACATATTCAGGCGTGATGGGTTCTATGTAGGTGGCATCGGCAAGATTGGGGTCGGTCATAATCGTGGCTGGATTTGAATTCACCAGAATAACCCGGTATCCTTCTTCTTTTAAAGCTCGAGTTGCTTGTGTTCCTGAATAATCGAACTCACATGCTTGGCCAATGATAATGGGGCCAGCACCAATAATTAAAATTGAATTTATATCTGTTCGTTTTGGCATTTATTTCTTTTCAATAAATAGTGCATCATCAATCCCCTGGTTCACTTTATACTTTGAAAAAATCATAATCATTATCTGTGGCTTTCCATCAATGCTATAAATTGTTCAAACAAGTATCGGCTATCATGAGGTCCGGGACTGGATTCTGGATGATATTGTACCGAAAAAACAGACAAATCATCACATCGAATTCCCTCAGAAGTATCATCGTTTAAATTCACATGTGTTGGAATCACATTATCTGGCAGTGAGTTTAAATCAACAGCAAACCCATGATTCTGGCTGGTGATTTCTACCTTCCCTGTTTCCATATTTTTTACAGGATGATTAATTCCCCGATGACCAAATTTGAGCTTAAATGTTTTGGCCCCTAATGCCAATGCCAAAATCTGATGCCCCAGACATATGCCAAAAATCGGCTTCTTGCTGAGCAATTCTTTCACTGTTTTTATTCCGTATGTCACGGCTTCAGGATCCCCTGGACCATTACTTAAAAACACACCATCCGGATTAAAGTTCATAATTTCCTTAGAAGTTACTTTTGAAGGGAAAACAGTTACATCACAGCCGTAGCTTTCCAAAAGCCGGAGAATATTCGTTTTGATTCCATAATCAATAGCAGCGATTTTGTAATGGTTAGATCGTGGCTTTGTATCGTTCCATACATATTGAGTTGGGCATGTGACTTCTTTTGCCAAATCCAACCCAGCCATTGATGGTACCTTCATTAGCTTTTCTTTCAGACTATCTATATCCAAAGACACTGAGGAAATAATGCCATTCATAGCCCCATAATCACGGATGTGACGCGTAATGGCTCGGGTATCTACCTGTTGGATCCCCACAATTTTTTGATCATTCAAATATTGACCAAGAGACTGCTTTGAGCGCCAGTTAGATGGAATTTCCGTTGCTTCTTTAATGACGAACCCCGCAACCTGTATTAGATCCGATTCTACATCATCCGGATTGACTCCATAATTTCCAATGTGAGGGGCTGTCATCGTGACAATTTGCTTGCAATAAGATGGATCTGTTAATATTTCCTGATACCCGGTCATACCCGTATTAAAACAGACTTCACCAGTTGTTTCGCCCACAAAGCCAAATGCACGGCCGGTAAATGAGCGACCATCTGCTAATAATAAAATGGCTGATTTCTGATTAGCCATATAACGGAAATCTTTTAAAAGCTAAAAAAAAACGGCCACCCTTTAACAAAAGGACGGCCGTTGTAGAAATATCCATGACAGAAATTCTTACCTTTTTAGGAAACTTAAAACAGGAATTATCAAATTTCGATTATTTTTTCGTGAGCGCCCATGAGCCATCCCAATTATCACCGGGCGGATTATCTCTGTAATGTTCACAGCGTGGAATATAAACGCGACTTGGATTTGTTTTTCTCCCTGGAAACATATCTTCGAGCTTGTCCGATGCTTTAAATGCTTCTATGGCTTTTTCCCACTCCTGATTCCGGTATAGCGCCAATGCTTTGTGATATGCATCCAAAAGTTTATCATATCCCTTTGGCATTTTTTCTTTTTCTGCAATCAGTTCAAACACTTGTGCCGGTTCAGATTTTCCCATGACAATTACATAATCCAGATCACGCCAAATGAATTTATCTTTACATGCTTTATATGTTTCGTCGGCCACTTGAATATAAATGCCATATTGTTTAGCGGATGCTTCTAACCGTGCAGCCAAATTCACCGTATCACCCATCATGGTATAATTCATGCGCATGGTTGAACCCATATTCCCCGTAACCATTTTTCCACTGTTAATCCCAATTCTGTTTTGCATATGATGAACAATCTCTGGCCAGCGATCACCTTGCTCCTGCCATTTCTGTCGCAATTCGTCCAGACTCTCCTGCATTTTTATGGCGGTGATACAGGCCCAGTATTCATGATCATCCACAGGAGCCGGTGCACCATAAAAGGCCACAATGGCATCGCCAATATATTTATCGAGTGTCCCCTTATTGTCCAAAAGAATATCTGTCATTTCAGTTAAGTAGTCATTTAATAATTCTACCAAATCACTAGCAGATAATTTTTCCGAAAAGGCAGAAAAACTTTGAATATCCGTAAAGAAAGCGGTGTGGTATCCTTCGTTACCACCTAAAGATGGTTCTTCCTTAGAATCAAACATTTGATCAATGAGTTCTGGTGATATATATGCACCAAAAGTATCTTTTAAAAATCGCTTATCTTTTTCTACTATAAGGAAATTATAGAGAAATATACTACCATAAGTCCCCATCATGGCCAAAGAAGGACGTACAATTTCCCACATGATTAATGATGAGAAAAACTGGCTGTATGTGAATAAAGTCCACGCTACAATACCAACCAGTGGTACCGGTAATGTATATAATGGTTTCTCCGGGAAGCTCACAACCATTCCCAAAACTACACAGATTATAATAATCATGACGAAGGTTTCAAAACGATGTTTGGGTTGAACAAATTCACCCTTGAGAAGACTCTGCATCACATTGGCATGGATCTCTACTCCTGCAAATGTTTCCTGGACCGGTGTATTACGTAAATCCATTAAACCGGGCAAGGATGCTCCGACAAACGCTACTTTCCCTTCCCAATATTCCGGCGGAAGCATCTCCGGATCAAAACAATACATATAGGGCAAATAATAGAAAGTCTGAAATGGGCCGTAGTAATTCACATACATTCTTCCATGTTCATCAATAGGAATTTCACGGACTACAGTATTCGTTGTATCAATGAGCCGTAACACCTGATTTTCAAAATCATAATCAAAACCACCATCTTTTTTTATGCCGAGAATATCAATGGCGGCGGACATGACTAAACTGGGATATACATGATCTGGCCCTTCGAAATAAATAGCCGTTGGAGATCGACGGATAACACCATCTTCATCCTGGGGAAAATTGGCCGATCCAGCCCCAACAGAAGCAGATAACAAATCTACATAGGTATTCCCCAAGCGATCCGCCTGGGGGAGTTTGGATTTAGCTTCTTTTGATAAACCATGAATAATATGGTTCTCAAAATAATACCCCTCTGGCTCAGTATCCATTTTAGGTAAAAAGTTTAGTGTATCCTCTTGTTCAAATACCAAGGCATGGTAGGTTTTTTGAGAATTGTAAGTCGTTTCCAAAAAGATATCAGGATCATTACTGGCTAAGAATTGCCCCGTTACATCAACCAGCGCTTCATTTTTTTGGGTATTTTCATTGTTAAGGGCATTCACCAGGTCATAATTAAATGTATTCTCTTTGTCAAAAATAATATCAAAGATAAGGGCCGCAGGGTTACCGGAAGTAACTGTATTAATCAGGCGCCCATGGTAGCCTTGAGGCCAATCAAAATAATGGCCAAGCCCTCCTTCTTCCACAGGCGCAACGGAAGTATTATCAATATCAACTATAACCACATCTTCGATGGACATTTGTTCAACACCGGCAGTTCGAGCTCGCATTCGGCCATCGTAAGAAAGAAATTCATATCCGTCAAGGAGCGACTTAATAAAGGGCACTTCGTAAGAGCCCCAGCCAATAATGATGGCCACCGCCAAGCCAATGGCGCCGCCAATTCCCACACGCTTTAGGAGATCCGACATGATTTCCTTTTATAAAAAAAAGAGGCGTTAATCATTAACCCCTCTCATTTGTTATCTATTTTATGTTTCATCTAATTCCCATCCTTGGCATCCTGTTCCTTATTCCACTTAACAAAATCAAGCCCCGTATCCGCGTCTTGATCAAATTTAAACATGGAATATTTTCCGTCTTTTCGGACATTAATCTGCATGCCTTCTACCAGACTCACCCAATCTTCTAATGATACTTCATAGGGACCGGATACTTGATCTGGCGCCTTAACTTCAGTGACAGGACCCAATGTGAATTTGGGTGCACCACCGCCTGGCTGGAAACCTTGCTTCAACTCGTTTTTACGGGCTTCCGTCACATTCTTGGCCGCGTTCACATCCACCTTGCCCTCATAGACCAATACAGAACTTTCATCAGATCCCGCTTTGGCCCGGTACTTGGTTCCCCGAATAGCCGCCACTGCAGTTGGAGTCCGTACGGCCACATTCTTCTTTTCACCGAATGCCGCCTTGGCCGCGACCCAAACATCTCCTTTTTTCAGCGTAGCGCCAAAGTTCTTTTCCATCGGCTTCACATTGGCTTCAGTGATTTCCAATTCTGAATTCTGACCGATTCGTAACTTTCCACCGCCCACTAATGAAATTTCACAACGAGATTTCGCTAATGTTTTAACCACATCCTTTTCGTGTATAGGCATTCGCGGCATGGCTCTTTTAAAATCACCAGTGCCGCCCTTTTGCACCTGAACACGTCCAAGAGGTAAGGTTATTTTACCAAATTCCTTTTGCCCAAAAGCAAAAGTACTGATGCAAAATGTTATAAATAAAAATCGTTTCATCATTTCATTAAAACCATCTTTCTTGTATCCTGATACAATGGCGCACCGTTTTGAGAAATTACTTCAAGCCTATATAAATATACACCGGAAGGCAGTTGGTTCCCATGATCATCTTTGCCTGCCCAGATAAAACGATGATTTCCTTTGCTCATTGCCCGATTTATAGCCATTGCATTCATTTCCTCTCCTAATAGATTGTAAACCTTTAAAGTAATATTTGCATCTTCAATGAGTGATACACGAATATTTGTTACAGGATTAAATGGATTAGGAGTGTTCTGGGCTAATTCAAACATACTTGGGACTACACCGATTGCGTCCAATTGATCTTCAATTTGTTCAGAAGAGCCCACCAGTAGTTCTAAATAATAAGGGTTTTCTGATCCTTGAGACGTGATACGTATTGACGCCTCATCCCGCATATTGTAAACAATTCGAGATACAGGATCATACAGTTTTACTTCAAGATAACTTGGAATTTCATAAATATCCGGTATAGATATTTCGGCAATACCGCGCTGGTTAGTCTGAATGGATAATGGCCAAGTATATAAGTCCTCTCCCTCTAGTCGAATATCCTCATTAAGACTTCCTGCTTCAGGATGTTCAAAATAGGCCGTAACATATTCTCCAATAACAGGTGGTTCATGAAAGTCACGTTGGTCGTAACCATTAGAAGCTTCCGGGTGCAATCCAAAGGCTGTTACTTTATCTCTTTGCAATCCGACCGCAACCTCTATTATCGCTTTCCAACCCATAGTTGCTTTACTAGCAAGTTGTTTACTGCTAAAATTGAAATCATGCATCGGATTGACTTCAATGGTCCCACTGCCGGAGGAATAAATCCAGTAGCCGCTACCAGGCTGCATAGTGGTAGTCTCCGTGTAGTTGTCTCCTCCTGAATATTGGTATAGTTTTTGTTCTACTCCGGACGATGTAGATAAGTTCTTTCCCTCTATTTGAAAATTATAAGGATTACCCACTTGGTTCCATCCGTTTGAAAGATTAATAGTTTTTCCGCCTAATAGAGCGGTCGAATAACCATTGTCAGCATTAATTGAAACGCCTTCCTTACTTATGAGCCATACAGCCGAACCTAAAGCAAGATTACCAACATTTTCTTGGTATGCACCATTAATCCATTTAAAACTGCGCCAAACTTTCGGGTCTGCTTCACCTAATTCGTCTTCAACAACACCATTTATAGAAGCATTGGATAAATTAGCGGGTACAGAAATCATGATATAACGTTCTGCCGGTATTGATGTGATATTTATGGATGCAAACTGAACAGCCACATCATATGGACCGATTGAAGATACCGCACCGTATTCATCAACCGCAACGATTTCCACCGCTAAACCAGCGTTAGTGATATCATAACCAGGTACTGTGCAATCGTATGTCCCTGGAATTGAGCTATTGCATCCAAAATCTGTAAAAATGGCTGACCCTATATAATATATTAAATCAACGAATTCCACTTCCCCAGCCAATGGACCGGAATGAGAAGTAACATTAACTGAGATTGTAAGATCTTCATCTTCATTCGGCGTAAGTCCAGTAAGATTTCCTGGTTGTATCTTGGGGCCAGGCAATATATTTAGTGGCCCAATGGATACTTGCGCATTCTGTCCGCTGCTCAAGGTTAATTGACCAGGGGCAAAAGGATCTTCGCCAGGATCCCATCCGGTATTTAAACCCACATCATACCACACCACAATTGGATAGATACCATATTCTACATCATTTAGTAAATCGTTAATCTCTATCTCTTGATTGCTGGGCGGTGAAGAATATACTTCTGAATCATCATAGCCATATATTGCTCCAAATAAATCAGGCATCTCATCCGTTATTACTGTGCCTTCAGGAAATATTCTGAATGAAAGACTCCCACTTTCATTAGTTCCATTTACCGTGATAGTTGCCTTCATTGTTCCTGTATAAGTTCCCTTATCAAGAATAAGGTTTATGTCTCCTGAAGGGGGCCAGTTGAATGAATTTGATTGACCCTCAGCAAGCAATTCTGAGTTATTATTAATATCAATGAACATTCCATATAGGTAAACGGTTTCACCATCAGATACACCTTGAACATTGAATTCTTTATGCATATCAATTATAGGTGTGGTTTCGCCAAATTGAAATCCTTGGATTAGTGTTTCGTCAGTGCTACGACGTAGATCAATGATCGCCTGCGCATTGATGCCATCAGCAACACCATCAACCGTAAGTGATACCGAAAGATTTGAGCCTGCACCACCACCGCCACCTAAATCAATATCCGTATAAGCATATCCCTGGCTATTAGTATATATATCATTAAGGTTCACTATAAATTCACCCATATCGTGCTTATCATTATTGTTCTGATCGAAGAAAGCCTCTACCCTATAGGGGCCGTTGCTGGGTATAATACCAGTACCATTCAGTTGAAAATTCCAGCCTTGAGCTGGAGACGGGGTAGCTTGATTATCCAAATTATCAACCAAGTCTGGCCCACCATTAGATCCTGGATACCAAACACCGACATGGACATCGCCGAAATCGGCGCCGACGCTAATATTCTGGTTTAATCGGACTACAATCTCAATTGTATTCGGCGTACCGCCGCCGCCGCCTTTCATCAAGGATAGGGTGCCTGCATTACCCTTTTTGTTATTCACTTGAAAGACTTGAGATATGGCTCCATATTCTGTGGCATCGTCCCATTGGTCATTATTGTCTGAATCCACAAAAACTATAAGATGGGCTTCACCATCATTGATATTAGTATTCCAGACTTTTGCCTTATAGTCTCCAGGAAAAGATTGATCACCCATTTCCCATTTTTCGGTTACGTTGCTCCAATAATTATAATCATTACCTTGAGGAACATATCCAATGCGCACTTTACCTCCAAAAGTGTCGCTGCTTTTGTAACTAACATCAATCCCTTCAGTCATACCGCCACCGCCACCACCAGTATAGACATCACCTTCATAATTAGCATTACCCACTATATTCCCATTGTTATTTTTCCCACTATTATCAGTAATCGTAGTCGTATTCTGATCATCGAATTGATACAATAATTCTACACCAGTCTGGGCAACATACCTTTGAGTCGGAACACCGTCAAATCCTGATATGTTTCGTATGCGAATTTCATCCAGATTACCATCTAATTTGGTACCAATACTTAAAGTATTATCAGAATTAGGAAAATTATCTGTGTAGGCGGTGGATGCTTTTTCAGTTCCATCAATATATAAACGAAGTAAACTACCGTCACCTTCAAAATAGAAATGATGAAAGGCTTGATCAAAAACATTTGCTGTTGACTTAATACCAGTTTTACCGCTGGATCCAGTAAAGTCAAGTTCAAACATTTCGGTGCCAGAGTCGTAATAAAATGTAAATAAAGGTCCACCATTGTTATCGGCTTGTCTAAATATTTCATTCTCACCAGAAGTCGGTTTTTGATGAAACTTCATCCAAAATTCAATACTCCACTTTGATTCATTTTTAATTGGGGATTGCACATCAATCCATCCCCCCGGCCCAAAATCAAAGGAATAGCTTGAAGATGCTCCACCGCTCCAATCTTGTGGTGCACCATTATCGATCCATGTCTTTATTTTTTGCTCATCGGCCTGAGAAAGAGTACCACCCTTGGGCATTCGATCACCAAAAGATGAATTCCCCACAATTTTTTGATGTAGTACTGAATTCATTGAGTCTCCCGGCTTCACCCGCATAAAAGCAGGCCAGCCCTTTGAAGCCACATTCACCAATTGAGAATAACTTACCCCTTGGCTAAGGTCTATATTACCGCTATTGCCATGGCAACTTGTACAGTTCGCATCCCATATGGGTTGGATCTCACTATCGTAGGTTTGTGCAAATAAACTTGAAAGTATTGTTGTAATGAATAGTAGACGTCTCATCATTCGCTTCCTATCATGAACATACCGCTGGTGGGTGGATCAGGAGGTTCAGGTAGGTCTGCGTCGCCGCCAGCCTGCATGGCTGCATAAGCACCACCGCCCGCAAGTAAGAGGAGAATAAAGGTATTGCGGAGCCATTTACTTCCACCTTTTTTCTTAGGCTTTTCCTCAGCAACTTCTTCGGAAGGGCCAATGCCCGCTAATGCCAATAAATCCGCTGGAGGCTGAAGCCCCACCAGTTCCCAGGCCACAATCTGAATTTCTGTCAAAAGACCATCTACTTCACCTTTGTAGGTTTTACTGACGGTCTTTTCTGTTTGCCCCGACTCAACAGTAAACATCCGCGCTTCGATGGTATAGGAGTTCCCAATTTTCCCAAAAGAACCGGTGATCATTTTCTGCACACCGAGTAAGGCACCAATTTCTGCTGCACATTCTGCCGACGTACAACCGGCTTGCTGGAATCCCTGTTCATCCATGATCTCACTCATCTGGTTTCGCTCTACCATAATGAGTGCATTAGTTTGCACCAATTCTGAGCCAAGTCTTTGGGTTAGTACCCCAGCTTCCTGAGTCGTAATTCCTGACCCGTCAAAGTCCAAGACGGCTGCTGTGGGTTTAGCCCGGGAACCATCGTTCACTTGGGCGAACATAAATGAAACACACAATATGGGTAATAATCTTTTTAAATGCTTAATGAATGACTCCTGTTTACCAACAAACTGAAGGGAAAGCTAAACTAAAATTTGTGATAAAGGCAACAATCCGTATATAAATAGGCGTTTGTTTCCATCCCCTTATAAAATATTCTTTATTTTAAGAAGATCATCTTTCGGGTTTTGTTGAGTACCGCTTTACCCTGTGCATCCCGGATCATGGCATGATAAAAGTATACGCCTGTAGATACTTTACTGCCCATGGCATTGGTGCCATTCCAGATAAAGGTGTAATAACCTGCTGGGCGATGTTCATTCATGGCCAGGCGGGTTACTTCTTCTCCCAACAGATTGAAAATAATCAGGTTTAACTGGGCATCTTCTTCCAAACTGATCATTATAGATGTCTGTGGATTAAAGGGGTTTGGATAGTTCTGG
>Ga0315339_1000798_pt1 | contig 33931 bp, 33 predicted proteins | sample ASW17metaG_FD_204514 | JGI IMG/M metagenome (GOLD analysis project Ga0315339, IMG submission 204514) | Ammonia-oxidizing marine archaeal communities from Pacific Ocean, United States - ASW #17 | ecosystem: Environmental > Aquatic > Marine > Oceanic | place: USA: California | collected 2016-12-05 | reverse complement strand
TAGCAAAACATGAACCTACAGAGTAAAATAACTACCTCTGCCCTCTTCCTACCTAGCTCACATGTGAACTATTCAGGATACCAGGCTACGTCTCAATTTCTAATCAGCGAGAGCCCTAGAAAAAAAAACGCTGTCTCTCCCAGAAGCAAACAAATGTAATGCCGAAGCAAGTAATCTGCTAGCCACACTTACACTCCGTAGCCAAGACTACCGAGTAAAATTCACCTCAGACCATAGGTCTTAGGCACGGGGAGCCACCAAGGCAGCCACCTACCTCCATCTCCGTTAGTCCTAGGTAAACATCCTATACACCTCGAAAGGTCGTCAGATCATCCACCTACCTCACCCTGCTTGCCATAGAGCTTTAATCCAAAGACCAAAGTTTCTAATAACAATGCCGGGATCGGTACAGACATACCGAAAGCTATTTGCATCCTCAAAGCGAATAATTGCTTTGTTTCCCACTTATAGCCCGGCGCAGAAAGACTTTCCGAGGAAAGGGCCCTAAAGGGCCAAACCGTCTGCCAGCCTTCTCTATCAAGTCAATAACCCTAATGTTTAAAAACACGAACTATTTTCCTAATAAACGGCCCCTAACCCTATCTAGACGTCCCCCCGGGAAACAGTCTATTATTTTATAAAGTCTCAAGCGACAATTTACAAAATAGATTATCGACCAGCTGTCATGCCCACGCATGCAGCTTCATAATCCAATTTTTTAGTACAATTGGGCAATGTAAAATCATAGTAAAAAATCACTTTTCTGTGCATAAATAGTAATTATAGACACAGTTCCTCCACAGGTTTTCCACAGAGGTATTCCATTAACTTTATTAGAAAAGAAAATAAATTTATACATATACACATTAAATAAATTTTAAAATAATCAATAATTACGATTGCTGCGATTGACGAAAATAAGTTCCCAGTCTAAACAAATCTGCAACTCTATACTGCATTAGTAGTCGCTTTGTTAAATATGTATTCTACAATGAGAGGCAATTATTCAATCGAGCTGAGATGCTTGTTTTTTATTAGATTTACTAATTAGTTTAAAGCTATGGGGAAAAGGTTTATGGCTATTGATAACCGTCCGTTGTCACCACATCTGCAGGTTTACAAACCACAACTAACTTCTGTTCTATCAATTTTCCACCGTATTACTGGTATTGCTCTAACAATCGGTACTTTATTGTTAGTTTGGTGGCTTATTGCTACTGCCGGCGGGCCAGATTATTACGATACTGCTCAACGTTGTGTTGGCTCCATAATCGGTCGTATTTTATTGCTAGGCTGGACTTATGCATTATTTTACCACTTAACAAATGGGATCAGACATCTTGCTTGGGACTCAGGTCGAGGATTTGAATTGAGCACGGCGTATTTGACTGGATGGCTAGTCATAATACTCTCTTTTGTTTTCACAATTATCACTTGGATAGCTGGCTATGCATTAATGGGGGGGAGCTAGGATGAATTTACAAACACCTCTAAGAAGAGCAAGGGGTTTAGGATCAGCAAAATCAGGAACTAAGCACTGGTGGGCACAAAGAGTAACTGCAGTTGCTTTAATTCCACTCACCATATGGTTTGTAATTGCAATGATAACGGCAACTGGGAATGATTATAATAATGCTCGACAATTTATTGGTAACCCTATCAATGCAGTACTATTTATTTTACTAATAGTTGCTACCTTCCATCACGCACAATTAGGGCTTCAAGTGGTGATTGAGGATTACGTTCATAACAAACCTATGGTGATTGGGTTGTTAATCATAACTAAAGGTACAGTAATCGTATTGGGTGTATCAGCAATATTCGCAGTAATCTCAATTACATTTGGAGGTGCATAATGGCAACTAACGGCAGTTATGAGATTATAGACCATGATTATGATGTGGTAGTTATCGGCGCCGGAGGGGCGGGTCTTCGTGCTACTTTTGGTATGGCAAACAAAGGTTTAAAAACAGCTTGTATTACCAAGGTCTTTCCAACTAGATCTCATACTGTTGCAGCTCAAGGCGGCATTTCTGCCGCTCTGGGAAATATGGGAAAAGATGATTGGCGCTGGCACATGTACGATACCGTCAAAGGGTCTGACTGGCTAGGCGATCAAGATGCCATAGAATATATGGTTCGTGAAGCTATGCCCGCTATAATCGAACTGGAACACCAAGGTGTACCATTCAGCCGCACTGAAGAAGGAAAAATATATCAACGACCGTTTGGTGGCATGACCACTAATTATGGAGAAGGCACCGCACAGCGCACTTGTGCAGCGGCTGACCGTACCGGCCATGCGATCTTACATACTCTTTATCAGCAAGCCCTCAGATTCGATGCCGAGTTTTTCATCGAATATTTTGCCTTAGACCTAATTATGGACGAAGATGGTGAGTGTCGAGGCGTAATGGCTTGGAACCTTGAGGATGGAACTATACACCGTTTCCGCGCCCACCAGACTGTAGTTGCCACAGGGGGATATGGACGAGCGTATTTTTCTTGTACTGGAGCTCATACGCAAACAGGTGACGGAGTTGCTATGGCCGCTCGCGCTGGTGTGCCTTTACAAGACATGGAGTTTGTCCAGTTCCACCCGACCGGTATATATGGTGCCGGTTGTCTAATAACTGAAGGTGTAAGAGGTGAAGGCGGATACCTAACCAACTCTGAAGGCGAAAGGTTTATGGAGAGATACGCTCCTTCAGCAAAAGACTTAGCTAGTAGAGATGTAGTTAGCCGTTCAATGACTATAGAAATGCGCGAGGGCCGAGGTGTTGGCCCAGAAGCAGATTATATTCACCTTCATTTGGAACATCTTGATTCTGATGTAATAAATCAAAGATTGCCAGGAATTGCAGAAACAGCCCGAATATTTTCGGGCGTTGATGTCACCAAAGAACCCATACCTGTTCTACCTACCTGCCATTATAATATGGGTGGAATACCAACTAACTATCATGGAGAAGCTGTAACTTTAAAAAATGGAGACCCATCTTTCCCAGTACCTGGGCTCATGTCGATAGGAGAGGCAGCTTGCGTTTCAGTGCATGGTGCTAACCGGCTTGGATCAAATTCATTGCTTGATCTAGTGGTTTTTGGCAGAGCAGCGGCAAATCGGGCGGCTGATAAGGTGAAAGCAGGTTCATTACATAGACCACTAGAACAAAACGCAGGAAATAATGCGTTAGAACGTCTAGATAGATTACGTCATGCTAAAGGCGGAACACCTACATCAAATCTAAGATTACAAATGCAACGAACAATGCAAGATCATTGCGCAGTATTCCGAACCGGTGAAGTCCTTCAAGAAGGTGTAGATAAACTTGATAATATATGGGGGGGGTTAGATGACTTACAGGTATCTGATCGTTCTATGATATGGAATACTGACCTAGTTGAAACACTGGAACTAGATAATCTTATGACTCAGGCAATATCTACCTTAGGGTCAGCCGTAAACCGAACAGAAAGCCGCGGAGCCCATGCGCGCGAAGACTATCCCGAACGTGATGACAGCGAATGGATGAAGCACACTCTCTGCTGGATTGATAATAAGGGCAAAACTAAAATTAATTATCGACCTGTCATTCTGCAACCGATGTCTAATGAGGTACAGAGCTTTCCTCCAAAAGCTCGTGTTTACTAGACTATCAAAGGCACTCCAGCCCTATAACACCTAATACTGTTTGACAGAGGATTTAAAACAGATGGCGGATTTTTCACTTCCTAAAAATTCAAAGATTAAAGATGGTAAAGTATGGCCTAAACCAAAGGGTGCGGAAAACACTCGTACATTCAAAGTGTATCGCTGGTCACCAGACGACGAAGAAAACCCGAAAGTAGATACATATACCGTAGATATGGACACCTGCGGGCCAATGGTTCTGGACTCTTTAATCAAGATTAAAAACGAAATTGATCCGACACTCACATTTCGACGGTCATGTCGAGAAGGGGTTTGTGGATCGTGCGCGATGAATATAGATGGAACAAATACTCTTGCATGTACTTCGTATAACTCTGAAGTAAAAGGTGACATAAAAATATATCCCTTACCACACCAACCCATAGCAAAAGACTTAGTCCCGGATATGACTCATTTCTTTGCTCAATACAGAGAAATTGAACCCTGGCTAAAGACAGATAGTCAGCCACCCGAAAGAGAGCGTTTACAATCAGTTGAAGACCGTGAAAAACTTGATGGGCTATATGAATGTATACTTTGCGCATGTTGTACAACATCTTGCCCGAGTTATTGGTGGAATTCTGAAAGATACCTCGGCCCTGCTATACTTTTGCAAGCCTATAGATGGCTTGTCGATAGCCGTGATGAAGCAACTGGAAGTCGACTCGACCAATTAGAAGATCCATTTAGGTTATATCGCTGTCATACAATTATGAACTGTGCCAAAACTTGTCCAAAAAATCTAAATCCAGCGAAAGCTATAGCGGAAATTAAAAAAATGATGTTAGAGAGACAGGTATAAAATGTTTCATAAGTTAATTTGAAAACTAAATAAATAAATGCGACACTTAATACAGGTAAGTCTATATTATAGAGAATTTGACATTTGTTAAAAAGGGACTAATTAAGAAATACTTATCTACATTTTAAATTATAAAATGAATGCTTAACCAACATCTAGTCGAAATCGCCGCAATGAAATTAAATAATGAACAACTTGCTGAATTCGAAAAAGAAGGTTGGATTTTCCTGCCTGATGTGTTCTCTCAAAAAGAAATCGACGTTCTTATGAAAGAGGTTCCCACTATCTTTGCTATGCAGCGTGAGGAGGTGTGGAGAGAAAAAAATGGCAAATCGGTACGTACCGCATTTGCTGCGCATAAATACAATGAGGCATTCAAAGCACTTGCTGCACACCCCCGCCTAATAGAACCAGTAATGCAACTAGTAAGCGGGCCAGTTTACATACATCAGTTTAAAATAAATGGAAAAGCTGCCTTCGATGGTGATGTTTGGCAATGGCATCAAGATTATGGCACGTGGGCACGAGATGACCTGATGCCCGAACCCCGAGCTATGAATATCGCTTTATTTTTAGATGAGGTATCTGAGTTCAATGGACCATTAATGTTTATACCGCGTAGCCATAAAGCTGGAGTTATCGAGGCAGGACACGACACATTAACTACATCTTATCCGCTCTGGACACTGGACAGAAACACAGTAACTCGTTTATCGGAAGAAGGAGGAATGGTTGCACCTCGGGGTACTCCTGGTTCTTTATTACTTTTTCATTCAAATCTTGTACACGCTTCACCAGGGAATATAAGCCCTTGGAATCGTACGATAGTTTATTTAAGCCTATGCCATATAGATAATCATATTCGTCAGTTCAAACGCGAAGAGTGGATAGCACATAGAGACTTTTCCCCAATAAAACCGCTGCCTGATAATTGTCTACTAAAGTTATCACTTAATGAAGGCACAAGCAGGCCGTAAAAAATTATTTGTTAAATGGCGTACGCCTTATTCCATCTTCTATAGGTACGTGAAGGGTGTTACAGAACGTTCCGATTAGTTGGTAGTAACCAACCATTACTGTCAAATCAATTAAGCCTATATCACCCAGAGAACTACGAATAATTTCAACCAGGTTTTCATCAATTTTTTGATTGTTTGCTACTAACCGAGCATAACGCAGCACTGCTCCGGTGGGCTCAGGCAAGTTTTCTGCTAGCTGGCTACCAATAATTTTTTGCATATTTTTAGGCATGCGATGTATATGATGACACCATTCATAATAATTTCCAACTTCCTGAGAAACAGTACAAATTATCATCTCACGTAAAACTTCATCTAATACGCTTTGAAAACGCACGTGCTCTCCTACAGATGCAACTGCCTGAAGTGCACCAGGACTATGTGCCATCACACCAAATAGTTCTGCCATAAACGAAAGTTTACGAGTTTCTAAAATATGATCAAAGATATTGATCTTTTCATTTGGAAAATCTTCGCGAGACACACTAGAAACACGAGCCGCTTCATTATAATTATTCATCTAATTTGCTTCCTTTTAATTATATTTTGAATGAGTATTCTTAGATAGGTTAGGTTGCGTGGAATGATAATATGAAGAGATAATGAAAACACAAATGCTGAAAGAGGAAATTAATACAATGAACCTTCATAATCTACTGCTAGAACGAGATAAAAATAAAAATCCCGTTCGTGTTTGTCTCATTGGAGCAGGTAAATTTGGAACAATGTATCTATCTCAAGCAAGCCGAACTCCAGGAATAAAAATTTCCACTATTGTAGATTTAGATCCATCTAAAGCTAAACAAGCATGTATCCGCTCAGGAATTGCGGATACTCATATTACAGAAGACACAATATCAGCTATAAGCGCTGAAAATGTAGATGTAGTAATAGACGCCACTGGTAGTCCTGCTGCGGGAATAGCTAATACCCTGGCATGTTGTGAACATGGAAAAGATATAATTATGGTTAATGTAGAAGCCGATGCATTAGCTGGACCTTTGCTCGCAGAGAAAGCTCGGCAGGCAAATATAATTTATTCACTAGCCTATGGCGACCAACCAGCATTAATTTGCGAACAAGTTGATTGGGCGCGAACTTGTGGCCTAGACGTTATAGCGGCTGGCAAAGGAACTAAATATTTAGAAGGTTACCACTACGTCACGCCAGATGAAGTATGGCAACATTATGGGATAACAGCTGAGCAAGCAGATACTGGGGGAATGAACCCCAAAATGTTTAATTCTTTTCTTGATGGTACAAAGTCTGCAATAGAGATGGCAGCCGTCTCTAATGCTACAGGCCTTACCCCTTCACCAAGAGGGTTAACTTTTCCTCCAGTGAGCGTTCAAGATTTACCAAAAGTATTAAAACCTGCAGAAGAAGGAGGAAAATTACACCATAAAGGGCAAGTAGAGGTTATTTCATCCGAAGAACGTGATGGACGACCTGTGTCTGGCGATCTGAGATGGGGGGTCTATGTAGTATTCGAATCTCCTAGTGACTATGTTACTAATTGCTTTGCAGAATATGGCCTACCTACCGACCAAAGTGGGCGATATTCAGCCTTATGGAAGCCATATCATCTAATAGGCCTCGAATTAGGTGTATCTGTTGCTAATGTGGCTTTGCGGCGTGAACCAACAGGGCAGGCATCTGGTTTTAGAGGAGATGCTGTTGCCACAGCCAAGCAGAACCTGCAAGCTGGTGAGATGCTCGATGGTGAAGGAGGTTTTACAGTCTATGGAAAATTAATACCTGCTGTTGACAGTCTTGCCTCTGGTGGATTTCCGATAGGCCTTGCAAATAACGTGAAACTTAAAAATTCAATTGAAAAAGATCATCAAATAACTTGGAAAGACGTTGATATAGATCAAGATAATCAAGCAGTGAAAGTGAGAAAAGAGATGGAATTAATGTTCTATGATAAAACGTTAGGCTGCTAATTTCTCAATTTAAAAAAAACTCAAAAAAGTTGCAATAATTGATAGTAAAACGTATTAAACCGCCGCCATGACTGAAGGACTTATAAAACCCAACACTAATGCAGCTCCCCCTCTGGAGTACTACGAGTCGTTAATAATTACTGGAGAGCTTAAACCTGATTCATTGCAAAAACTTGGAGCTAAAAAATTACAAAAAATTTATGATAAACTTGATGGCTATCGGCCAAAACAAAACAAGCGTTCAGAGGTGTGGAAAAATTTATTTAGATTAGTGCAGCCTGACAGCGATACTCCTCGTGGATTATACATCCATGGTCCGGTTGGACGCGGAAAATCAATGTTGATGGATTTATTTTACAATTCATCAAATGTAAAACAAAAGCGGCGAGTTCATTTTCATGCTTTTATGCTAGAAGTCCAACAACGTCTTACAAAAGAAAGACGCACAAAAAAACGCCAAGACCCTCTAATGGCGGTTGCCTCAGATATTGCTGATAACACATGGTTAATGTGCTTCGACGAATTTCATGTAGTGAACATTGCTGATGCTATGATCCTTAGTCGGCTATTTCAAAGATTATTCGAGCGCGGTGTGATTGTGATAGCTACTTCGAATACATCTCCTCAAGAACTATACAAAGACGGTTTACAACGTGACCGTTTTCTTCCATTTATCAATCTTATCTGCAAACATCTAGATATTTTTGATATCAATAGAGGCCTAGATTTCCGGCTAGACAGGCTTAAAGGTCTTCCTGTTTATTACACTCCACTAGGAAAAATCTCCACGCAAAAACTTAATATAGCATTTGAAACCTTAACTGATAATAACCCTACAAAAGAGGTTGAACTTTCAGTTCTGGGTCGTAAAATATTGGTATCTAAAGCTGCTCATGGCGTGGCACGCTTTAGCTTTGATGAACTTTGCCGCACACCACGAAGTGCCGCAGATTTTCTAACTATTGCAAATCGATTTCATACTGTAATGATAGATGGAATTCCTAAACTTAATGCTGATGAAAGAGAAGTCGCAAAAAGGTTCGTTGTCCTAATTGACTCTCTGTATGAGAAAAAGGTCAATTTATTTGCTAGTGCAGAGGTAGGACCTAGTACAATTTATTCATCAGGAGATATCACGTTTGAATTTCAGCGCACAGTTTCAAGGCTTATTGAAATGCAAGCTGAGGACTACATAGCCTCTATTCATCTTCCTAGCTCAGGAGATAATGAAGGCTTATAGAGCTGCGGGTTGAACCCCCTGGAAATAAGCGTTACACAGCAGATACAATAGCAGTTCGATTAACTTTGTAGCTGCAATATACTTAATGAATATACTCTGGGAAATCTAACCTATGGCACGAAACAAAATAGCACTCATCGGGGCTGGTAATATTGGTGGCACCCTCGCACACTTAATCGGACTTAAAGAACTAGGGGATGTCGTACTATTTGATATAGTTAAAGGTATGCCTGCTGGTAAGGCACTAGACTTAGTTGAATCCTCACCCGTAGAAGGATTTGATTCAGAAATGATTGGGGCGAGTAACTACAGGGCAATAAAAGATGCAGATGTAGTTATTGTTACAGCTGGAATAGCGCGTAAACCCGGAATGAGCCGCGATGACTTAATAGGTATTAATACAGGTGTTATGCAGTCTGTTGGTGAAGGTATTGGTAAAAACTGTCCTAACGCATTTGTTATCTGTATAACCAATCCTTTAGATGCTATGGTTGGAGTTCTCCGGGAAGCGGCTAAACTAAAGCCTAATAAGTGTGTCGGAATGGCCGGGGTTCTAGATAGCGCTCGGTTTCGTTATTTTCTAGCAGAAGAATTTAGTGTTTCTGTTGAAGATGTTACCGCTTTTGTCCTCGGTGGTCACGGTGATACTATGGTTCCACTAGAGCGTTATTCCACGGTTGCCGGCATTCCCCTTCCCGATCTAGTAAAGATGGGCTGGACAACCCAAAAACGCCTAGATTCTATTGTAGAAAGAACAAGGATGGGAGGTGGAGAGATTGTTGAACTATTAGGAAACGGATCAGCCTTCTACGCCCCGGCCTCATCAGCAATAGCTATGGCTGAATCATATCTAAAAGACAAAAAACGTGTTCTACCTGCAGCAGCGTGGCTGACCGGGCAATATGGTGTTAAAAATTTATATGTGGGAGTTCCAATTATAATTGGTGCTAACGGAATTGAACGAATTGTTGAAGTTAAGTTCACCCCTAAAGAACGTGTAGCATTCCGTAAATCAGTTAAAGCAGTACAAGGTCTAGTAGACATAACAAAAAAATTACAACGCGAATCTAAGAAAAAAAGTTAGTAATTAATATAAATAATATTTAGCGTTCATAAATAATATGGCATGAGAAATTTTACAAATGTACTATATTTAAATTAATTAATATTCTAGTTGTGTCACTTATTAGCTGGTAATCAAACAAGCTCATACAATGTCATATCTTACTGAGTGTTAAACTCCATTATCTCCCAACTGGGCAAACGTTTCTATGAATATTCATGAGTATCAGGCTAAAGCGCTTTTATCATCGTATAATATTAAAATCCCAAAAGGGGAAATAGCCTTCACTGCAGATGAAGCGGCCCAAGTGGCTCGAGACCTAGGTGGAAAAATATGGGTAGTAAAATCCCAGATTCATGCAGGAGGAAGAGGGGCAGGAAAGTTTGCTAACAACCCTAATGGTCAAGGCGGTGTTAGGATTGCAAGAAGTAACAAAGAAGTGAAAGCCCATGCAGCTGAAATGCTCGGCCAAGTGTTGGTTACTAAACAGACCGGCCCCGAAGGCAAAAAAGTAAAACAAGTCTATATCGAGGAAGGATGCAATATTAGTCGTGAACTTTATCTATCGATTTTAATAGACCGAAGTAACTCGAAAATAACAATGATAGCTTCTACTGAAGGTGGCATGGATATTGAAACTGTAGCTAAAAAATCACCGGAGAAAATTTTAACATTACCAATTGACGTAGTTAGCGGGTTAAAGCCTTTTCATTCCCGAAAGATTGCTTATTTATTGGATATTCCTGAAAATATGATTAAAAACGCTTCAAGTATGATGTCTAGCCTTTACAAAGCATTTACTGACTTAGATGCCTCTCTAATTGAAATAAATCCCCTTGTAATCACAGATGATGATGAAATAATTGTGCTAGATGCTAAAATGAATTTCGATGATAACGCTCTTTATCGTCAGCCCAGTATAACCTCCATTCGTGATGAGGATGAAGAAGATCCTATGGAGCTTGAAGCCTCAAAACATGACCTCAACTACATTAAACTTGACGGATCAATAGGCTGTATGGTTAACGGAGCAGGCCTAGCAATGGCAACCATGGACATAATCAAACTTTATGGAGGCCAACCAGCAAATTTTTTAGACGTTGGAGGGTCTGCTGACAAAGAGCGTGTAACTATCGCTTTTAAAATTATATTATCTGACCCTAATGTAGAAGGAATAATGGTTAACATATTCGGTGGTATAATGCGATGTGATGTAATTGCAGAGGGGGTAATAGCAGCGGCACTCGAAGTTGAACTAAATGTTCCCCTTGTTGTACGTTTAGAGGGAACAAATGTAGAGTTAGGGAAGCAAATTCTTATAGATTCTGGACTTCCAATTGTCTCAGCAGATAATTTAGCTGATGCGGCCAGAAAAATCGTTAATGAAGTAGCAAAGGCATCATAAAATATGTCTGTTTTGGTAAATAATAAAACAAAAGTCATATGCCAAGGCCTTACAGGCTCTCAAGGCAGCTTTCACTCGCAGCAAGCAATCACTTATGGGACCAACATGGTTGGAGGAGTAACACCAGGAAAAGGTGGTTCTTTCCACCTAAATCTTCCCGTTTTTAATACTGTATCTGAAGCCGTTTTTCAAACAAAGGCTAATGCTTCAGTAATCTATGTACCTCCACCATATGCTGGTGATGCAATACTTGAAGCTATTGAAGCAGGTATTGAATTAGTAGTGTGTATTACAGAAGGAATTCCAGTAATAGACATGGTAATAGTTAAACGTGCTTTAAGTGGTTCAAAAACTCGTCTAATTGGTCCGAACTGTCCGGGCATTATAACGCCCGGCGAATGTAAAATTGGAATTATGCCAGGGCATATACACAGCAAAGGACGTATTGGTATCGTATCGAGATCTGGAACTCTAACATACGAAGCAGTTGCACAAACAACTGCTGCTGGGTTAGGCCAAACAACCTGCGTTGGTATAGGAGGGGATCCAGTAAACGGCACTCATTATATCGATATTATCTCAATGTTTCTTGATGATGATGAAACAGAAGGTATTATTATGATCGGTGAAATTGGAGGTTCGGCTGAAGAAGAGACCGTCGAGTTTATCAAAAATTCTTCTATAAAAAAACCTATTACTGGATTTATAGCTGGTGTAACTGCTCCCTCAGGTAAAAGGATGGGCCATGCCGGAGCAATTATATCTGGAGGTCAAGGAACCGCAGAGGCTAAAATTGAAGCCATGAAATCAGCCGGGTTTTATGTTGCTAGTTCTCCAGCAGAACTTGGAAGTACTATGTTGAAAGCCCTAAACAACTAGAGTTTAATAGTAGTACATTTCATTAAAAAATCATACATAGTGGTTACCCAATAAAACAAGTTACCTTTTTTACCAATAGACATGTATCGTTTTTTGGGAGGATATTTTTTACCTTAAAACTATATATATCATCACTTTAAATGGACTTATAATTTAAAATGAAGACTTGGAAAATCGTAATGATAATGTGTTTCTCTCATGTCTTAAGCATGACTGGCTTCGCAACCTTCCCAGCTCTTATTCCTATTCTAATACCTCTATGGGAACTAACTAATACTCAGGCGGGCTGGGTAAGTGGAGTTTTTTTTGCTGGCTATGTATTATCGGTTCCAATTCTTGTTTCTTTAACCGACCGAGTAGACTCACGTCGTATTTATATTATTGGCCTAATGATTTCTATTATAGGTTTACTAGGGTTTACTTTTTTAGCAAACGGATTCTGGTCTGCTCTTATTTGGCAAACAGTACATGGTGCAGGAATTGGAGGCACTTATATGACTGGGCTAAGAGTTATGACCGATAGAATTAAAGAAACCAATCCTTCACGAGCTATTGCATTTTATACTGCAGCATTCTCAATGGGAACTGCCGCATCTTTTATATTCTCCGGACTAGCAGCAGGTTGGTTAGGCTGGAATTGGGCGTTTGGCCTAAGCGCTTTGGGACCAGCTATAGCTGTAATATTAGTATTATTAGTTTTAAAAACTCATAATATTACTAAAGATCAACTTCCACAAACCCATTTACTCGATTTTCGACCAGTTTTTAAAAACCGCGAAGCTATGTCATATACATTGGGCTATGTTGGACACTCATGGGAGCTCTTTGCTCTTCGTTCATGGATAGTTGCATTCTTGGTTTTTGCTGGTGCAGAAAAAACAGGGCTAAGTATACTCAGCGCAACTATTATTGCAGGAGCCGCAAGTATAATTGGTGGACCAATCAGCATTATTGGAAATGAATTATCAGAACGCTACGGCCGAAGAAAAACTATTATAGTGATTATGATTTTAGCTAGCTTAATGGCTATGATAACTGGTTATAGCGCGAGTTTATCTCTTGGAGCAGCGGCACTATTTATAATTATATATAGCGGGTTTGTTATGGGTGATTCTGCATCTCTCACCGCAGGAGCAGCAGGAGCAGCTGTTTCTGGCTATCGTGGTGCAACTCTAGCTGTACATTCTATACTAGGGTTTAGCGGTGCATTGCTAGGCCCTTTATCTGCAGGCTTAGCTCTGGACTTAAGTGGAGGACAGTCGAGTTCTCACGGCTGGGTAATTGCATTCGGCACAATAGGTTTTGGATCTGTTATGGGGTTAATCTCAATGATAAAGCTGGGTAGAAATAGTTATAATACTTAATTACGTGTTTCAATTTATAATGTTCTAGTTGAAAAGAAACCTAAACTACTTTTACAGTACTTCAGAGAAGATGATAATCTCACAAAAAAAACAAATAGCTTATGTAATAATAGGGTCGGCACTTGGAATAGTCGCTATTTCTAACGGCATACAACAAACTTTTGGTTTGTTTATGCTTCCAATAAGTATTGAATTAGGATGGGGAAGAGAGGTTCTTTCTCTATCTTTAGCAACTCAGGCTTTGGTGATTGGTCTTGCTACACCTTTTATAGCAGCTTTGGCTGACAGATGGGATCCCGCTCGTGTAATGATTATAGGGGGACTGGTTTATGCTTTAGCTATTATATCCATGTCCCAATCAAGTACTCCTTCCATGATGTTCATAAGTTCAGGATTTCTGATTGGTACCGCAGCTGCCACATGTGGAATACCTATAATACTTTCTATAGTTAGTCGTAATGTAAGTGTTGAAAAGCGCAGTATGTGGTTAGGTACAGTAACCGCCTGTGGCACTATTGGCCAATTTATAATTATACCATTCAGTCAAAATTTAATAGATAAAAGTGGCTGGCAGTACACGCTTATTGTAATTGCATTTATAGCAGCATTAATTATTCCCCTTGCCGTTTTTATTATGTTTTGTGAAAACACTAATAAAAAGCCAGAATCTAATATAAAACTAGGTGAGGTCCTTAATGAAGCACGAAGTCACTCAGGTTACATATTACTTATTGTAGGTTTTTTTGTATGTGGTTTTCAGGTGCGTTTTATTGCTGCCCACCTTCCAGCGTACCTGGGTGATCTAAACTTTACAGGAGAGTTAGCAGCTACAGCCCTAGTCTTAATTGCTGTCTTTAATGGTATAGGTTCGGTAGGATTTGGGTTTTTAGGTGGGCACTACAGTAAGAAATATTTACTTTGCTGGCTATATGCGCTTCGCTCCCTTACAATTTATTTTTTTATTACAATTCCAGCAAGCCCAACTACTGTTATAATATTTTGTTGCTTGATAGGACTTTTATGGTTGGGCACTGTACCTTTAACTAGTGGTATAGTAGCACAAATATTTGGCACGCGTTATATGGCTACACTATTTGGTATAGTGTTTCTGAGCCACCAGACTGGGAGTTTTTTAGGTGTGTGGCTTGGCGGAAAACTTTTTGACTCGACGGGTTCTTATTCAACCGTTTGGTGGTTATCTATAGTTTTAGGTATTACTGCAGTTGTAATACATGCATCAATAAACGACAGGCCAATTAAAATATTGCCAAATTAATAATTCTTAAATTTATTATTTAAAATTTAAATCTTTTCTTTTTTTATTAATGCTCGCGGATGAGCTTGTCCATAAACATCCATCAAACGTTCTGCATCAACATCTGTATAGAGTTGCGTTGACGATAGAGAAGCGTGACCAAGCAATTCTTGTATAGTTCTTAAATCACCACCAGCACCCAATAAATGCGTAGCGAAAGAATGCCTCAATGAATGCGGTGTAACTTCTTTAGGTAACCCAAGATGACCCCTCAATACCTGCAATCGCGCTTGTAAAACTCTGGGGTTAAGTCGTCCACCGCGAACACCTACAAATAAGGGGTCTTTTTCAGAGAGTATATATGGACAGGCTTTAATATAATCAGCTGTAGCTTTAATAACTGCAGGAAGAAGTGGAACCAAACGTTGCTTTTCACCTTTACCTTTAATAATGATACTATTTCCAGATGGATTAGAAACTAATGGAAATTCATATAAGTTAAGCTTTAAGGCCTCAGAAATTCGTAAACCACTCCCATATAACAATGAAAAAACAGCTACATCTCTAACACGCACCCAGGTAGGTGATTTATTAATTATAGGCTTACCTGCACTCTCGAGAAGGTCTTTCATTTCTGAAACTGCTAATGCTTTTGGTGTAGAATAAAACTTTTTGGGGCTACTGACAGAACTAATCACAGCATTGTGAACTATCGACTCATGATCAAGAAACCTAAAAAAACCACGTACGACGGATACAGCCCTAGCTGTTGAACTACGTGCCAGCCCCCTACGAGTTCGATAAGCTAACCAGGCGCGAAAATCACCAGACTTTAAATCAGCTAAATCTTTTAACCCAGGATTACAACCTTGATGTGAGGATATAAAAGTTAAGAAAGAGTCTAAATCATGAACGTACGCAACTAGGGTATGTGATGATAGATGACGTTCACTATAGAGTTTTTCATACCATTGTTGTATCGCCCGCCCAAGCATTTTATCGCTAACGACTACAAAACTAATGTCAAAATCTAATGTGGAAGGTCTAGCCATCTGCAAATACATAGCTCCATTATATTAGCAAGAAATGCTAGAAGCTCAGTTCCTTGGCCAGCATGAAAATGTTGGGCATGACGACTTCCCATGACAAAGATTGCTGGTGGTCCGTCTTTTTGTATTTCTAACCGCAAAATTGCCTCGGAGCTTACCAAACCTGATGTCTCGCCAAATACGAGACTATTCCCAACTACATTATCTCGAAGAATAACTTTGCGCTCAGATGAAATAATTTTATTAATTGTACCGTTTGGCAAGATCCGAATTCCGTTCGATATGACTGGGGCAACAGTTCCGGTCTCCAAACATAAAGCAACAGAATCAATGTCTAAAAGACCAACTAAATCAACAGACATTAACTCTAGAAAGTGATCTAATGACCGAGCTGACAAAAGTCGTAATACAGTAGCATTTACGCGAGGCTGACTTTGTTGATTACTACGTCCTGAATCAATTAGATTATCATGTTTCTTAGCCGCGTTTAGCAACTTCATTCTTAATCTACCTAATATTACTTGCTGCAAATCCACCACTGAACTTTCTACAGAGTCAGAACTAGTAAATACGCGATCTGGCACTTGCATTATCAATAACAATTCAGGGTGTTTAATAAAAAAATCAATGTGATTGTTTAAATACTCTACAACCTGTTTTGAAGTTAGGTTAGAATGTTGTATTATATCGGATTTAGTTGCTTTGTAACTCAACTAACAGACCTTTTTTCTACGTTATTTTAAAATTTAAGAACGTGTCTTTGATTGTTCAATAATAGATTGGCCAGTTTTTCTCCAATCATCTAAAAAAGCTGTTAGCCCTTTATCAGTGAGGGGATGGCTAATTAACTGACGCAAAACATTTGGTGGCAATGTAACTACGTCTGCCCCCATTTTCGCAGCCTCAATAACGTGCAAAGGATGGCGCACAGAAGCCACAAGAACTTCGGTTTTTATGCCTGGATACTGACTATAGATAGTTAGAATTTCATCTATTAAGTCCATCCCATTACCCCCAACGTCATCAATTCGACCTACAAATGGGGATATGTAAGTTGCCCCCGCTTTAGCCGCAAGCAAAGCTTGACTAGCTGAAAAACATAGTGTGACATTTACCATTTTATTCTGCGCCCGGAGTAACTTACATGTTTTTAACCCGTTTACCGTTAAGGGAACCTTGATAGCTACATTATCTGCAATTGACCCAAGAATTTCTGCTTCTTCTAGCATCATATCTACTTCGGTAGCAGTTATCTCCGCACTAACAGGTCCTTCAACAATGTCACATATCTCTGCAATAATATCTAGAATGTTACCCCCAGATTTAGCAATCAAAGAAGGGTTTGTTGTTACACCATCAAGTAATCCTGTATCAGCGAGTTCTCGAATTTCATCCAGGTCCGCTGTATCGATAAAAAATTTCATCGCTATAATCCTATCGGTCTAGAAGTTAAAAACCATTTTATTCACCAATAACCGACAAATAATAGAAAACAAAAGCAAAACTGATATTGGCCATTTCCGAGTCGGGTAATAGAGTGTAACTGATGGAAAAGATAGACACCACCGCTTGCAATATTATAGATCTGCCTAAAAGGCCTAATAATAATGGTCAAGAACAGATTAGCGTATTGATTCCTCTACCTTTAGCTAAGTCATATAATTACTCAGTCCCAGAAAACTTAAAACTAGAAGCTGGGGACTTTGTTAAAGTTCCACTTGGCTCAAGAGAAGTAGTGGGAGTGGTTTGGAAAAAATCTGATGAAAAACCGGATGCTAGCAAGATTAAGTCTGTCATTTCACGTTTAGAGGTGACTCCTTTGCCTACAACGCTAAGAAAATTTGTTGATTGGCTCGCCTCTTACTCAGTCACACCCCCAGGCGCTGTCCTACGCATGGCTATGAACGTACGGAGCGTTCTAGCTCCCCCAAAGCCATTAAAAGCTTATACTGCCTCAGAAGGTTTATTTAAAAAATCAAGCAATTTACGTATTACACAAGCACGTAAACGGGTCTTAGATTTACTTGCCAATAGTTCCCCAAAAAATATGCACGATTTATGCCTAGAAGCGACGGTTAGCAGAGGCGTAGTCGATAGCTTAGCTAAGACTGGTTATATAGAAACCTTATATATGTCACCTGAATCTCTTTTAAAAAAACCAGACCCAGACCATCAACACACAATAAAGTTAAGCAAAACACAACAAAACGCTGCCAATTTTCTTTCCAAACAAGTAAATAACTGCAAATTTGATGTTACTTTATTAGATGGGGTAACCGGATCAGGTAAGACTGAAGTCTATTTTGAAGCTATAGCCACTTCATTAAGGCTTGGACAACAAGCGTTGGTATTATTGCCTGAGATTTCATTAACCCCACAATGGTTTGATCGTTTCCAACGGCGCTTTTCTACTGCACCAATTGTTTGGCATTCTGAACTAAGTGAATCGAAAAGACGTGTTGCATGGCAGGCCATAGCCACAAGCGAGGCATGCGTAGTAGTAGGGGCCAGATCTGCTTTATTCTTACCATTTCAAAGATTGGGTGTATTGATTGTTGATGAAGAACATGAAGGAGCTTATAAGCAAATTGAGGGAGTAACATATCAAGCACGTGATATGGCTATTGTTAGAGCTAAACTTTCCGAATGTCCCATAGTTCTCTCCTCAGCTACCCCTTCGCTTGAGACTAGAGTTAACGTCTTAAGAAAAAAATTTAATAAACTTGAGCTACCCGGAAGGTATGGATCTGCCGTACTTCCTGTTCTAGAAGCGTTCGACATGCGTGATAGCCAACTAAAATCTAATGAATTCTTATCTTTACGTTTACGTGAAGCGTTAAATCAGAATATTATCTCAGGGGAGCAATCACTACTATTTTTAAATCGTCGTGGTTACGCTCCCCTCACTTTATGCCGTAAATGTGGACACAGATTAGAGTGTCCAAGTTGCAGCGCTTGGCTGGTAGAACATAGATTACAAAAATCACTACAATGCCATCATTGTGAATATAGAATTAAAACCCCTGATACATGTCCTCACTGTGAAGCTTCCAATTCTCTATCTGTCTGTGGCCCTGGAGTAGAACGCGTTGCCGAAGAACTAAAAACGGCTATTCCACATGCGCGGGTTAGAATAATGACTAGTGATACTATTCGAGGTCCAAAAGCTGGGAAGGAGTTAATAGGTAGTATGGAATCACAAGAGATAGATATACTAGTGGGAACACAGATGGTTGCTAAAGGACATCATTTTCCAAACCTTACTCTTGTTGGTATTGTTGATGCTGATCTTGGTCTTAGCGGTGGAGATTTACGAGCCAGTGAGCGCACCTACCAGGTGTTACATCAGGTTGCAGGTCGTGCTGGTAGAGCAAAACGACCAGGACACGTAATATTACAAACTTATCAACCTAATCATCCTGTAATGAAAGCAATGGTTAATGGTGACCGAGAATCCTTCATGGAATTAGAAGAAAAAAACAGAAAAGATGGTGGCTGGCCGCCATTTGGACGTCTAGCAGCTATTATCGTTACTAGTAATGATAGCTATAAGGCCGATAATTTGGCTGCTGAACTCGCTTACAATGCGCCTTTAGGGAAGGATATTAGTGTTCTAGGTCCTGCACCAGCACCACTCGCGATATTAAGAGGGCAACATAGACGCCGCCTATTGCTAAAAACAAATCGTGAACAATTACTTCAACCATTAATTCGTGAATGGCTTGAAAGAGTAACTGTGCCTTCAAACACGAGAATACGTATAGATATTGATCCATACAATTTTATGTAAATAAAACCATAGCGCGGCGAAATGTCGCCAAGTACACATATTATCAAATGCGCAGAAATCTGCCATTTTTTAATACCTCAAAACTTGCCACCGCGAACACCTTGTGCTACCAAGCTGCTGCTTCCTTACCAGCTTTGGTTAGGTTTGTGAAAAAACAGCTTTTATTAACTTAAAACAGTTAGTTGAGTGTTTTTTATACGGATTATATAATTTACCAAGGAGCCGCCAGAAGTGGCAACGGATTCAAACATAGTCAACGTCGTAGCAGAACGTTACGCTTTAGCCGTTTATGAATTAGCAGATGAAGGGCGGATACTGGATGATATTGCGCAAGACCTTAAGGACTTGCAATCACTCCTTGAAGAAAGCGAAGATCTAAAAATGCTTATTAGCTCTCCTCTGATTGATACTGATAAGAAGAAGATAGCTATCGAAAAAGTTATTAAGCAAGCTGGAGCCAACGGCCTTACACAACGGTTTATTGCAGTAATTGCTCGAAACAACCGTCTTTTTATATTACCCGCTACAATTGAAGCATTTCTAGCTGAGTTAGCTGGACGACGTGGTGAAATAACAGCTGAAATTACTTCTGCTAAAAAACTTAATAAAACACAAATGGACTCAGTTACCAATGTCTTGCGAGGCGCACTAGGTAACAAGGTAACAGTTGATGCAAAAATCGATTCTTCACTCATAGGTGGCTTAATAGTTAAGGTCGGATCACGTATGATCGATGCATCACTTAAAACAAAACTGCAGCGCCTGCAGTTGGCCATGAAAGGAGCCCAGTAATGGAAATTCGTGCGGCAGAAATCTCGGCAATTTTAAAGGACCAAATTGCTAATTTCGATGCAGAATCTGATGTTTCAGAGATAGGCCAAGTCTTATCTGTTGGTGACGGTGTTGCGCGTGTTTACGGACTTGATAATGTTCAAGCTGGAGAAATGGTAGAGTTTCCAGGCGGCATTAAAGGAATGACACTGAACCTAGAAACTGACAATGTAGGAATTGTTATTTTTGGAGACGATAGGGATATAAAAGAGGGCGATACTGTTAAACGTACGGGAGACATCGTAGATGTTCCAGTCGGTAAGGCCTTGTTAGGCCGAGTCGTTGATGCCTTAGGAAATCCAATTGATGGAGCAGGACCTGTAGAAACATCAGAAAGACGTTTGGTTGAAGTTAAAGCACCTGGCATTATCCCACGACAGTCAGTGTCGGAGCCAATGCAGACTGGACTAAAGGCTCTAGATTCTCTAGTTCCGGTTGGCAGAGGCCAGAGAGAGTTAATTATTGGTGATCGCCAAACAGGAAAAACCGCCGTAGCTATCGATACAATCCTTAATCAAAAAGCAGTAAACGAAACTGATGACGAGTCAAAAAAGCTCTACTGTATATATGTAGCAATTGGTCAAAAACGTTCTACGGTAGCTCAAGTTGTCAAAACACTTCAAGATTCTGGTGCCATGGATTACACAGTAGTAGTTGCTGCCACGGCTTCGGAACCAGCACCTCTCCAGTTTTTAGCGCCTTATGTAGGTTGCGCCATAGGTGAATATTTTAGAGATAACGGCATGCACGCTGTTATCGTATATGATGACCTATCAAAGCAGGCCGTTGCATATCGTCAAATGTCTCTGCTTCTAAGACGACCACCGGGTCGTGAAGCGTACCCGGGTGATGTTTTCTATGTTCATTCTCGCTTGCTAGAAAGAGCCGCTAAGATGAATGATAGTTTAGGAGGCGGGTCTCTAACTGCTCTGCCTGTTATAGAAACACAGGCTAATGATGTTTCAGCGTATATACCAACAAACGTAATTTCTATAACTGATGGTCAAATTTTCCTAGAAACAGACTTGTTTTATAAAGGAGTTCGACCGGCTATAAATGTTGGCTTATCAGTAAGTCGTGTGGGGTCGGCAGCACAATCAAAAGCAATGAAAAAAGTTGCCGGAACAATAAAATTAGAACTCGCACAATTCAGAGAGATGGAAGCATTTTCACAATTCGCTTCTGACCTTGACCAAGTAACACAGCGACTACTCGCTAGGGGTGCTAGGTTAACTGAATTGTTAAAGCAACCCCAATATTCTCCTATGCCAATAGAAGAACAGGTAATTGCAATATATGCAGGGGTGCGTGGCTATCTTGATGATGTGGATATATCCGATATTAATCGATGCGAAGTACAACTGCTCGACCATATTCGAAGTAATCATTCGGATATTACAGCAGCAATTCGTGATACCGGCGACTTAAATGAAGATACAGATGCTAAACTTTCCAACATAGTACCAGCCTTCATAAAAACTTTTGTCTAAACCATAAAAGGGAATAAATAGGCATAAATAGAAATGGCAAACCTTAAAGACCTACGGGTACGTATTACTTCTGTTAAGTCCACACAACGCATCACTTCAGCAATGAAGATGGTAGCGGCAGCTAAACTACGTCGAGCTCAGGAACAAGCAATTGCAGCGCGTCCCTATGCCGAACGTATGGAACGTATGCTCGGCTCTGTTGCTGAAAGTATTAGTGATATATCTAGTGCCCCACCAATGTTAGCGGGAACAGGTAAAAGTGATGTACAGCTTATAGTGGTGATGACCACTGACCGTGGTCTTTGTGGCGGTTTCAATACTAATATTGCTCGATGGACACGGCGAAGGGTACGCACATTAATTTCGGAAAATAGGCAGGTAAAACTACTTATTGTTGGCCGTAAAGGACTGGGTATTTTAAGATCAGAGTTCAGCGATAAAATTATAGATACAATAGAAGATACGGCAAAGCCTGCACCTAGTTTTGATATTGCGGCCTCAATTGCTTCTCGTATTACGAGCATGTATGAAAATAACGAGTTTGATATTTGTACCATCGTTTATAATCGATTTGAATCGGCGCTTTCTCAAATAGTTACCCCACAGCAGCTTATACCTTTTGCGCCGACTTCCTTAGAATCCTTGAACTCAGTAGAAAATGATACTTCAGAAAACACCACTAGCATAAATGTTGCATATGATTACGAACCCGAAGAGAACGCTATCCTAACTGATTTGTTGCCTAGAAATATGTCCATTCAAGTATACCGAGCAATGTTAGAATCATTTGCCTCAGAACAGGGAGCAAGAATGGCAGCAATGGATAGTGCAACACGTAATGCCGGAGATTTAATAGATCAATTAACAATTAATTATAACAGGACACGACAAGCTTTCATAACTAAAGAACTGATTGAAATAATTTCAGGTGCCGAAGCTCTTTAGCTATAAACGGTGTGAGCTCAATAGGGCAGGAGAAAATAGATGGCAAAAAATATTGTAGGAAAAATTACACAGGTATTGGGCGCAGTTATAGACGTTCAGTTTGAAGATGACCTTCCTCCAATCTTAAACGCACTTTACACTGATAATCATGGTAATCGTCTAGTGCTAGAGGTAGCACAACATCTAGGAGAAAATACTACGAGATGTATAGCAATGGATTCCACCGATGGTCTAGTGCGAGGCGGAGAAGTAATTGATTCCGGGGCACCAATAAGTGTTCCTGTTGGTCCTGAAACATTAGGACGGATTATTAACGTTATCGGAGAGCCAATAGACGAAAGGGGCCCAATAGGAGCTAAAAAAACTCTTCCTATACATCGCGCCGCTCCTTCTTTCACAGAACAATCAACGGAAACTGAACAACTCGTGACTGGTATTAAGGTTGTAGATTTACTTACACCGTATGCAAAAGGCGGAAAAATTGGTTTATTTGGCGGTGCAGGTGTTGGAAAAACAGTTTTAATTATGGAATTAATCAATAATGTGGCCAAAGGCCATGGTGGTTATTCCGTTTTTGCTGGTGTCGGAGAACGCACACGTGAAGGTAATGATTTATATCACGAAATGATGGAATCTGGTGTTATCGTACCAGACGGAGATTCTAAGGCAGCCCTGGTTTATGGACAAATGAACGAACCACCAGGTGCAAGAGCACGGGTAGGGCTTACAGGACTTACACTAGCGGAATATTTTCGAGATGAAGAAGGGCAAGACGTATTATTTTTTGTTGATAATATATTCAGGTTTACACAGGCCGGCTCAGAGGTATCAGCATTGTTAGGACGTATTCCATCAGCGGTTGGTTATCAGCCAACACTAGGAACCGATCTTGGAACCTTACAAGAACGTATAACCTCTACAAATAAAGGCTCCATAACCTCAGTACAGGCAATTTATGTTCCCGCAGATGATTTAACGGATCCCGCACCGGCAACTACTTTCTCACATCTCGATGCTACAACAGTTTTATCTAGGCAAATTGCCGAGTTAGGAATTTATCCAGCAGTTGATCCCTTAGATTCGACTAGTCGTATCCTTGATCCGCGTGTCGTTGGTGATGAACACTATGAAACCGCTCGGAAAATTCAAGAAACACTACAAAGCTACAAGAGCTTACAAGAGATTATAGCAATTCTTGGGATGGACGAGCTATCAGAAGAAGATAAGTTGACAGTTATGAGAGCGAGAAAAATACAGCGCTTTATGTCTCAGCCTTTTCATGTTGCAGAAATTTTTACTGGTACACCTGGTAAATATGTTAATCTTGAAGATACGATTAAAGGGTTTACTGAAATCGTTAATGGGACTTATGATGACTTACCAGAAGCGGCATTTTATATGGTTGGTACTATTGAGGAAGCTGTAGAAAAAGCTCAAACAATGGCTGCTGAAGCCGCATAAGGAATAGGAAAGTGGTAGAAACATTGGTTCAGTTTGAACTAGTCTCACCAGAACAACTTCTTATATCGGAAGAAGTTGAAATGGTTGTTGTCCCTGGTAGTGAAGGTGACTTTGGTGTTTTACCAGGACATTCTCCTATAATTACAACTGTTCGACCCGGCGTTATTCATATTTTCTCTAATGGAGCGATCAGTTCACGTGTTTTTGTCGCAGGCGGATTTTCTGAAATTACCAGAGATAGATGTACCGTACTCGCTGAGGAAGCTGTCTCTGTCGACAAAATAGATAAGGCAAAGGTAGAATCAGATCTACAAATAGCCATAGATGTAGCAGCCAAAACTGATGACCAAACAAAAAAAATGTTGGCGGAAAACAGAGTCTCTATAGAGCAGGCAAAGCTTTCAGCCATTAATGCACCAGTTTATCAGTAAGTTTTGCCACTATATTAGGCAAGTACTTAGTGTATTAATTTTCAATAAATTTATATTTTGAAAACACCCTATGATGTTAATGTACTTTGACGCCATGAGTTCATCTATATACAATTTAATTAAATATGATTCGGGAGAATATTAAGTTACTGAATTTACTGTAAACCGCTGATAGAAGAGACTTCGATGACGAGTTATAAAAAGCATTGGACGCTCGACGACATACCTTGGGATAGCTTTGACCCATTAAAAGTCGACCCTGAAATGCTGCGTATTGTTAAAGGCGCGGCTCTAGTAGAGCATAATGGTAGAGTTTATGCTGAATATCTAAGTAATGTATTCTTTGATGATTCTGATTTTCAAACTGCTGCGAAACGCTGGGGAGAAGAGGAAGTTCAGCACGGGGAAGCTTTGGTACAATGGGTAAAACTAGCTGATCCTAATTTTGATTTTAGAAGCAGATTTAAAGATTTTTCATCTAAAATTACCTTACCAACGACCGCAGGTACATCAGTCCGAGGTTCACGGTGTGGTGAATTAGTGGCTCGATGTATGGTAGAGGTAGGCACTTCTTCATATTACACTGCCCTACGTGAAGCTAGCACCGAACCAGTCTTGCGCGAGATATGCCGAAATATCGCACGTGACGAAATTAGACACTATAAACTTTTTTATTCTCATATGGTCCGATATCGAGAAATTGAACGACTGGGTATAATACGGCGCATATTAGTTGGAGTCAGCCGTATAAGTGAAAGTGAGGATGATGAGTTAGCGTATGCTTATTACGCTGCAAATAATTCTGGTGAAAAATACGACAGAAAACAGTGCGTGCGTGCCTATATGTCCCGAGCCTATGGATTTTATCGTCCACATCACGTTGAAAGGGGAATAACACTTACTTTTAAAGCTGTGGGAATCAAGCCTCATTCAAAGCTAGCGGCAATTACAGCTAAAATAGCTTGTCATTTCCTTAATGCGAAGGCCAATCAACAAACATATACAACTCAGTAATAAAAGAATTTTATATAAGTATTTTAACCTAATTTATTAGTACAAGATGATAAGGATTGAGATAATTTATAGAATTCGGAAACAACTGCTTCATAAACAGGTCTTTTAAAATCAATAGCTAGACTAACTAGCTCAGTAGCATCTACCCACCTCCATGATTGAAATTCTGGTTCATCAACTTCATGAACATCAATTTCATTGTCTTCACCTAAGAAAAGAAAGGCAAACCATTTTTGTTTTTGTCCTTTATACTTTCCGTTCCATATTTGAGTCGCGATTTCTAGCGGCAAGTCATAAGTTAGCCACTCCTTAGATTCTGAAAGCAACCTTACATTATCGCTTCCTATTTCTTCTTGAAGCTCACGAATAGCAGCAGCAGACGGTTCTTCATTCTCATTAATACCACCCTGAGGCATCTGCCAAGCATTAGGCGTGTCAATGCGCTGTCCTACCCAAATTTTTCCGGTACGACTAAACAACATAATCCCGGCGCAAAGACGGTAGTCTGTTCTAGTAGATGAACTATTAGACAAGTGTTTATAATTCCTAAACTTATGTTTACGGCCCAATATGATCATTATAAAGGCATAAGTTAGTAAACTTAAAACTCTATTATAACAGGACGTTTAAAAGCTTTTTCTTATCAAATATAATAAAAACATCTTATAGAATAATAATTATTTATTAGAAACACTATATAATGAGATGCCTTTAAGAAGGTCTATAGCCCTATTTAGCTGATAATCACCATTCTTAATAGATTTAACAATCGGTCGATTAGAATTTTTAACTGTAGAATTATCTCCATCACGAGCATTTCTTAAGTCCTTTTCTCTTAAACGATCGGTTTGACTACTAGGTTCAATTTTAACCTGTTGAACCTCTATGTCTGGTGTAACACCCGTTTTTTGTATAGATCGTCCGCTTGGAGTAAAGTAGGATGCCGTAGTCAAACGCATAGCTCCATGACCAGATATCGGCATAATTGTCTGTACTGAACCTTTACCAAATGATTGTGTTCCCATGATCACTGCCCTACGATGGTCCTGCAGTGCTCCAGCAACGATTTCTGACGCTGAAGCCGAACCACCATTTATAAGAACAACCATTGGCAAACCATTTATCAAGTCTCCCGGTTTAGCGTTAAAACGCTTTGAATTTTTATTGTTTCTACCCCTGGTAGAAACAATTTCACCGCGCTCAAGAAAAGCGTCGGATACTTTAATTGCCTGATTAAGTAATCCACCTGGGTTACGCCTTAAATCAAGAACCAAACCATTCATCTTATTACCTAATTCTTTTTTTATTTTAGTTATCTCACGTGAAAGTCCACTGTATGTCTTTTCATTAAATGACGTAATACGTAAGTAGCCAATTTTATCCTCAGCATGCCCGCGCACGGACTGTATTTGAATAATAGCACGTGTAATTATAACATCGAATGGGTCTTTCCCTTTTCGACGAATAGTCAATTTAATATCTGACCCAACTCGTCCGCGCATCATATCTACTGCTTCAGCTAAATTAATACCAAGTACTGGCTTACCATCTAAATGAGTAATAAAATCATCAGTCTCAAGCCCTGCACGAGCAGCTGGCGTGTTATCTATTGGAGATACAACTCTTACAAAACCTTGTTCCATAGTAACTTCTATTCCCAACCCCCCAAATTCACCTCTAGTCTGAACTTTCATGTCACTATAGCTATCCTTATTTAAATAGCTTGAATGGGGGTCAAGTGACTGTAGCATTCCATTTATAGCAGATTCGATAAGCTCTTTATCATTAGTTTCCTCTACATATAATTTACGAACTTTCTCAAATATGTCACCAAAGAGCTCTAATTGACGAAAAGTATCTCCATTTTCGGCAGCTAGGGAAGATGCTGGATAAAAAGCAAGTAAAGTTAGAATAGATATTTTTATTATAAATTTATTCATTATTTACTTACCCTATAGATGCTAACTACCATCACTGGCAGTCGATTTATTAGTTTTCAGTTATTTCTTAATTCAACATATATTTTAACTTAAGAATATATCCCTGAACCGAAAATAATATTTATTCCTTAAGATAGTATTTACGTTTCCTTACACCACCCTGGACATCAAATACTAAAGGCTGTCCAGTAGGCAGTTCAATATTAGGAATGTCTTCGGGCTCATACTCTCCTATTATCACGAGAACCGCTCGCAAACTATTACCGTGTGCTGCAACTAAGATGTTCTCACCGTCAACAATATTCGGCCAAATTTTACTTTCAAAGTAAGGACGAACCCTCTGCACCACATCAGCTAAACTTTCCCCTCCGGGCGGGCGAATTTCATAACCTCTACGCCAAAGATGTACTTGATGAGAACCATATTTTTTAGCCGTTTCTTCTTTGTTAAGACCAACTAGATCACCATAGTCTCGTTCCCGTAGAGCATCATTCTCAATCAATTTCCACATACCATTATTTTTAATTTTATTAACGTTAGCCCCTTTGATTTCAGCCTCATTCAGAGCCACAAGTGCTGTTCGACGTGCACGCTTCAAAGTAGAGGTATAAACACGATCAAGAGTAATTTTTCGTATTAAACGGCCTGCTTTTTTAGCTTCAGCTTCTCCGTTGACTGTCAAATCAACATCATGCCAACCAGTAAAACGATTCTCTAAATTCCATTGACTTTGGCCGTGACGTAGAAGAATCAAATTATTCATCATATAATTTTATTTACCTCAATTAAAAATTGTTTCATTTGAACAATTATATAAAGTATGGTTTGCCATGTTTTTTACGGGTTTTTCTAATCACGATGGTACGGATGGCCTATTTTAATCTGCTGAGCACGATATATTTGTTCAATTAATAACACTCGTACAAGCATATGTGGCCATGTCATTCTTCCTAAGGAAATCACACGATCAGCACGCTCACGTATTAAAGGAGAAAGACCATTAGCCCCTCCAATTATAAAGACTATCTCTTTATTACCTAATGTACTTAGTTCATTTAGTAATTGAGTGAATTTTCTGCTTGGGAGTTCTTTTCCATGCTCATCAAGTGCGATAATAAAAGCACCTTCAGGAATAGCTTTCATCAGCAACTCTGACTCTGCTGTAGCGATCTTATTAATATCAGTTTTCTTTCGCAACTCTTTTTCAATTAGAGTAACTGTCCAAGCATTTATACGTTCACAATAATGTTTGAACATAACGGATTCAGGGCCTGCTCGGGCGCGACCTATTGCTATTATTAATAAACGCATCTGAGACGCTATCTCTATTTTTTTAAAGAATCAGTCAAGTTTTTCTCATAAATTTCAGTACCCCATAACTTTTCTAAATTATAGTGGGACCTCACTTCTGGTCGGAATAAATTTATAATTACATAGCCCGCATCAATTAAGACCCAGTCCTTTAAATGACGGCCCTCACTACGGATTCCAGTTATACCAGCTTTTTTAAGTTTCGATATAAGATGATCCGTTGTCGAATCAACATGACGTGCTGAACGGCCACTTGCTATTACCATGTACTCTGCAATATCGGTTTTACCCATTAAGGAAATTACTGTTACATCATTGGCCTGATCATCATCTAAAGATTTTTCGACTATAGCCAAAATTTTTACAGCAATATCAGGAGATGGGGGGGGGGTTGCTTTCACTATATCTCTATCCTCTTCAGAAGTCTTATCTTACCTATATAATACATTCTATATGCCTAACCAATCCGTAGATAAACGAATATTTGTTGAAGTGGCGGAGTGCCAGCGCAAAGGCAAAAAAGTCCACGCTGGGGGGGGGGTGTTAACTAAACTAGCTGCGCGCTCTATCGGCAGACGACTAGTACTATATCGGTGTGCTGCCATTCCCGCCAAAGCTTTAAAGTCATAGGTTTCTCTAGCAAAAACAGCAATAGATACGGTGCTGTATATTTGATTCCAGTGGTGCCATCTTGGAATTTGCAGTAAATTATCAGAGCCCATAAGCCATACAAATTTTGTGGAAGAGAATTTCTGTTTAATCCTTACAATTGTATCAACCGTATAACGTGTACCTAGTTGCTCTTCTAGAGTAGTTACTCGAATACGTGGATGTATTGCTGCTTTTCGTGCAGATCTTACCCTCAAGTTTAATGGAGCCATTCCTTCGAATTTTTTTAGAGGGTTTTGCGGTGACACTAGCCACCAAACAGCATCTAGTTTCAAGCGTTTTAAAGCTTCAACACTAATATATAAATGACCCCCATGAGCAGGATTAAAAGAGCCGCCAAGAAGTCCTATTCTTTGGTTTCCAATTCCACATACCCTTGTGTTTAGTGCTCTCACAATTAGGGCCGCACCTGTCCTGAACCACGTACAATATATTTGTATGTAGTCAGTTGCTCGGCACCTACAGGTCCTCGCGCGTGCAATCGACCTGTAGAAATACCAATTTCTGCCCCCATACCAAACTCACGACCATCAGCGAACTGAGTAGAGGTGTTATGCATAACTATGCCGCTATCTACCTGTTCCAAAAACTGTCTTGCAGCCTGGCTATCATTAGTAATGATGGCGTCTGTATGACTTGAGCCATGATGGTTAATATGATTAATAGCATCATCTATACCCTCTACCGCTTTAACAGATACAATAGCATCCAAATACTCGGTATCCCAATCCTGTGAGGTTGCACCTATTATCCTACTATCAATATCCTTTGACATCTCATCGCCACGAACTTCACATCCTGCATCAGTTAAATCATCAACAATGGATCTTAATACTCTTTGCAAAACTGAGTGGTCAATTAAAATAGTTTCCGTAGCACCACATATGCTAGTTCGGCGCATTTTAGCGTTAAGAATTATCGACCGCACCATCTGTAACTCAGCCTTCTCGTGTACATAGGTATGACATAAACCTTCTAAGTGAGCAAAAACAGGCATACGAGCTTCATTTTGCACACGTTCAACCAGTGATTTTCCACCTCTAGGAACTATGACATCAATAAAATGGCTCATTGAAAGCATGGCACCAACCGCCTTACGGTCGGTTGTTGGTGGAGCCTGTAGACACGTTATGGGTAACCCCACCAAACTAAGTCCATGCTGCATACATTCAAGGATTACTGCTGAAGTATGAAAGGTATCAGATCCACCACGCAATATTGCTGCATTTCCCGCCTTTAGACAAAGCCCTCCCGCATCAGCAGTTACGTTAGGCCGAGATTCATAAATAACCCCGATAACGCCCAGTGGCACTCGAATGCGAGAGATTTTTAATCCATTAGGACGATCCCATTCTTCAAGAACTGTGCCAACGGGATCGGCCAGGGATGCAACTTCTTCCAATCCACCAATAATGGAATCAATACGCCTATTATCAAGTTTAAGCCGATCAAGTAACGACTCACTTAGTCCCTTGTTTAAAGCAGCTTGCAAGTCTTTTTCATTAGCAGCTAAAATATCAATTCGCCTATTACTGATCTCTAGTGCACCAGCCAATATCGCTGAGTCCTTATCCTTGCTAGAAGCCTTGGAAAGTATTCGACCAGCTGTCCGAGCCGAGGCTCCCATATCCAGCATTACAGACTCTATATCTAGATTTTCAATTTGATTATTTGATAAAGCCATCTTCTTCACATCTTTCTCACGGCATAGTAGTGAAGATAATAAATGTCAGAGACACTTTCGCACCATTTTAGTTATTCATATAATTAAGGATAATGCTTTAGTTAAGATTTCCCAAATATTAATTATAATAAGTATTATTCATTGCAAAAACAGCTATGATGTTAACCTAATAATTATACTAATTACGTATAAATTAAGAAATTGCAAATAAATATATCCACAAATTATAGCTATTAAGACTTACTAATAATTAAATCATCTCGATGAATTATTTCCTCACGTCCTCGATAACCAAGCACCTCTTCAGTCTGACTACTCTTTAATCCTCGAATTCGGTTCGTGTCCTCACTAGAATAAGCACTAAGACCACGAGCCATTTCTACGCCTTCCTCGTTACGTATTATAACAGGGTCACCTCGATCAAAATCACCCTCCACTCTCAAAACACCAGCAGGAAGCAAACTATTCCCAGAAACCAGGGCTCTAGCAGCCCCAGAATCAATATAAACTGTACCAACGGGATTTAAGCTTCCAGCTATCCAGCGTTTACGCGCCGTCATTGGCTCTGCATCAGCGACAAACCAAGTACATCTCGTTCCTTCATCAATCGAACGCAACGGTCTTTTAATTCGTCCATCACTGATCACAAGTCTACAGCCAGCTTGCATAGCTATTCGCGCCGCCTCAATCTTGGTAATCATACCACCAGATCCATCCTCATTAGAGGTAGAACCTGCCATTTCTTCAATATCACTAGTAATGGCATGAACCTCAGCAATATGATTTACATCAGATTGCTTACTAGGGTCAGCAGTATACAAACCATCAACATCGGAAAGAATAATACACGTATCTGCACTTATCATCTGTGCAACTCTCGCAGCAAGGCGGTCATTATCCCCAAACCTTATTTCTTCGGTAGCTACAGTATCGTTTTCATTTATCACCGGAACAACTCCCAGCTTTAATAAAGTAGTAATTGTAGAACGAGCATTTAAATATCTCCTTCTATTTTCTGTATCTTCTGTAGTTAGAAGTATTTGGGCTGCCAATAAATTATGGCTAGCCAAAGCTTCTTGCCAAGAATGCGCCAAACGTACTTGTCCTGTAGCTGCAGCTGCCTGACTTTCCTCAAGACGCAACGCTCTATTTCTTGGACCGGCAGCTAGCCCCAATATCCGTCGGCCTACAGCTATTGCGCCTGATGATACTATTATAATTTCTGTTCCATTATGAAAAAGTTCCGCAGCATCCGCCACCAGTTCATCAATCCATGTAGCCCGTAGATTACCATCTTCATCAGCTAGCAATGCAGAACCGACTTTTATTACCAATCGTCGGCTTTCATTAAGAGAAATCACAGTAACGCCTCCGTCACAGTAAACTTTAAACTTCTACTGTTACTGGCAGTTCCCAAGAAACTCCAGCTTTGTTCTTTTCTGTCTGTTTAATATAACTATATATGGCGCGTAAAGCTTCGGTAACACCATAGCCAGCAACTCCAGATACACATAAGACTTCTTGACTAGAAATTGTTTGAAGTGCCTTAGATATTTCATTAATTTCATCCTCAGATAACGCATCAATTTTATTTAACGAAATAATTTCAGGTTTATCCGCTAATCCCCCTCCATAAGCCACTAGTTCGTCACGAACAGTTTTATAAGCTCCTATTGCAGCCTCTAGACCCAAGGTACCATCAATCAAATGTAAAAGGACCCGACATCGCTCAACATGACCTAAGAATCTATCTCCCAATCCTTTACCTTCATGAGCACCTTCAACTAAACCTGGAATATCGGCCATGACAAATTCATTACCATCTGTTGCTACAACTCCAAGAACCGGATGCAAAGTAGTGAATGGATAATTAGCAATTTTCGGTGTCGCCCTACTTACCGCAGATAAGAATGTTGATTTCCCAGCATTGGGCATACCCACTAAGCCAGCATCAGCAATAAGCTTTAAACGCAACCATAACCAAGTCTCTTCTCCAGGCCATCCCGGTTCAGCGCGACGTGGTGCTTGATTAATTGATGACTTAAATTGAGCGTTTCCACGGCCACCATCTCCCCCATCAGCAATGACAATACGCTGACCTACATAGGTTAAATCTGCCAAAGTAGTTTTTTTATCCTCTGCAAGGATTTGTGTTCCGACCGGCAACCTCAATACTGCATCTAAACCAGAAGCTCCACTACAATTAGCTCCCTGACCATCTTTTCCACGTTTAGCTTTAAAATGTTGCTGATATCGATAGTCAATTAGGGTATTCAGTCCTCCAACACACTCAAGGACCACATCACCACCACGCCCTCCATCACCTCCATTAGGGCCTCCATAAGCAACATTTTTTTCACGACGGAAAGCTATACATCCGTTTCCTCCTGAAGCGGATTGAACGTATATTTTAGCTTCGTCAAGGAACTTCATTTGTGTTCAACTCCACAATTAAAAACGGAGAGATTAGTTTCCCAACCTCCCCGAAAGAAACCCAAGTTTTCTTTCACCTTTTTAGGCAGGAGGCTGAACCGAAACAAATGAACGGCCATTTCGACCTCGTGAAAAAGCCACCTGGCCTTCAATCAAAGCAAAGATTGTATGATCTTTCCCCATTCCAACATTATCGCCCGGATGAAATTTAGTTCCACG
>Ga0315339_1000797_pt1 | contig 33945 bp, 32 predicted proteins | sample ASW17metaG_FD_204514 | JGI IMG/M metagenome (GOLD analysis project Ga0315339, IMG submission 204514) | Ammonia-oxidizing marine archaeal communities from Pacific Ocean, United States - ASW #17 | ecosystem: Environmental > Aquatic > Marine > Oceanic | place: USA: California | collected 2016-12-05 | reverse complement strand
CGTCCCACGGTATCAGCTCCCAAAATTCCTCACGCTTGGGCGGCTTAGCGATTGTTATTACCTTTGTTCTGTTCCTTGTCGGTATGGTAATGTTGAGCTCCTATACTCCAGGAGTAGCTCGAGATGTCACCTTCCTGCATCTTTGGTCCACGGTCTTTGTCTGCGTGATTTTGGGTGGGGTTGAAGATATTAAGGCTGACCTATTAAGCCCGTACTTTCGGCTCGTGGTTAAGCTGGTAGTGTTTGGCTTATTCCTCTGGACAACGCCGAATGTGGTGCCCTCGTCTATTGGTGTACCAGGCATCAATTACCTGTTCTCTTTGCCATTAATTGCCTGGGGAGTCTGCACGGCTTTTTGTGTTGGATTTATCAATGCCTTTAACATGGCGGACGGTGCCAATGGGCTAATACCTGGTGTGGCAACCATCGCTTTTGGTCTGTTGTTTTTAGAGTATGGCCGCCCTACTGAGGGTGTGCTGTTCTTTGTCTGTCTGATGTTTCTAATTTTTAATGTCGTATCGGGCTGGTTCTTTCTCGGCGATATGGGCAGTTACGGTCTTGGTGCTGCGCTGGTGTGCTACGGATTGTTGGGAGTTGCTGAGGGAGATTTTTCAGCCGGCTTCATGGCGTGCCTTCTGTCCTACCCCTGCGTTGATTTTGTGGTGAGCGTTGTCCGTCGAATGCGCAAAGGCCTGTCACCGCTTCAGGCTGACAACGGACACCTTCATAACCGGCTGTATCGTTTTTATGCTCAAAGATTTGAGTCTCGGGTTACGCCCAACTCGTTGACAGGGTTGACCATCAGTGGTGCCTCATCAGGGGTCTGTCTGATAATTTACTCCCTTGGCTGGATCCCTGTTGAGAGCAATGCCTGGTTCGGTGTTTTTGGGCTGCAGTTTGCTGTATACCTCATCACGCTGAGCCGACTAAGGTCGACACAGATGGAAGAGAGTGCGCCGATGAGCGCTGTGCCTGGTTAGTGATAAAGGCTATTACCGTAGTCTAAGGGATAGTTTCCGAGGTTTCTTGGGTTTAAAAAAAGAACGTCTTTCGAGCCTTGAGCAAAAATTCGCCTCAGTCTATGATTCTAAAGATTTTAGGTGGTCCATCAATATTTGTATTAGGTGCTGAGAATTTATACTGTGTTACCGCTTCCAATATTGAAGGCTTAAAGCAGACAAAATTTTCAATCATACTTTATTGCTGACCTGACCAATATCTGAAAGCTGATTTTCATCTACCGAGGTGGGTTTGGGTGAATGATTGGATTAATTATTTTAAGTACATACCTTTCAAAAAAGTGAGCGATAATGGATAAAAAAATATTGAACGCTGAATACTTTGAGCACAGAAATCTGAACGACAAATTACGCATGGCCTCTTTTGCTTCTGAAAAGAAACTTGTGAGGAAGTATATAAGTTCAGGAAATATTCTTGATGTTGGTTGCTCTACGGGTGAAATGATCGAGTTTTATAGCTGGGACGGAAATGCTTATGGCATGGAGATCATTGAACATGCAATTGATAAGGCGAAAAAGAGAAATATTAGGTTTGATAAAGATCTGACTAATACTACCGATTTTTTTGATGTGATTGTGTTCAGAGGCACAATACAGCACGTTGATACCCCGCTTTTATATATAAAAATGGCCTTTGAGGCTCTAAAACCTGGTGGGGTCCTAGTGTTTTTAGCTACACCAAATGCTGATTCAATATATTTTAAGCTTTGGAGAACCCTTCCTTTTCTGGATATGCCTTCGGCAACATACTTCATCCCTCATGAAAAGTGGTTCGTGCAAGCCGTAGAAAATTTTGGGTTTTCGCTGAGAGAAAAAAGATTTCCTTATCTCAAGTCACCATATGCCAGCCCAATGAAAGATCATCTTAAATTTTTACTTAAGTTGGTTGGTTTTAATGTCAAGTTTCCATTCTGGAAAAGCAGTATGGAGTTGGTTTTTCAAAAACCTAGTGAATTAAAAAATGGATGAAAAAAAACTCTCTAATCAAATTTCAGGCTATGCTCAAGACGCACTAGATCTTGCAAGACGATTATTTTTTATCAATCGAAGTATAAATAGCCCAGGTACACTAGAGACGCTAAAAGAGTTACAAACCAATATTCCTCAAATGGAGATCAAGAACTTCAGTCTTCTTGATGGTTTTCTGGATTGGGATTTGCCTAGTAGGTGGCATATAAATAAGGCCTCCATCAAGAGTTTGAGTGGAGAGACAGTGGTAGATTTTGCAGCTAATAATTTGCATGTTGTCTCTCACTCTGTACCAGTAAGATCTAGGATGAAGTTAGTTGATTTAAAGAAAAAAATTCATACTCTTAGTGATAAGCCAGATGCCATACCATATAGAACGTCTTTCTACAAAGAAGACTGGGGCTTTTGTATGGAGCACTCTAAATATTTGTCGATGCATGATGATGAGTATCACGTTGAGATTGATTCATTCTTTACTAATGATCCAATGTCATATGGTGAGGTTTTTATTCAAGGCTCAAATGTTCAGAAAGAGATTCTCTTTTCAACCTATATATGCCATCCATCGATGGCCAATAATGAGCTATCTGGGCCTGTCGTGGCTATGGCTCTCATAAGGTTTCTCTTATCACTAGGTGAGAAACCCTTTTACTCTTATAGATTTTTATTTATGCCAGAAACCATTGGGGCGATAGCCTATATAAATTCCAATGTCGAGGCTATGCAGAATAGAATAATTTCGGGCTTGGTTTTGACATGTGTAGGTGACGAGAGAAATTTTTCGGTTGTGAAAAATAAAAAAAATAAAAATTTTCTGGAAAAAATCGTTATCGATAAGTGTAAGGAACGTGAAGGAAAATATAGTTCTCCGTTACAAATATATGATTTTGCTGTACGCCAATCTGATGAGCGACAGTACTGTAGTCCCGGGGTTGATTTGCCAATTTCATGTTTCTGTAGATCTAAATACGGCTCTTATCCGGAGTACCACACATCCGATGATAACTTTGATGTTGTCACTGAGAAAGGGCTGGCAGGCGCTATAGATGTTTTGGTCAACTCAATTTTGGCAATAGAAAAAACTATGTTCCCAAAATACAGGTTTTTATGCGAGCCAAACCTCGGTAAGAGGGGGCTTTATCCATTAATGGGGGCTAAAAAAATTGATTCTCAAATTAGAAATATCAAAGATTTTATTACCTATGCGGATGGTCTTACCGCTCTTGAGGAAATAGCAGTATTACTAAATCTCGATATGGAAGATACTACTAATCTGTTTGAAAAATTATTAGAAAAAGGTGTGGTTTATTAAATGAAGGAATTTGACGGTGCGATATTCATAATAGCTCGATTGAGTTCCACAAGAGTACCGAAAAAGAATCTTATTGAACTTGATGGGATTCCAATGATTGCGCGGCTCTGCGAGAGGCTGAAAAAGTCAGAGTTAACTAATCAAGTAATTGTCTGCACAAGTAATGACGTTTCTGATGATCCTCTAGTAGATTTTTGCGAATCTAACAACATATTGGTCGGCAGGGGTTCGCTAGAAAATGTTATGGAGCGGATATGTAATGTCGCAGATCTTTTTAATGTGGAAAATATAATTGAGGTATTGGGCGACAATCCTTTCGTGCAGTCTGAATTAGTGGATGAAGCGATTAGGATTTTCCAAGAGGGCCATTATGATTATGTTGCCAATTACAGCAACGACTACTCAGCTGAATTGGTGATTAACAAATTTCCTACAGGTGTCAGGGTCCAAGTTTACAGCAGGGCTGCGGCGGCTGATTATTCGAGGAAGGATATTACTTTTTTATCTCATCCTACGTCTTTTTTGTATGCAAACCCAGACAGATATTCGGTGAAGTTATTTGGTGCTGAGGGGGCATTCGCTGCGATGGCCGGCAGTAGTGATCTAAACATATCAGTAAATTATTCTCAAAACCTAGAGTTTGCCAGATATATTTTTGAAAATTTCGGGAATGATGTGTGTGTTTCGGACATTTTAAAGGAGATAAAAACACGCCCTATGCTGCTTGATCTACTGAGTCAAAAAAATGTATGAGCCTTTAGTTTCAGTCTACATCACCTCCCATAATTACGAAAATTATTTGGAAGGTGCTATTAAAAGTGCGCTTAATCAAACCTACAAAAATATCGAGATAATCATTTTTGATGATAATTCCGCCGATAATTCACCAGAGGTAATCAATAAATACTTGTCATATCCGAACGTGCAAGCCATCTTGTCGAAGGAATCAAATGGCTTGAGGAAGGCGTGCAACATTTGTATTGCCAATGCTAACGGAGATTTTGTCATAAGACTTGATGCTGACGATATACTTCATGAAGCATGCATACAAAATATGGTCGATAGGGTTTATCAATCAGACACACAACGAGATTTTATTTTTTCAAATTATTTTTATCTTAGCGATGAAGATAAAGTCCTAGGTGTTGAATTAATTCAAACTAATAATGGTATTTATAAAGCTACCTCTCTGCCGCCCCATGGAGCGTGTTGTCTTGTGGCCAAAAGTGTCTACGAAAAATATGGATATTACGATGAAACGATCCGGCGGCAGGATGGTCATGAGCTTTGGATAAAAATGATTCAAAATAACGTTTCTTACTCGCATATGGATTTGCCTTTATGGTACTACCGAAAACACGGAGACTCTTTATCATCAAATAGCGAGTTGGTGCATCAAGACAGGCGCGCTTTAAAGCAGAAGCTAAATCACAACGATAATCTTGCGATAGCTTTTATTCCCATATTGAAGACTATTTTTGATATATTTGACCCTATAGTGACCAATCGCTTAACAAGCTTAGTTAATGAAATCAAATCATCAAAAAAATTTAAATCTATTGTTATTTCATCAGATTCTCAGGAGTTGGAAAAGTACTGTATAGATAATCAATTGGAATTTCATGATAGATCTGAGCTTTTGGCAGTTCAAAACGTCGATATAATTGAGTCGCTAAAAAATCTAATTATTTCTGGTAATTTTGCGGAAGAGACTTTCTGTATTGTGAATCTAACCAGTGTTAATGTTCGCAAAGACCATCTGCAGGAGCTAATAAACACATTTTATCTTTACAATTCAGATAGTGTAATCTCTGTGTACCCAGAAAATGGGATTATGTACAAAATGAATGAGTTTGGTTTACATCCAATAAATTATGATAGTCAGTTTAAGATAAGAAAAGACAGGGATTATGTTTATATTTTTAATGGAGCCTTAAGGGTTTTCAAGAGCTCCAACATTATTATTGATGACCCTTTCGGCAAAAGAATTGGTCATATAGAGATGAGTATTGTTGACTCTAAGCTAATTAAAACATCGGATCAGGCGGAAAGATATTTTAGGAAAAATGATAATGATTGAAAAAAAAATTAAAGTTCTATTTTCAGCGCCTTTTTCTTTTTTGCTTGAATTCCTTGATGAGTACATTGAAGAATATGATGTGGAATTTTTAGAAATATGGCAGGTGTCAGATATTCCTGATCAAGCACATCATTATGATGTATGGATCCCAAATCCGGGTCAAAATTTCATTATCGACGATGCAATTTTAGAAAACTTTTCCTCTTTAAAGGTAATATCTACTCCCTCCACGGGTACAAATCACATAAGCTTTACAGATTGTGCTAAAAGGTTTGTGAAGGTGTTCGGTTTGATGGACCAACGACAAGGTCTAAACCAAATATCGGCTAGTGCTGAGTTTACGTTTCTTAAAATTTTAGCGTCTCTAAGGAACTTAAGAGAATCATGGAGCGAGGTGAATGATGGTCGATGGCGCCATAATGAAGACGACATGAGAGGGCATGAAGTAAAAGAAAAGAACTATGGCCTCATAGGCATGGGCCGAATTGGAAATAAGCTTGTTAAGTACCTCGATAGCTTCGGAGCGACCAACATAGTCTTTTATGATATTGCTGTTGTCCAAGATGATCTGGTTAAAGCAAAATTAGTAACTTTGGAAGATATTTTCAAAACTAGCGACGTTGTAGTGATTTGTGTCGCATTGAATGAGGAGACCAAGGGCATGGTGGATTTACACTTGCTAACAAAGTTGAAGAGGAATGCCCACTTAATAAATACATCTCGAGGAGAGATAATTAATGAGTCTGATTTAATGACGGTTTTAGATAGTCGAGAGGATATTAAGTTTTCCGCAGATGTTTTGTCTGGAGAGGTAGAGTCCGGCTGCTTAAATGAGCAGATGTTGTTACTTCACAAAAGTAACAGAATAAATATTACGCCCCATATTGCAGGTGCAACCTATGGCTCTCAAAAGAAAGCCGCCACCTTAGCCTTCGATATTATTAAGTCTAATGTTTAGGTTCGTGGACGGGAGGGCGACCCTAATTGCTGAGATCGGTGGAAACCATGAGGGTGACTTAAGTAAGGCAAAAGATTTGATGTTTCAAGCCCATGAAGCTGGCGCGGATATCGTGAAATTCCAGTCATACTCAGGTGAGGGCTTGGTTAACAAAAAGTTGCGACTTGACAGATATAATCATTTCAGCAGGTTCATGCTCACTGATGACGAGTGGATTGATCTCGCGGAGACAGCAAAAAACAATGAAATTAATTTTGCATCATCAATTTGGGAGAAGCGGTATTTTGATTTGCTGGATAAGTATATATGTATTTACAAAGTAGGCTCGGGAGACCTCAGTAATCACGAATTAATGAGATGCTTTATATCCACTAAAAAGTCGATCGTACTATCTACAGCGATGTCTTCCATTGATCAGATACGGCAAACGTATGAGTTTATTTTAGGTCAAGATAAAATGATCATCGAAGAAGATCGTCTGGCGATACTTCAATGCACAGCAATGTATGACGATCCTAGTTATCTCCATGTAAATCTCCTCGCTATGACACAACTTGAGAGAGAATTCGGATGTCTAGTTGGTTTCAGCAATCATGCGGTTGGTACTAATGCAACCATAGCTTCAATAGCTCTGGGTGCAAAAGTAGTTGAATTTCATTTTACTGATTCCAAGAATTCTGATTTTAGAGACCATAAGCTTTCTTTTGATGCTGCTGATGTGAGAGATGTTGTGTCCTTTAATAATGAATTTATAAGTATGTTGGGGAATTCTACAAAGACAGTCCATCCAAGTGAAATAATTAATGAAACAGAGTTTAGGCGGGGGGTTTATTTTAACCGGCCTATTCAAAAAGGTGAAATTGTCCAAGTTGATGATCTTGCGTTTTTACGTCCAGAGTTAGGTATCTCAATGTGGAATCTAAATAAAATTGTTGGGAAAAAAACTCAAAAAGACATTTCCCCTTTAGAAATTTTAGATATGGAGTTTTTCAAGTGAAAGTAGTGTTAACTGGCGCGGCAGGATTCATTGGTATGCACACCTCTATCAAGTTGCTTGAGAGAGGTGACACGGTAATCGGCATTGATAATATCAATGACTACTATGATGTTGCACTCAAAAAAGCAAGGCTTGAGAGACTGGAGAAGTTTGATAACTTTATTTTTGTCAAGGCTGATGTCGAGAATAAGGCTGCTATAGAACAGGTATTCAGTGATTATTCCCCTGATCATGTTATACATCTTGCCGCTCAAGCCGGAGTAAGATATTCGCTTGAAAACCCTCACGCTTATATCTCTGCCAATATAGAGGGGTTCTTAAATATTTTGGAAAACTGTAGGTACAATAATGTCAAGCATCTTACCTATGCCAGCAGCTCAAGTGTTTATGGAGGCAATACTAAGCTTCCATTCAGTGAGCATGATAATGTTGATCATCCCGTAAGTCTTTATGCAGCTACAAAAAAATCAAACGAACTAATGGCTCATACCTACAGCCATTTATTTAATTTGCCCACTACAGGTCTCAGGTTTTTTACAGTGTATGGACCATGGGGCAGACCAGATATGGCTCTTTTCTTATTCACTAAGGCGATTATTGCAGGAGAGCCAATTAATGTCTTCAATCATGGTCGGATGATGAGAGACTTTACATATATCGATGATATTGTTGAGGGTGTTGTTCGGGTCAATGACAAACCAGCTTTACCATGTCCAAACTTCCAGTCTGATTCGCCTGACCCTAGCTCAAGTAATGCTCCATACAGAGTTTTCAATATTGGGAACAGTAGTCCAGTTAAACTTATGGCTTATATTGAAGCGCTTGAAGCTGCCTTGGGCTTAGAGGCACAGAAAAAGTTTCTTCCTTTGCAGATGGGTGATGTCCCATCAACTTGCTCGGACACGTCTGAGCTACACAACTGGGTTGATTTTAAACCCAATACAGACATAAATGAAGGCGTGTCCAACTTTGTAAATTGGTACAAGGGGTTTTATAAATGAATCTAAGCAAATTTAAAATCGGCATTATAGGGCTGGGGTATGTTGGGTTGCCTCTAGCAGTTGCATTTGCAAAAAAGTTTTCAGTGGTCGGTTTTGATATCAAAAAAAATCGAATCGACGAGCTAAGGTCTGGGATCGACTCGACCCTTGAGGTTGAAGCTGGCGATCTCATTGACTCAAAAAATTTGCTTTTTTCTAGCAATAGTGATGAGTTAAGAGATTGTAATTTTTACATTGTCACTGTTCCCACCCCAATAGATGCACACAAAGAACCAGACCTGCAACCTTTGAAGTCTGCTAGTAAATTAGTCGGGGAAATTTTAAAGGCAGGTGATATTGTTGTTTATGAATCAACCGTCTATCCTGGAGCGACTGAAGAGGTGTGCGTGCCAATCTTGGCGGAGTCTTCTAGACTAAAGTTCCAAAGTGATTTTACTGTTGGGTACAGTCCAGAAAGGATAAATCCAGGAGACAAAGAGCACAGGCTCGAAAGTATAGTAAAGCTAGTATCTGGCTCCGATTCACAAACCACGCATATTGTTGATGCTGTTTATTCTCAAATAATAACTGCCGGTACTTTTATAACAACAAGTATTAAGGTCGCAGAGGCCGCAAAGGTAATCGAGAATACGCAACGAGATTTGAATATCGCTCTAATTAATGAATTGTCGAAAATTTTCAACATCATGGAGATAGATACTGAAGCAGTTTTGCGTGCGGCTGGAACTAAATGGAATTTTTTAAACTTTAGGCCTGGGTTGGTTGGCGGGCACTGCATTGGGGTTGATCCGTACTATTTAACTCATAAAGCTCAATCGCTTGGATATCATCCTGAGATCATTATGGCGGGTAGAAGAATGAATGATGGGATGGGTGACTATGTTGTTTCCAATTTAATAAGCGCTATGTTGCAATCTCATATAGATGTCAATGCGTCTCGAGTGCTTATTATGGGATTTACATTTAAAGAAAACTGCCCTGATATTAGAAATTCTCGAGTTGTCGATATTTTGACGGGACTAACAGCTTTGGGTATATCTGTTGATATTTTTGATCCTTGGGTGGAAGAGGCTGATATCGAAAAAATGCCAAAAATTAATTTCGTTACTTCCCCAGAACAGGGCACCTATGACGCTGTGGTTATAGCTGTTGCTCATGATGAGTTCAGGTCAATGAATGCCAATGGCATTAAAGCTCTTTGTAAATTTCAGAGAGTGATTTATGACTTAAAATATGTTTTGGATGTCGAAGAATCAGATCTTAGGTTATAAATAGAGGTCCACTTAGCCAATGTATTCTAAATTAACGGGTACCTTCTTAAGCGAAATAATCTTTTTGCTTGGCAGGGATATAGTAAAAATACCTCTTCTAATATTATGCTTTCTTATTATCGGTATTCTTGATGTTTTAGGAATCGGCTTGATAGTTCCTTTTGTGTCACTGATAGTTGCACCCGAAATATTGGAAAGGCCGGGATTCGATTTTTTTCATGACTACATTGGCATTGATGGAGACACTACAAGCTTAGTATTGTTTTTAAGTCTTGCTCTGGGTTTAACATTTTTACTGAAAGCGGTTGGTGCGATATTGATCCACTGGATGATTGTCAAATTTACCAACAATAAAATGTTAGGTCTGCGTAGCCATTTAATGAGCTCCTATCAGTCTCTTCCATATGATAAATATATCCAGCGTAATAGCTCTGAGTACATTTTTGCAATGCAGAGTTTGACTGCAATTTTTGCGGGGCGCGTTCTACTTCCGGGCTTGAGAGCAATTAGTGATGGGATTGTGTGCTGTGGTATTATAATATTGTTAGCGGTTGCTTCAGGAGTTATCTTGGCTTACCTTGCGGCAATACTGGCGGTGTCCGTTTTAGTATATGAGAGGTTCTTTAAGCATAAGTTAATAGCTTATGGAGAGCGAAAGAACACATCAGCTACCAAGATGCTTTGCCGTTTAAATGAAGGTATTCAGGGTCTTAAAGAGATACGTATACTTAACGCCGAGAATTACTTTTATCGAGGGTTGGTCGAAAATGCGCAGGTTTTCTCCGAAAATGAGTCTCGATCTCAAGCAATTATCATTGCACCACGATATTTAATTGAGCTGCTAATTGTTGGATTTTTGATTGTACTAGTTTTGGTGACGGCGTCGTCAGAAGGAGAATTGCAGAAATTAATTCCAGTACTAACTCTTTATAGTTTTGCTGCTTTGCGGTTGATGCCGTCGACTAATTCGGTGTTAACTAATGTCCTGGCTTTACGAGCGAATCGTAACGCTGTCGCTCTGTTATATAAAGACCTGAAAGATTTAGAGGAAGTGAGCCATATCATTTCCCACCCAGCTGATGTTGATAAGGACGACGAGCCGTTTCTAAAGCTCGAATTGCGAGACATATCATATACTTATCCAACAGCAAAACAGCCCGCGCTGCTAAACATTAGTTTGGTCATCAAAGCTGGTCAATCTGTCGGCATTATAGGGAGTTCAGGTGCAGGTAAAACTACCATATTAGATTTGTTACTTGGCTTGCTAGAACCTTCTACAGGAGAGGTCTTGTTTAATGGTCGAGCACTATCGGCTACCCGAGCAGATTTAATGAAAAATGTTGCTTATTTACCTCAGGAAATCTTTTTAGCAGACAGTAGTTTGAGAGAAAATGTTGCATTAGGGCTGATGCCTGGTGAGATTGATGAATTGCTCCTAGTCCAGTCGCTGGAAATGGCTAGGCTTTCTGAATTAATTTTAGAGTTACCCGAAGGGCTAGACACAGTTATAGGAGAGCGAGGAGTAAGGTTGTCCGGTGGTCAGCGGCAGCGTATTGCGCTTGCTAGGGCATTTTATCATCAACGGAGTGTGTTGGTGTTTGATGAAGCAACGAGTGCTCTAGACAATGCCACCGAGAGCGAGATCGTCACTGAAATTCACCAGCTAAAAAGACGTAAAACTCTTATTATGATTGCCCACCGTCTAAGTACCCTGAAGCACTGCGACATCATAGTTAAGTTAGATAAAGGACGTATTGTTGATGTTGGTTCGTTTGACGCGATAGTCGGTGTGGCGAATAACGCGTTAAGATCGTAGTGTTTAGATTTTTTTGGTCCGTAGAGCGAGAAAATTTGAAAGGGCGTGAAAAATTCAGATCATGCGATATGAAAAGATTGAGGAAGAACTCTCAACGAGTTAGGCGGAGTTTGACTGGCAACGCAAGAATATGAGCCCCTGGAAATTAATAAAAATTCCAATGGTTCTGACGTGCTCTTATACCTCGAGGAATTAATTCAGTTTAACAACGTTTCTTTTACATACTCGTAATGTATCACGCCAGCTTTAACGAATGTAAGTCTTAATTTTCCGACTTGAAAACCAACTACGATCGTTAATAAATCAGGGTCTATGTAACTTGTTACCATGATTTCCGATGACACTATCGCTAACAAAATATGTATCTGGCTGAGGTGATGAAAAGTGGATGGGGGGAATAAAATATATGGTTAAACAAGCATATATTTCAGAATCTATTGAGATGTTGGAAAATAAATGTGGTCCCGCGGTGGAGGATAGAGGCATTAGATTTTCGGGTGTCTGGCTGCAGGTCTTATATTCCGTGAGAACTATTTCGGCAACCAAAGGTTCTAACTTCGAATGAATCAACAAGTGGTTTAGACTTTGAATCTGAGGAATATATAAAAAAGACTGTTGAGGGTCTAAAAGTTAAAGTTCCAATAATTATGATTGTACACGGACTAATTGCCATAAAGAATGTAGGACATTTGTATATTAGCGGTTCTGGTAGAATAGCTGAAGAGCTAGTGTATAAGGATCTCAGCACTATAGATGGCTCTAAATTGACTCACAAGATAGCCAAGCAGTCTTTATAGTTTTTGATCTCGCATATCCGTCTTCGATAACCATTTATACCCGTTATAAAATACGTTTTCGGATGCAGCAGCCTATATAGAGCCTTAAAAATTTTGGGGCGATATGGGCAACCGTTTGTTAAAAGTTCGATATTGCAAATATTTTAAGTAACTTATCTGGTGTAGGCAGGTGGGCGTATGATTTCTCGGTTTCTAGAGTACCTTGAAAAAATTAATGATGGAAAGTTAGTGTTATATATTGTTAATGTTCTTTCAATCTGGTTGCGTCTAAGTAAGTTGCAGGTAGAAGATATAGAAAAACTTGGAGTAGTTAGAACTCGGGTTTTAAAAGCAAAGTTTAGATTAGGGTACAAAGTTAACTTTATTAACGTTGATCTAAAATCGGCATATAACCTGAGACTTCTTCATTTCATCGCTATATCTCGTGGCCTTATGGTTGGTGACCGAAATGATGCTCGTCACTATCTGGAGGTCATTAACAATAGTGAGTTTTTAAATTATATTGAACTTGATAGCAATTTGCTTGCGATAATGAAAGGGTATGATGTGTTTCAATTACCTTCGATTGACGTAACGAGCGATTGCTTGATATCTCTTGGAAAGGCGCTACTAATTGGTCCTGGTGCGGATATGGCCAATCTGGATTTAACAGACTTCGATAGTATTATTTTTATAAAACCGCCAAAGGTTAAAATAAATTTGGAGGGAAAAATGATTGTAGTAATTTTAAATAACTTCTGGATTAAAAATAAAGTAGAGTCAATCTACTCTTGGATGCAAGACAACCCCAAGACGTTTATAGTATCGCCGCAAGATATATTCGAAGTCGGCATAACTGAGCATAAAGCCTTTAAGAGCATTCGTAAAGGACCAAATGGAGCCTCTCCGATGGGACTCCAGAGAGCGTTGATAATTCTTACTACAAGCTTTAATTTTAGTAATTTGGAACTTCAAGGGTTCGATTTTTCCCTCAGTAAACAGCCGTACCACGAATCTTACCCTTCGGGCATAAAGGAATTGGGCGTCGAAAAGGACGTAATATTAAGGAGCAATTTGATTCATGATTTTTTTTACAACTTCTTTCTTACTAAGGCGATTCTCAAAAGGCACAAGAACATAAATGGTCATGTTCGGGGAATAACGGACTCTAACGCTGCGGCCATCGCAAGAATGTTTGAGGGAGTATATCGATAGTTCAACAAAAAAGTTGTTCGAGTGACTAAATTGCAAAGTAATTAAATCTAAAGGGTAACAAGACTATTATGAATATAAACGGTAAAAATATTGGTCCTAGCTCTCCTACATACTTCATTGCCGAAATAGGCTCTAATTTTGATGGAGATTTGAAGCGAGCAAAAGATCTCATAAAGATCGCGGCTGACAGTGGTGCGGACGCAGTAAAGTTCCAACATTACACTGCGGACTCTTTGGTCAGTGATAAAGGGTTTAAGTCGCTGTCAAAAAGTATTGGGACTCACCAGGCAAAGTGGAAGGAATCAGTTTCTGCGACTTATGATAAAGCTGCCTTGAACAAAGGTTGGACAGAATCGTTATATGAGACAGCGCATGATCTTGGTATTGGGTTTATAACTAGTCCATATTCTATGGAGCTAGTAGATTATGTGGAGCCTTTTGTAGATGCTTATAAAATTGGATCTGGTGATATTACTTATACTTCAATTATTGAAAGCATCTCAAAAAAGAATCAACCAGTCCTTATTGCTGCAGGCGCGTCCTCAATTGATGAAATACGTCTTGCAATGGATATTGTTACATCGAATAACTCTGAAGTGTGTTTGATGCAATGTAACACGAATTATGAAGGATCTACGCTAAATGCCAAGTTTCAGAATCTAAACGTATTGAGAACATTTAAGGACTTATATCCAAAATGTGTCTTAGGATTAAGTTGTCACATGCCAGGATGGACTAGCGTTATAGGAGCAGTTTCGATTGGCGCACGAGTAATCGAAAAGCATTTCACAGATGATAAGTGCAGACCTGGCCCTGATCACGCTTTTGCTATCACACCTAGCGAATGGAAGGCCATGGTAACAGAAACCCGAATTCTAGAAAGTATGCTTGGTGATGGTGTAAAAAGAGTCGAAGAAAATGAACTTAAAACAGTGGTAGTTCAGCAAAGATGTCTCAGAACGAAATTAAATCTTGTGCCTGGTGACGTTATAAATGACTCTATGATTGACTGCTTGCGACCTTGCCCTGACGACGCTATTAAGCCATATGATATTCAAGCTATATTAAATAAAAGACTATCGAAACCAATTAAAGCGGGCGAGTATTTTACGACTCGACATTTTGATTAAATAGAGGATACTCCTAATGAAAAGAATTTTAGTTACAGGCGCATGCGGTTCCATTGGAAAAGCATTAGTGTATGCACTAATTGAATCTGGTAATAAAGTTTGCGCCTTTGACAATAACGAAGACGGTTTATTTCATTTGAATAAGGAAATAAACTCCGCATATTCACATAGATTGAATATCTTTATTGGTGACGTAAGAGACAGTGCCAGATTAGGGCAGGCAATGGTTGGAGTTGACGAGGTCTACCATTGTGCAGCACTAAAACATGTGGAGCTGAGTGAATATAATCCGTTTGAAGCTCTAAAGACCAATGTCACTGGAACAATCAATGTATTAGATGCTGCAATCTTAAATAAAGTTAAAAAGGTTTTGGTAACGAGCAGTGACAAGGCTGTTAACCCAACTAGCACGATGGGTACTACCAAGTTGCTAGCCGAAAAATTAACTATAAGTGCCAATAATTACTTAGGATCTGAGGATATAAGGTTCGGTTGTGTTCGGTTTGGTAATGTTTGGAATACGAATGGTTCTGTAGGCCCCATATTTAAGCAACAAATATTACTCAAACAAGACCTAACAGTTACTGATAAAAACATGTCTAGGTTTTTTGTATCCAAAGATGAGGCCATAAAGTTATGTATTGATGCATGTGCGTCGTTATTAGGTGGTGAGATCTTTATTTCAGACATGGGTGCAACCTCAGTTGGATTGATTGCTGACGAATTTAAAACATACGGGACGGATACAAAAATATTGGAAACTGGTGCCAAACCTGGTGAAAAACTATATGAAGAACTTTTCACGGATGTTGAGAGCGTTAGGACATACAGGCATTCTGGAATGTATGTAATCATACCTGAAAGCTTAGATAAGGAATCTGATAAATATAAAGAGCTACAGAAGTGTTATGTAAACGGAAATCCCATAGGCACAGCACTTAGATCTGATTCAGCTTTCGCTGAGAAAATAAATGTACAAAGTCTCGTTAGTGGTGTCATGAATGAAGTTTGATAAAGACCATTTTAATCATCTAAAAGACAGTTATCATGAGGTGGGCTGTAAAATTAATGATCGTGATGATTTTATGCTAACTGAACTTGAATCATCGCTATCATTATTTCATCAAGAATCCTCGTTGGAATTTATGGCAAGGCCCATTGATGTTGATGTGTTCGCTGTTCTGGCGGGGATAAGCTTTGAAAATACGTTTTTGTCCTTGATTGATTCCATCCACATGAAACTTCTAGAAATAATTAAAGATAATCATTTTTATTTGGTGGAGCCAAAAAACTTAGGTGTGGAATACGCAGTTTTAAAGTGGCCAAAGGATAAGCATGATCCGAGAATAATTGAACAAGCTCTAAATATTTTGGATGATTTTAAGGGTGATACATTTTATTTAAAGGTATTCGGTATTCAGGTACATACCGATGGATGTATTATTTTGAAATGTGTAGACGAAAGACAGTCAATCTTCAAGTTGAGAAAAACCCTAATTTCATGTGTTGAAAATATACCAAAAAAACAATCTAACTGGGTGCACATCCCACTAGGGCGAATCCTCTCTCCCATTGGAAAGTCTGGTATGGTTGATCTCAAAGCTTTACTCGCCGAAATTGATAATGAGTTAGATTACGATATTTTCATTGAAAATATTCATGTTGTACATGAAAAGACCTGGTATATGGAAAAAAAAACTTATCTGGCAACGAAAAAATTAAAAAATGTAAATGGATTTTAGGTTATGTTTTCTTTAAAAAATAAGATTGCTTTAGTTATTGGTGGAGCTGGGAAAATTGGTTTTGAGATTTCATGCGCGATGGCCGCGCAAGGCGCAAAGGTCTATGTTGCCAGTCGAAGCGTCAAATTGGATTCCGCAATTTCGGATATATTTAGCCAGCTTGATATTGAAAGTATTGAAATGGATGCATCTAAAGAAGTTGATGTAAATAGGGCGGTTGAACAAATCGGGCTAAATTATGGCGCGATTGATATTTTGGTAAACAGTTCGGCCTGGAGACCTTTGACAAAATTTATGGATGACTCAATAGAGAATTGGGAAAATTCGATGAAAGTTAATAGTTCGGCTATTTTCGTGCCGTTAAGGATTATTGGCAGGCAAATGGCAGCTAAAGGAAATGGTTCGATTATAAATATCTCATCGATATATGGTATTTGTGCTCCACCTATGTCGATCTACGAAGATTGTGATTTCGAGACTGAGCCAGATTACCCTTTTTTAAAAGCTGGTTGCATTGGTATCTCCAAGTACTTTAGCTCTTACTTTGCTCAAAAAAGCGTGAGAGTCAATGTCATAGCGCCAGGTGGAGTATCTAATAATCAACCTGAGGCCTTTACTCGCAGATACAATGAAAGGGTACCCATGAAAAGAATGGCCACTGCAAAAGATATAGCTGGAGCTGCTGTCTTCTTAGCGAGTGATGAATCGTCTTATGTGACGGGAATAGTACTCCCTGTTGATGGCGGCTGGTCAGCTATTTAATTCTACTTAGGGCTCAAACATAAAGATGCGTATTGGTATTATCGTTCAAGCTAGGATGGGATCAACCCGATTCCCAGGGAAAGTGCTAAAGGAAATTCAGGGTAAATCTCTTTTAGAGCTCCAATTTAAGAGGTTAAAACGTTCTCAGAAAGTGGATACTGTTATTATAGCGACATCATATGAAAGCATCGACGACTGTATCGCGGAATTATGTGAAGATCTATGTATTCCTTGTTTTAGAGGTTCTGAAAAAGACGTTCTCGAAAGGTATTATCTTGCTGCAAAGCACCATGATTTAGATGTAGTTATAAGGACGAATGGCGATTGTCCATTTATAGACGCCACCGTAATAGACAAGTTAATTAGCATCTGGCAATTAAATTTCCCTAAATTAGACTATGTCTCTAATATTTTGGAGGAAACTTTCCCGTTAGGAATGCACATTGAGATTTTTTCTCTAAGCGCAATCAAGAGAGCACTGGATGAAAGTATAGCCGATGACGAACATGAGCACGTTACAGCCTATATATATAGGAATACACAAAAATTTAACGTTCTTAATGTTAGGAATGATCAGAATTTTAGTCGGTACAGGTGGACAGTAGATTATCCCGAGGACTTTACGTTTGTCGAGGAGATATATAAGCGATTTGGCGTCGACGATAGCTCATTTGGTATGCACGATATAGTTACATTACTTGAAGCGGAGCCGGAACTGCTGAAAATTAACTCTTATTATAAAAAAAAGCAAAATATTATATAAGCGTATAAGTATGGATATAAGCAAAGGTTCTGTCGGAGAAATATCAAAGATGTATGGAATTTTGATGGCTGAAAACGGCTATCCAAGGCCAGATAAATTGGAGGCAATATTTATTTTTTGGTTGACCAGCTTCAATGTGCTGCTGGAGTTAAATGATTTTCCTAGGCATAAACACTTAAATCTGCACCTGTGGTACCTCAATTCACAAGGGTTAGACCTAAGAAAGAAAGAAAGGCGTATCAAAATAAACTTTAAGCGTAAAATTATAAATTCTTTATTTTTTCTGAAGTTCTTCAATAAATCAATTGTGCCAGGTGGGCAATCAAGTGATCCAACATTGTTAGATCGTGCGTTATCTATTTTTCTAATTGGCACCCTCAGCCGGATTGAAAATAAGTGCAACAGTCATTTAAGAAACATTTTTTTTTCAAGAATAAATGATTTGGTTGATAAAGACGTATGTAAAGTATTGTCAAACTCAGTGCCGGATTTCTTTTTTAGTAACATTATTTTAAGTTCTTCTTTACCCACGCATTACGCGGGCTCGATGACCATTGCACATGATGAGCCTTTTAATAAAATATTTTTCCAATCACCTGCCCCTCACATTGTTGGGTATGTTCACGGGGGGTTTTACGGAGAATACTTGGAAAATAGATTTGAGGATCTTGAAAAGGCTCTTTCTGATGAGTACTACGGTTGGGGTCTAGAATACCGCAACCAGCAACAAAATAGATTCCGAATTCATCCGGCTACTGATAGGCAGATTAAACATTTGGTCTGGTTGGGCGCTGCACCAGTTAGCAAGCTTTCCGAAAGCTATTTTCGTGGTATTGAGGCTATTACATCAGATGCTGACGAATACATGAAATGCATTGCAGATGTTAATCAGGAAATAACCTATTTTATTCATCCAAGTGAAATTGATAAAAAATATAATGGAGTTTTTCGCAGAAATTGTCTTTCAGGTGACTGGCAGGATAGCTTTCAGCAAGAGAGTCTCCACTTGTTTGATAGACCTGGGCATACCCATTTGTATAAGTGTATATACGAATCGCTGCCTTTTGTCCTTGTATACAGCAAGAGCTGGTTGCCTTTATTTAAACCAAAGTTTGTAAAATTTCTCGAATTATTACATGAGCATAATTTACTCTACTGGCATCATGATAAAGAAAGTTTTTTATCTAATGTGATTATGGCTAATAAAGCTACTACTTTTGAAAAAAATAAATTTACCATATTAAGAAACTTTTTAGAGGCTGATCAGTAAATGAAAATATTTATAGTTTGTCCAGATACTGTTACTGGAGGTACTGAGTGCCTCCATCAACTTGGACATGCCATTAACGTTGCGGGTGGATCAGTTAGTATGTTTTATCATAATGAAACTATTGAGCAGAAAGCAAGATCGTCGTTTAAAAAATTTAATCTGGATGTAGTAGATTACATTGAGGATAGCTGTATAAACTTGATAATTTTCCCGGAAAATTTAACTAAATTTACGACGTATTACTCAGAATCCAAGAAATGTATATTCTGGTTGAGTGTTGATAATTTTTACCCTAAAAAAGGTATTTCAGTAATAAGGGATTTCTTAGCGAAATATAACCTTAGAAATAGAAGGCTTAATATTAGTGATACTAAAACTTTCAGTCATTTAAGCCAAAGCCACTATTCAACATTATTTTTGAAAGAAAATGATATTACCTCATCTTTGATTGGCGACTTTCTTAATGATGATTTCTTTGTTGAGGCAGATAAGGCGATAACACGCGATATCTTGAAACTAAATCAAATATGTTTCAATCCAGCAAAAGGTAAAAAATATATTGATTATCTTTCTTCTACCTTTTCTGATGTGAAATTTGTTCCGATCGTCAATATGTCTAGGAAGGAAGTTATTCGCACTTTATCAGAATCTAAGATGTATCTTGACCTTGGATTCCACCCCGGTAAAGATAGAATACCTAGGGAAGCGGCAATATTGGGTTGCTGTATAGCTACTAGTAAATTCGGTTCTGCACGTAACGAATTTGATGTTCCCATTCCAGAAAACTATAAGTTTGAAGTAGATATTAACTCCTTAAATGGAATTCCAGAGTTAGTCAACAAAGTGTTCAGAGATTTCGATAACGAGAGTCTAAAGTTTGATTCATACAGGCGAGCTATACGACAAGAAAAAGATGACTTTTACGATCGAGTTGATTGTTGGTTAAAATCTTTGACTGTATAGGCTCATTACAACAAGATGATTTTTAGGAAGCTACTTCATTGAAAAATATATTAATTGTTGGTGCTGGATTTTCTGGCGCGGTTATCGCCAGAGAACTGGCTGAAGCCGGATATTCGATTACTCTTATCGATCAGAAGAATCATATTGGTGGTAATGCGTATGACTATACCAATGAACACGGTATTAGGGTTCATAAATACGGTCCACACCTCTTTCATACAAATAATCAGCGAGTATTCGATTATATTTCGAAATTTACTAGCTGGGTCGAGTATAGACATAAGGTGAAGGCCCAACTATCTAGTGGCCAATATGTAACGCTCCCTGTTAATCGAGAAACTAAAGAGATCGTGGGGGAGGAGAATGTCCTTGATACCTTTTTTAGACCCTATACAAAAAAAATGTGGGGAAAAGAGCTTGAGGAACTTAATCCCGATATCATAAATAGGATCCCCATCCGTGATGACGATAATGAATTTTATTTTCCTGACGATAAGCTTCAGTTTATGCCACAACTAGGTTATACATCCTTATTCGAGAATTTATTGGACCACACCAATATTACAATTTCTTTAAGTACACCATTTGAAATAGGGTTGTTAAAGAAATTTGATCATGTTTTTAACAGTATGCCAATTGACCAATTTTATGATTTTAAGTTTGGAGAGTTGCCTTACCGATCCATTAAATTTCACAACGTTAGTATTCCATCACCTAGAATTCTGCCTGAAACTACAGTTAATTACACAAATGATGGGCCTTTTACGAGAATTACTGAATGGAAAAATATACCTTGTCATGGTGTTAATCAGCTAATGACAACACTCACATATGAGGAGCCGTGTGATTATAAAGACAACAATATGGAGCGGTATTACCCTGTTAAGGATGTAGAAGGAATCAATAGAGAAATTTATACTAAATACTTAAAATACAATAAGCAGCATGATAAAAACGTTACATTCGTTGGGAGATGCGGCATGTACGTGTACATTGACATGCATCAGGCTATAAACTCAGCGCTTGCTGCAGCTAAAAATTTTCTAACCAAGGGAACGTAAGTGGTGAAAATATCTATTGCCCTCGCTTCTTACAATGGACAAAAATATATCTTAGAGCAGCTGGAAAGCTTTTCATGTCAGTCTAGACGACCAGACGAGGTCATCATTTCTGATGATTGCTCAACTGACGAAACGGTTTCATTAATAAGGAAATTTTCATTAAGCGCTCCTTTCGTTGTCAAACTATATGTGAATAAGATCAATCTAGGTTATGCGCAAAATTTTGCTAATGCTTTATCTAAAACCACGGGTGATTTAATCTTCCTGAGTGACCAAGATGATGTATGGTTTCCAAATAAAATAAATGACGTTTACAAAATAGCGATTTCTTCCGAAGCATTGTTGATAATGAATGATGCTGAGATCACTGACCGAAATTTAAATCCATCAGGCCTAAGTAAATTAAACCAAATTAAGGCTATGGGCTTTAATAGTAATAAGTTCGTGATGGGTTGTTGCGCTGCAATAAAAAGGGATCTTCTAGACTTGACTTTGCCAATGGATAGCTCATTCCCTGCTCATGACACCTGGATATCATGGTTTGCGGAGTTTATGGGGTTAAAGGTGGTCTGTTCCGAGATTATGCAATATTACAGGCGACATGATTCCAATGAGTCACAATACTCAGCAAATAAGTTTGTAGAAGATTCAACATTGACTAAATTGTGGACTCGGATAAGGCTAGCCGCTAAGGACACTGGCGAGGATCTCTGCGCTTCTGAGATGGCGTGTAGATCTTTTGATGCATTTATCAACAGTCTAGTTAATGATAGAGTTGCCAATACGTTTGAAGCCGAACTTATCGGAGCTCAAAGGCTCTCTGCCGAACAGTTGAAAAGAGTACGGGAGAGAATAACACTCAGAAAACTATGGTTTCCAGCTAGAACCTATAGGGCGACTCTATTTTTACTAAGTGGCCATTATCAAAGATTTTCTGGAATTAAGAGTTATGCCAGAGACATATTCTTTAAATAAGATAACAATGAAAGCCAGCACGCTACATTTGATTATGGCTTTGATTATGGCTATGGTTTTTGCTGGTCTGGTTTCATTTGTCGATGTTATTTTAGGTATCGATTTTCTTCAAATAGAAGATAGAGTTAATTATTTGACTTTAGCTGAAAACTCGTCGCTGTGGTTTACTGATATTTTGTCTCAACCATTGATTTATATCATCATTGACAAACCATTATTCAAGGTAGTATTTTTTTTACTCAATTCTATTGGACTGACACCTATAGGCGCTATAAGAGCTGTCATATTTTTTTCTACAGCGGTCACTTTTTTTGTAATGTTAACTAGGTGCAAGATACCCTTAGTTGCCTTTGTATTTTTATTGTTTTTTGACTGGTTCATAGCGAATTATATCAATAGTCTCCGAATGGGTTTTGCTACATCACTTTTTCTTTACGCCTCATTTTATTTGAAGGGCCGGAAGCAAAAGTATATTTTTGCGCTAACAACCTTAATACACTATGGTTTTATAATAGTACTAGGAATCATCTATTTTGAGTATGTTCTTAAAAAACGAAAAATAAGTGTTAATAAGTCAATTTTATTGACAGCTGCACTTGGCTTCACTTTTGGATTAAATGTCCTGGTTATTTCGTCTTTTCTTGGCTTTGGGGAACTGTCCGAGAGGTATGGTCAATTCGATGGGATCTTTAATGTCGGATTTGGCGCACTATTTTTCTTGGGCATACTAATTATCTTTTTGTTTCAGAGTTCGGCGTTCAAAGTCGAAAACTTACTTAGCATGATGCTTATCACTTTTTATCTATCGAGCGTGTTGTTTTTCCCCCCAATTAGTCGTATCTTGATATCGACTATTGTTTTAATATTGGCTTCGGGCTTCGCGCTAAGATCCTATTACAGATATCTTTTTATTTTTTTGATCGTTCTCTATTCAGCTGTATTTACTTTATCAGGGCGATACGATGGTGCGGTTTTCTTTTTCTAGTAAATTCCGATTATTGGGACATATATATTGAAAAAAAATAGTGAAATTTGCCCTGAAATTATTTTATTTTTAGAGTCTGTCGAGAAGAAGCTGTCACGCACAGAAAATAAAAAAGTTATCTATTCAGCTAATTTCGGTTCATACGATCTGCTTAGAGAGCCAAAGTTTGTTGATTCCGATGTTGACTATATTTACTTTACAGATAATCCAGATATCCAGTCTGAAATATGGACTGTAGTTTTTATTGAAGTAGTCTTTTCTGACGCACGAATGACCGCTAGAATCTTAAAGCATTTACCTCATATTTTTCTCACTCAATATAACTCTTCATTATGGCTAGATGCGCGAATCATGACTGACAAATATTCGGCAAATTCAATTTTCTCTAAAATGGGAAAAGAGAAGTTTATGTGCTTTAAGCACCCTAAAAGGAATAAAGTTTTTTTTGAAGCACTGGCTTGTATTAAGATGGGGCACGATTCAGCCTGGAAGATCATTTTGCAATACATTGAGTATAGGTTTGATGGGTTCACTGATGAATGTCAGCTAATTGAATCTGGAGTGCTCCTCAGAAAACATTTGAATGAAAACGTGCGTTTATTTCAGGAAAAATGGTTGATCGAAATATTTCATAAGACGGTAAGAGATCAACTTAGTTTTAATTATATCGCATCAAAATTTGAGCTAATGTATGCACATTTCCCAGAGGCGATGAACCAACTTTTTACTTTAACAGATCATGCCAGGCATGGAGTTTATACAACCGCTGGTTTCAATGTACCGTTTCAAAGATATATTTATAGAATTGTAACTATATTGAGAAAAAAATGAGGGTTGTGTATTTTACGAAATATACTAGAAATGGAGCTAGTAGTCGGCTGCGTTCTTATCAGTATTTTAAGCCGCTAGCCAATTATGGCTTTGACTGCAAATATCTTCCGCTGCATTCTGACAAATATCTTGATTTGCTCTATCGTAAAAAATTCCGTCTTTTGGAGGCCGGACTATCGTATTTCACACGACTATTAAATATATTTACGTTAAATAGGAAAGATATTATAGTAATAGAAAAAGAGTTATTTCCGTATGTCCCAGCGGTTTTTGAGTTTTTTTTACGGCGGTTAGGTTTTCATTTTATTGTAGATTTTGATGACGCCATTCATCACAACTATGATAAACATACGAATGGTGTTATTTCCCTTTTATTAAAGAATAAAATCCCAAATGTTATGAAATATGCATCACACGTAATCGTGGGTAATTCTTATCTGATGGATTTTGCAAATATAAACAATATATTGCATGTTACCCAGATACCGACGGTGATCGATGAAACCAAATACTGTAGCGTTAACAGATTTTCCGAGGCGATAACCATTGGTTGGATTGGTACGCCCTATACAAGTATCTACCTAAATAGGTTACTTCCAATATTCTCTAATTTGTATAAAAAATATGGAGTGAAAGTCTTACTCATCGGTGCAAGCCCGAAGGATTTTGAACTTGAGTTTATCGATTGTGTCAGTTGGAGTGAAGATACCGAAGTTGCAGATATACAGAAAATCGACATTGGAATAATGCCTCTTAAAGATGGATTTTTTGAAAGAGGAAAATGTGGTTATAAGTTGATTCAGTATATGGCCTGCGGCATACCTGTCATTGCTTCACCGGTGGGTGAAAATCGTGTTATTGTCGATCATGGTGAGAATGGCTTCTTAGCTGATTCGCTTGATGACTGGGAATCATTGCTAGAAAAACTGGTGATTAATCCTAAATTGAGGTGGGATTTTGGAGTGAGTGGCTTTAAGAAAATACAGCAGAAATATAGTATAAGTTCTCAATTACTCAATTTAGTTAAAATATTGAGTAATGGTAGAGCTGATGTATAGGCGAGTATGCGGGGTTCAGCAGTTTGGTGGAAGTCGGAGACGAAATAGGTTTGCCAGAACTAGTGCAGATTTATATCTAACATACTAGAAATGCACTGTTTTTATTTCAGGGAGACGAGGGGGAGGTGTTAAAACTTCATCGCACATTATTTAGTTAACTCGTTATTTTATCTGTTTAGTAATCTTGCGGTTTTACTACTCATCTTTTATATATTAAGTATTTTGCCAAGGATTTATTTATGTGGATTTTAGTTACTGGTGGCGCAGGGTTTATTGGTAGTGCGGTTGTTCGTCAATTATTGTTAGATCCAAAACTAAGCGTAGTGAATGTTGACAAGCTAACCTACTCGGGTAATTTGGATTCGTTGCCTGAAATGCCGAATAGAAATCGTTACGCATTTGAAAATGCTGACATTTGCGATGCTGTTGCTATGGGCAGAATTTTTAAGAAGTATACGCCTCGCTTTGTAATGCATTTGGCAGCTGAAAGTCACGTTGATCGGTCCATCGATGCGCCCGACGAGTTCATTAGGAGCAATATTATTGGAACATATACGCTTTTGGAGGCGAGTATAAATTACTTGACGAGTTTGAGCACGGAAGAATGCGCGCGCTTTAGGTTTCATCATATCTCTACTGATGAGGTCTATGGTGACTTAGATGACACTAATGATTTGTTTGTTGAAACTACCGCTTATGCTCCTTCTTCACCATATTCGGCCAGCAAAGCGAGTTCGGATCACTTAGTTAGAGCTTGGGGGCGTACTTACGGGTTACCGTTTGTCATTTCCAATTGCTCTAATAACTATGGGCCTTATCATTTTCCAGAAAAACTTATCCCCCATGTAATCCTTAATGCTATTCATGGTAGGCCTTTGCCTGTTTATGGTGATGGGTTGCAGATACGTGACTGGTTGTATGTGGAAGATCACGCAAAAGCCCTAATAAAGGTAGTCAATGAGGGTGAAGTGGGAGAGACCTACAATATCGGTGGCCACAACGAAAAAACCAATCTTGAAGTGGTTCAAACTATTTGCGATCTTCTTGAAGAGTTCGCACTCGACAAACCCGCAGGAATAGACAAGTATCAAGACTTAATAACCTTTGTTAAGGATCGTCCTGGTCATGATGCGCGCTATGCTATTGATGCTTCAAAGATAGAGCGAGAACTTGGTTGGATACCTCAGGAGACCTTTGATTCTGGATTGCGTAAAACAGTTCTTTGGTATTTGGATAATACAACGTGGTGGGAGAGAGTGCTGTCGGGAGAATATCGGTTAGAGAGACTGGGAGAGTAATGTGAGTTCAAGCTATAAGGGAATTGTGTTAGCAGGTGGCTCTGGTACGCGGCTTCATCCAATTACCAAAGGCGTATCTAAGCAGTTATTGCCCATCTATGACAAGCCGATGATTTATTATTCAATTTCCGTATTAATGCTAGCGGGCATTAGAGAAGTTCTAATCATTTCAACGCCCGACGATATCTCAGGTTATGAGCGTTTGCTAGGAGATGGTTCGGATTTTGGCCTTAAGATTAAATATGCCGTACAACCAAGTCCGGATGGTCTTGCTCAAGCCTTCATTATTGGCGAGGAATTTATTGGCAATAGTAATGTTGCCTTGGTTCTTGGGGACAATATTTTTTATGGCCAACATTTTTCTGATAACTTGAAGGCTGCGTCAGCTCAAAGTAGTGGAGCTACGGTTTTTGGTTACCACGTAAAAGATCCTGAGCGTTTTGGCGTTCTGGAGTTTGATGAAGCAGGGAAAGTTCTGTCGATCGAAGAAAAGCCCATTGCCCCTAAATCAAGCTATGCTGTCACAGGCTTATACTTTTATGACAATGATGTCGTCCAAATCGCCAAGTCTATTATGCCCTCACCTCGAGGCGAGCTTGAAATTACCGATATTAATAAAGCCTATCAGGCCAGAGGGGATCTCAAAGTTGAGTTGCTTGGGCGTGGTTTTGCTTGGTTGGACACAGGCACTCATGATTCTTTGATGGAAGCCGGTCAATTCGTACAAACGGTTGAGCATCGTCAGGGGTTAAAAGTCGCTTGCTTGGAGGAAATAGCCTTTCACAATGGCTGGCTATCTAGTGAGTTATTGCTTGCTCGAGCAGAGGCGCTCAAAAAGACTAGTTATGGCGAATATTTACTAAAAGTTGCGGATGGTTACAAATGAATGTGGTTAAAACAAAATTACATGACTGCTTAATCATCGAACCGAAGGTTTTCGGCGATGAGCGTGGGTTCTTCTTGGAAACATTTCAGGCTGACCGTTACGCTGAGCTCGTCGGAATAACATCGCCGTTTGTGCAAGACAACCATTCTCGCTCATCAAAAGCAGTGTTGCGTGGGTTGCACTATCAGAAAACGAAGCCTCAAGGTAAGCTGGTTCGCGTAGTTAGTGGTGAAGTTTATGATGTTGCTGTGGACATCAGGCAAGGTTCACCCACGTTTGGTCAATGGGAAGGAGTAATTCTTTCAGAGACAAATAAAAAGCAGTTTTGGGTGCCACCTGGTTTCGCGCATGGTTTTTTAGTGATTTCAGATACTGCTGATTTTGAATATAAATGCACTGATTATTATGATCCTTCTGATGAAGGTAGTGTTTTATGGAATGATCCTGATTTGGGTATCCCATGGCCAACAGCTACTCCTATTTTGAGTAATAAAGATGCGAGCGCTAACAGGTTGGTTGATCTAAAACGATGAAAATACTTGTCTTAGGTAGTAGAGGTCAGCTTGGGCAGTGTCTCAATGATCAGTTAGCTATTACAGAGCATGACGTTGTCTATACCTCGCGTGAGCAAATTGATGTTGCTGAGTTTGAAGTAACCAAGGTACAGATGTTAGAAATCTCACCGGATATTGTAATTAATGCAACGGCTTATACTGCAGTTGATAAAGCTGAGAAAGAACAGGAAGTTGCCGATCGTATAAACCATCTTGCGGTGGCAAATATTACTAGCGTTTGCATTCAGCTTGATTGTTGGTTAATTCATGTATCAACTGATTATGTTTTTGATGGTAGTTCTGAAGTTCCCTACAAAGAGGATAATCCAACGAATCCTCAAGGTGTTTATGGGTGCTCGAAATTGAAAGGCGAGCTTGCTATTCAAAAGTCTGGTTGTAAATATCTGATTTTGAGGACTGCATGGGTCTTTAGTGAATACGGAAATAATTTTTTGAAGACCATACTGAGAATAGGTTCTATTAATAGCAACATCGACGTTGTGAGTGATCAAATTGGTAGCCCTACATATGCTCAGGATATTGCAAAAGCAATCGTAAAAATCATACCTAGTTTAAGTTCATCTCTGAACGTAGCCGGAATTTATCATTTTTGCGGTGATCATCCATGTTCTTGGTACGACTTTGCTTTTGCCATATTTGAAGTCGCTAGCCATGGCGAACCGGAGACTCCAGCCACTGTGAATCCGCTAACAACAGAGGAGTATCCTACCCTGGCAAAAAGGCCACCTTATAGCGTTTTAAATTGTTCCAAAATTTATGATGTATTTGGTGTAGATAGTTCAAACTGGCAGGCCGGTGTTATTTCTGTTATCAGTAAGTTAAATGCTAAAACTTGATTCCATTTCGTAGTTAAAAATAGAGAGATATATTAAAAATCAATAAACAATCCACTAAAGAGTTTTATTACTAAGCATGGAAAAGAAAAAAGTAGCAATTATTTGTTCTAACTATGCGTGGACTATTTTTAATTTCCGAATGCCCCTTATTAAAAAACTCAAAGAGCGCGGTTACACGGTGGTCGTGGTTACACAGTTTGATGGATATGAACAGCTATTGGGTGAAAATGTTGATCAAGTCGAGTCGTTATTTATTTCTAGAAAAGGTGTGAACCCATTTGTCGATGCATTAACTGTTTTGGATTTTTTTAGACACCTACTAATAATTAAACCAAGTGTGCTATTTTTGTTTACTATAAAGCCGGTGATTTATGGTTCATTTGTTGCAAAGCTGCTAAAAGTACAAACTATAGCTACAATCACCGGACTTGGCACATCCTTTATTGTGGACGGTTTTATTACAAGAGTGGTCAAATTCCTCTACAAAAACGCCCTTTCTTCTGTCTCAACAGTATTTTTTCAAAACATTGACGACAAGTCTCTTTTTCTCACACAGGGACTCGTCAAACCCAAAGCATGTCGACTAAGTCCTGGGTCTGGTGTGGATTTGAATAAGTTTGCCTGTTCTGAGTTACCAGTTAGAGGAGCGATAACTTTTCTGTTAGTAGCACGTATGCTTTGGGATAAAGGGGTAGGGGAGTTTGTAGATGCAGCGAGGGTGATTAAATTAAAATACCCGACTACTCGCTTTCAACTGTTGGGCCCACTGGGTGTTGAGAACCACTCGTTTATCTCAAGAAAATATATAGATCAATGGCAAGAAGAGGGCGTGATTGAGTATTTGGGCGAAACGGATAATGTCATTAGTTACTTAAAGTCTGCATGCTGCATAGTTTTACCCTCGTATAGAGAAGGCACTTCTAGAGTTTTACTTGAAGCGGCTGCGATGAGTAGGCCTCTAATAGCGACAGATGTTCCTGGATGCCGAGAGGTTATTGAAGATGGCGTGAACGGTTTTTTATGTGGATCTAGGGATTATCTTAGCCTATCTCATAAAATGGAAAAAATGTTACTGCTACCATATGAAACCCGTCGTATTATGGGTAAGAATGGGCGTAAAAAGGTAGAGCAAGAATTTAATCAGGATGTTGTATGCCAGCTTTATTTCGATGCGATTTAAGAGTTTTATATCCCATGGGTTGATAACTAGAGTGTCAGTGTATATGTGAGGATTCAACTCAATCAGTAACTGTGGTGAGAATCGATATTTAGGTATTGACCCAAGAGAGTTAATAATTAAATGTCCGTTAGCTCTAATAATTTTTGATCCTAAAATGTAATCTTTCGACAAGCGGGATTATTATTGAGTCGCGACCTCAACAGGGCCTACAGTGTAGCGATGAACTTGTCGAGGGTATTTATTAGTGCATAGGCTCAACGAAGGATTTAGATTCTGATAAGGTGTTTATATGCGGATTTTAGTGACAGGTGGCGCTGGGTATATCGGGTCTCATACGCTGGTGTGTTAGTTAAACCTCGGGTGTGAGGTGGTGGTTTATGACAACCTTATTAATGCAAGTGTTGAGGCCTTAAAAACCTAATGGTTACCGTTGATTCACATTATTTGGCCAATGAGAGGCCCCTTATTTATTAGCCTGGTTGGCATTGCAATGATCAATAGTTTCGCGAATTACAGCGTGTTATTAAAAGACATATAAACAATGTCGGTTTGCTTAATTAGATAAATTTTAGATGAAGAGGCTCCGCCTATGACGATATCAGTAAACCCCTTAACGGGAGAAAATTGTGTTCTTCCGGACGCATTAGATGACTATCTTGCAATAAATAAGTTCTTGGTTCAGAACTCAGGTAAAAAAGTAGTTGTGATTCAAGGTTTGGGCTTTGTAGGTGCAGTAATGTCATTAGTTTGTGCCAATGCGCTCACTGAGGAGTATGCGATCATTGGGGTTGATCTTGCGAATGAAGATACTTATTGGAAAATTAAATCGATTAATGACGGCATATTTCCGTTAATTGCAGACGATCCTAAAATAGCTGAGTTTTTCGATAATGCGAAGGCGAAAGGAAACTTTTTAGCGACTTATGATCCAGTAGCGTACAAATATGCTGATGTAGTTATAGTAGATATTAATTTAGATGTTCAAAAAAAATCTTATGAGAGGGGTGGGTTAAGGGACTTTGATGTTAATTTAAACGGTTTCAAAGCGGCCATTCAATCTATCGGTAGGAACTGCCGAGATGATGTTCTCGTCTTGGTTGAGACGACGGTTCCGCCAGGGACTTGCGATCAAGTCGTCAAACCAATAATTGAAGAAGAGCTCGTCAAACGAGAGCTTACCCTAAAAAATTATCGACTTGGACATTCGTATGAGAGGGTAATGCCCGGGCCCCAGTATATCGATTCGATCCGAGAGTTTCCTCGCGTCTATGCTGGCGTGAATGAAACTAGCGCGGACGCAGTTGAAGAGTTTTTAAAAACAATTATAGATATATCAAAGTGTGATCTTACTAGGCTTGAGCATACCAATGCGACTGAGATGGCTAAAGTTCTCGAGAATTCTTATCGCGCTATGAATATAGCATTTGCAGTAGAGTGGTCAAGATTTGCTGAGGAGGCCGGCGTTGATTTATATGCGATGGTCAACGCTATAAGGGCTAGACCAACTCATGCCAATTTGATGTATCCAGGCATTGGTGTAGGTGGCTATTGCTTAACGAAGGATCCTTTGCTTGCAAGTTGGGCACGTAAAGCTCACTTTGGATCAGCGGCAGATCTTGAAATGAGCATTAATGGTGTATCTGTAAATGACCAAATGCCGAAGTTTGCTTTTAACCGCCTTGTTCAAGTGTTCGGTGATATCAGTGATAAAAAGGTTACGTTTCTGGGTGTGTCATATCGGGGAGATGTCGGTGATACTCGCTTTACTCCAGTAGAACCGTTAGTGAAAATGGTGAGAGAGACTGGAGCAGAAATAGTATTACATGATCCGTTTGTATCATATTGGGAAGAGCAGAAGTGTAATGTTGAGTCCGATCTAGATACCGTGCTTGATTCAACTACCGATCTAATAGTTGTGTCTGCGGGTCATAGTGAATACAGGCTAGAACCAACAATCGATAAATTGATGGCATTAAATCCGGCGTTAATTTACGACACTATTGGCTTGTTCGATAAAGAGCAGCTATTGATTTTACAAAGCAAACACAAAGTATCCGTCCTAGGGCGTGGTGATCTAAAGTAATTATTTTGAGGTAAAGCATGAAGGAAGTATTGGTATTAGGCGGTGGCGGATTTATTGGTAGAAATATTGTGGAGTTTCTCGTGAATAGGCGAGATTGCAATGTTACCGCAGCCGATATTAAAGAAGGTTCTAATTGGCATGAAATCTCTAAGGATGAGAGTAGACGCGATCGTTTCAAGGCTGTGCTGGCGGACTTCACTGACATTAGTGCTTTTAATAACCTAAGCCAAAATTTTGATGAAATCTACATGTTGGCCGCTGTTGTTGGTGTTAATCGAACGTTAAAATTCCCCCAAGATGTAATCAGAATCAATACTCTTTTAACAATGAATACTCTGGATTGGATATCTCGAAATCCTATTAAACGTTTATTGTTTTCTTCATCCAGTGAAAATTATGCAGGTACGTCCGATTTATTCAACACAGAGATTCCTACTGCAGAAAATGTACCCTTGTGTATTGGTGATATAAAACATCCCCGATGGACCTATGCAATGACAAAAATGCATGGTGAATCGGCGTTTATTCATTCGGCTGCGGCATATAATTACGACTGTACCATTGTCCGGTATCAGAACATCATTGGCCCAGAAATGGGTTTTGGTCATGCAATTCCGCACATTGTTGAGCGCTTCGTTAAGGGTGAAAAGTCTCCATTTAAAATCTATGGTCATGATCAAACCCGAGCATTTTGTTATATAGATGACGCCGTTATGGGTACAGTGGGTGCTATGGAGAGTGATAAGGCGGCAGGTGAGATTTATCATATTGGCAAGCAAGACGAAATCAACATGGAAACTCTGACTACCTATATAGGCGAGCTAATGGACTATACAGGGGAGTATGTGGCCGCAATGACTTACCCAGGTTCGGTTGCAAGACGTTGTCCAAACATCGACAAAGCAAAGTCACACTTTGATTATTTACCCAGCATTGACTGGAAGAAAGCCGTTAGTTTGACTACTGATTGGTACCGTGCCTTTTTTACTTCCGGCCAATCTCCTCAGTCCGGTGGTTTTGAAACTCCAGAAGCTGTTTTGGCTAAGGTGACAAAATCGTGAAGAGAACTTTAGATGTTGTACTTAGTTTTTTGGCGTTAGTGGTTCTGGCACCATTCCTACTCCCAGTAGTCGTTATTTTGAGGTTTACAGGAGAGGGGGAGGTTTTTTATATTCAGGAGCGAGCTGGTCGTGGGGGTAATTCGTTCGGCTTATATAAATTTGCGACAATGTTAAAAAATAGTCCAAATATTGGAGCGGGTGAGATAACAGTTCGAGGGGATCCTAGAGTGCTTCCCTTTGGACAGTTTCTTAGGAAAACAAAGTTAAATGAATTACCTCAATTGTGGAATATTTTTATCGGTGATATGAGTGTGGTTGGTCCTCGGCCTATGGTGCTAAATACGTATGCCCATTATCCGGAGGTGGCGCGTCAGAAATTAAATACGATTAGACCGGGATTGACGGGTATCGGATCTATTGTTTTTAGGGATGAAGAGCGTTACTTGGCCGATCGAGATGAACCAATGGAATTTTACAGGGAGCACATCATTCCTTACAAAAGCGATTTAGAGCTTTGGTTTGTTGAAAACAATACACTTTGGTTATACATTAAAATCATTTTCGTTACCGCCTGGGTGGTGGTCTTTCCATCGAGCACTATAGTGGATAAGGCATTTGACGGCATTCCTAGTTTACCAGACAGTTTAATTTGAATAGTCGTGTTACATACACCAAATTTTTAGGTATTTCATGGCAGTCGAATCCGTCTGCCAAGCCCCTCTGAGCATTATCCTTTCGAGCGGATCACCTTGTTGTAATAAATCTAGTGCGGTCTCCACTATGCAAGGGTATTGCGGCTCAATCCAAGCATACTGGAATAAACTCAGATGCTGAGGCTGAGTTACTCTTTAGTGGATCAAATTCCAAACCCGTTCGTGGCCATAATAAGTTATAAATTTCACAAAAAATTCTATGCCGCCAATCATCGCAGCCATAGACAGCTCGCCGGTCACGATATAGGCAATAACGGCAGTTGTGAGAGTCGCAGTGACTCGCCAAGTGAATGCTTTTGTTAGGCTACGAGCATGGGAGTTTGGGTTTTTTAAATCTGCGCGCAATGTCATACATTACC
>Ga0315339_1000796_pt1 | contig 33951 bp, 28 predicted proteins | sample ASW17metaG_FD_204514 | JGI IMG/M metagenome (GOLD analysis project Ga0315339, IMG submission 204514) | Ammonia-oxidizing marine archaeal communities from Pacific Ocean, United States - ASW #17 | ecosystem: Environmental > Aquatic > Marine > Oceanic | place: USA: California | collected 2016-12-05 | reverse complement strand
TCGGGCGCCTGCGCTACACTGCGGAACCAGACAGACACGCCCGTCTCTTGCCTCATGGCACTGATCTGGATTGGAGAGGCCTATGAAGCCACGGTCGCTTACACGACGGTTCGTCGGAATTGCCGCGGTGGTCTTATTGGCCCCATCCCTAGCGTCGGCTGCCGACGTGCACGTCATGATCTCGGCCGGTTTCTACGGTGTGTATGCCGAGTTAGTTGAGAGGTTCGAACACGCGACTGGTCACCGTCTGATCACGGCTCGCGGCCCATCAATGGGCGACTCTCCGGAGGCTATTCCTGCCCGCCTGGCGCGAGGCGAAACCGCAGATGTCGTAATCATGATTGGGGAAGCCGCCGACGAACTTACGACGGAGGGGTTAGTGCGTGCGGGGAGTAGGGTTGATCTTGCCCTGTCGCATATCGGCATGGTCGTGCACGCCGAGGCCACTCCCCCGGACATCAGCACGGTCGAGGCGTTTCGGAGGGTGCTACTTGCTGCCGAATCCATAGGCCACTCCGACAGCGCGAGCGGAACTTACCTGTCGACGATTCTATTCGCACAGCTTGGCATCGAAGATCAGGTTGCGGGCAAGAGCCGACGCGTGCGCGGACCACCGTCGGGCGAACCAGTTGCCGCGATTGTCGCGCGTGGCGAGGCAACGATCGGCTTTCAGCAAGTGAGTGAGCTCATACACGTCCCCGGCGTGACGTTTGTCGGGGAAATTCCGGCCGAACTTCAGCCCGAAACTATCTTTGTCGGCGCTATTACCAGCGCAGCCCAGCAACCGGGCGCAGCGCGTGAGTTGCTTAATTTTCTCGCGTCGCCAGAGTGGGAGTCGATGCTCCTGGAGACCGGACTGACACCCCCGGAACGGCGGTAGGGTCCAGGGAGGGCAAGGCCCTCGTTCCAGCAGTCTTGGCTTGTGGTCGTGAAACAGCAAGGAGAACGGAAAGAGGAGGGTATGCCTGCGTGGCCACCCGCGCTCTCTACGCCTGAGTAGGAACAAGGGACCGGAGATTATTCATTTTCCTAGCGGCGGTAGCAACGGTGGGGGCACCCGCTTTCCGCTGGCCTGTTCGTACGCATAGGCGTAACCGAGTAGCTGTCCCTCATCGTACGGTTTTCCGAAGAACGCCAGAGCCATCGGTAGGCCCTCGGTTCCTACCCCCATCGGAACAACGATGCAGGGAAATCCGACGGAACTGTATCCGGCCAACGTGGCTGGCACGGGAACCTCGGATGCCACGTAGCTGGGATCCTCCAGTTCGTAGACGGGATTACTGATCACGCTGGCGAAGCTTGTGAGATAGGGGAACACGAGCACATCAACGTCAGCTTCTTCGAAGAGCGCCAGCTTGTCGGCGGTCGCTTGAGGCAGAATCTCGTCGACCAGGAGCTGGTAGGCCGGGTCACTGGTTGAGGTGGTCAAAGAGGTCATCAGCAGGTTCATCGTGTTCTCACGGGCCGGCAACGAAGACTCGTTGACGACGCTTCTATAGCTCTCGATGAATTCCGCTACTGTTTGAGGTGCATCCGCCAACGTGGCGAGGTAGCCTTCCCAGTCCTCACGGAAGCGGTAATCACCAAGGCGTCGAATTTCCAGCTGCCCATCCCCCAGATAGCGGGCCTTGAACGCATCGTCTAAGCGGACATCGACGAGAGTCGCACCCAACGCTCTAATTTGGTCAAGTGCCTCAGTGGCCATCGCGTCGATCTCAGGGTCGCCTCCGAAGAAATCCGTCACAACTCCAACCCGCGTCCCACTTAGTGCCGCCCTATCCAGGAACGTTGTGTAGTCGACGTGTCCGTCGACGACCTCATAGCGGTCTGACACCTTGGACCAAGTTGGCGCACTCATCGGATCGCCTTGATCTGCTACGGCCATCACGCTCAGCATGTACGCTATGTCGGCAACACGGCGCGCCATCGGACCAGCGCTGTCGAACTCAAGATTCTTCGGAGCAATACCGCGACGGCTCACCAATCCCGTCGTTGGACGCAGCCCGACGATTCCGTTATATGCCGCTGGGCCACGTACCGAGGTGCTCGTGTCGGTGCCTACTGCCAGGACCGCAAAGTTGGCTGCGATGGCTGCCGCCGACCCACTGCTCGACCCCCCGGTGTCACGTGACGGGTTGTATGGGTTGACTGTCTGCCCAACGACCGAGTTGTAGCTTCCAGCCGCAAACTCGCCCATCGACGCTTTACCCAGAATGATTGCGCCTGCCTGGCGAAGTTCCCGGGTCAGCACCGCATCATCTGAAGGAACGATTCCACGCAACACGGCAGAACCGTTGGTCGTCGGAAGATCAACCGTATTGATATTGTCTTTCAGCAGAACCGGAATGCCATGCAAGGGGCCGCGACTACCACTCTGTCGCCGCTCATCATCGAGGGCGGCTGCTTGGCCCAACGCATCAGGATGAATCGAGATGATTGAATTAATCACGGGCCCGTTACGATCGTAGGCGGCGATCCGCTCAAGATACGCTTGTACCAGCTCCACCGATGTTACGGTGCCGGACTCATACGCAGCCTGGATCTCCTCGATGCCAATTTCGAGAATCTGAAACGTAGACCTGCCTTCCTCAGCATCACTGGGTGCTTCGCATGCGGGCAGCGCGGCCAGAAAGAGCCAGACAAACACCCGGCCAAATCGTCCGCGAATACTAAAAGTCACGGCTGTCAAGTTGGGTCTAATTACACATGGCGAAGAAGTGGATCGACAGCCGCGTGGGATCTAGCTAGCCCCTGCGGCTGTCGAAACAACTGCGAGCCGATCTACGGCATTGGCGTCGGCGGTGCCACCGGCCCTGGCAGTGGCATAAGCGAAGCCAGATACGCAACGATATTGGTCATGTCCTCAACAGTCAGGTTTTCAATAATCGGCATCATCAACGCTGCCTGTGGACCCTTACGTGTCCCCTGCCGCATATCCCACAGCTGACGCATCATGTAACTCGGAGACCGGCCAGCAATACCGGGCATCGAACCCAACCCCATGAGGTCCGGCCCGTGGCAAACTCCGCAGGACACCGTTTTCCCGCCTCCGGTGGTCACGAGCTCTTCGCCCTTCGCAAGGCTTCCAACCGGTACGTAGACGTTCCAACCTGATCGTGAGTCGCGGAGGTAATTCGCGTTCAGCTCACTTTCCGGCGTCTCGATAATTCGCCCAGCGATTGGCACCGTGCGCTCGGTCCCGAGCGTAATAAACATGTCATTCGTATGCAGTTCCATTTCTGGCACCAGGTCAGTTTCGATCACCCGCATCCAAGGCGTCCAAGGGATCGCCGCGAGGTACTCTGCAGATTCGAGCATCTCCTCCTCGGTCATCTCCTTCGTAAGCCGGATCATCGTGTGTGTGTTGCTCTTTCTTGGGTCTGAGGTATACCGCAAACCATCCGCGAAGTCGCGGAGCTGCTGCATCGTATAGGCAACAGGCTGTCCCCCGGGTGGAGCGTTCTCCGGCCGGCCTTTCCCATTCGGCAGGTGGCACAGACCGCACGACCATCCGGAGTCCGCTACACTTGCCGGGCCAATCTTCATGATGTCGGGCATCGGAGGATGGTCGCCAGGATACCAATCGGACCTAGTCAGGTCATGATCCCGTAAATCCCGACGGGTGAACATAAAATCGCTGCCGGGAAGGCTCCAGACCTTTGTGAGCTCCTCCATCGTTTCGCCAGGGCGCAAACCCATATCGCGGATCAACACCTGCGGCGTATGAGTGTCTCCGGGCTGTGCCGGCTCATCCCAGCCATAGGCCCACAATGGTCCCGTTTGCTCCAGATCCTGAACAGCGCTCTCCTGAGCCTGGACGGGGCCCATCGCCCCAATCGTTACCGCAACCGCTGCGCACGCAAGACAAAGAGACCAGAAACGACGCCGCTGCATAGTGCCTCCCCCTTCAAAAATCCAAATTCTCAACCGAACCTGTCGTTAGTTCCCCGGTTATACACCTCCCATCGGTGATCCACAAGACGACGCAAGGCAAACCAACCTTGGACGTGTGCTCCGCCTACATCTGACGATGTACCATGGCCCCAGCTTTAGGAGGCTGAATATGGGCCGCAGCGGGACCTGAACTCCGAGGCGCTACTGCAGCATTACCCGCTCGATACTCGGTGGGTCTGGGTCCGCAAAGTGTGGATGAACCACGTAGAGGTCACCGCCGACATCGGCCGCCGTCGTCGCCTGTCCTTCAAATGTCGCGACTCCAGCAACTTCGGCCGTTGACCATTCATCGGTGCTAGTCAACGCGACAACGTGGTTTTCCGAATTACTGACGATGGCCAAAAGACCGTCAGCGGTCCAGAGCACCCCGTCCTGTCCGGCCATCGTCTCCGAGAGCGTCACTTGTGTTGTTCCGGCAGGATCGGCAACGGGCACCTTCCATAACGTGCTACCACCTGCAACGAGTAAATAGCCGGAAGCGTCGTACACAATCCCATTGAGTCCTAGGTCCTCCGTGGGAGAGAATCGGTACAGCACTGACGCAATATAATCCGTGCCGACCCGATAAATCACACTCATCCGAGTGTCGGTGACATAAGCCGCCCCGTCGTCTCCAACGGCCACGTCATTGGCAAAATACACCGAGCCCGCAGGGGCGTCGGTCAGGGTGGCCCCTAGGTCCACCATCGCGAGCCGTGCGCCGCTGTCGAGATCGTACACGCCTAATTTGGCCTGCCCCGCACCATCCCCCTGAAATACCGACGCATCCGAATTAGCCACCAGTAACCGCCCCCTTGGTTCGTCAACTTCGATGCCAACAGACGAAACCAACTCGGTATCCGTAACGATCGTCGTCAGTCGCCCGTCGCCGTGGATCTGAAAAATCGAACCTTCAGAAAGCGACCCTGTCAACAGGCGCCCGTTTGCGGTGTCATATTCAACGCCTTCCGGAATAAAGCCTCCCCGCTCCGCGACAATCAATGCCGGAAGTGGATCAGCCGTCGCTTCGAGGGCCTCAGATTCTGTGTTCGCTACGGGTGTCTGCGGCTCTCCGACGCATCCTGTGCACGTAGCAGTAGCAAAAATGATCGCGAAAAATGAGTTGCGCATAGCGGGATGCTCCAAATGCCTTCTATGATTATTCGATCCTTAAGCTTAAGTTTAGCCGACGACATCTCGGCTTTTGTCGCACAAGTAGGCTATCCTAAAAGGCTGCGATCAATCATTTCAAATCACACATGCCTACAAAACGACACAACATACGGTTTCCCTCGATTGACACCAATGACCTTTCTCAGGATGAGGCCTACTTCACACTCATCGACACGGCCGGCGTTGAGACCAAGATCCGCTTCCACGATTACGACGCGATCTACGCTCACCAGGGCTTGTATGAGCAGCTATTCTACGACCGTCTGAAATGCCATTCGCCAGAGAAGGTGGTGGCCTTCCTTCGCCATGCGATGTCCCAAGAACCGTGGCTTTTCAATGAACTACGCGTGCTCGACCTCGGTGCTGGGAATGGCATGGTCGGCTCTGAGCTACAGAAATTCGGGGTCTCACGACTCGTCGGTGTAGACATCTCGGCACCGGCAGCAATGGCGGTCGGTCGAGACCGACCCGGTGTCTACGACGATTTCCACGCGATGGACATGTCGAAGATGGCTGCCCCTCAGCGTGAATATTTAGCCGGCTGGCGCTTTAACTGCTTGATCTCAGTGGCGGCCCTCGGGTTCGGAGACATTCCTGTCCGCGTGTTCGCCGAAGCCTTTAACCTTGTCGACGACGGTGGCTGGGTCGCATTTAACATCAAGGAGAGCTTTCTTGATAACCGCGACACTAGCGGTTTCTCTGTCTTCGTCAAGACTTTAATCCTGAGCGAATACCTCGATATTTATCACATGGAACGGTACCGGCACCGCCTGTCAATCGATGGCCAGCCACTCTACTACTTCGGTGTTGCTTGCCGTAAGGCGAGCGCAATTCCGGAGGAAATGCTTGTAGCGATGTAAGAGAGCTCGGCACCCTTGAGACGACCTCGTCTCGGACAGCAACGACTCCTCGTCTGCAACTAATTGAATACAAGTAAGACTGAAACTCGGCCACTTTTAGCCGTTACTGCTTCGGGCTGATCCCTGAACCAGGACGCCGTGTAACTCGCAGAACGTTCGATGGGAGCATCAATCTGAAGACGAATCGCGGCAGAATCAGCCAACCGCACATCAAAGGCAGCACCAGGCATCACAGCCCAATCTGCTTCACCCGAGCGAATCAGCGTGCCCATCAGGACCTGCACGGAGACAGCCGTTGACGACGTTTCATTCACCATCCATCGAGGCCCACCGACGAGCCTCCAGTCGTTGTGCCCCTCGCGTCGGGTTCCGCTAGCTTCGAACACAGCTGCAAGCCTCTGGAAGCGACGAGCGATAGTAATGCTTCCGCCATTGTGACTCGTGGAATCTTCCCGAACCACCACGTGAGGGCCAAGGCCGAATTCCCACGGGTCTACCTGAACCTGGGCACCCACCGGCGAAGCGCCCGTGACACCAACAAGTAAGACCAATGAAGCCAAACGCATCGTTCTAAGCTACCACGGTCCATGCCCCCCCCTCGCTTCGACCTGCCTGCTTACAGTCATCTGCTTCACAACCGACCTGGTCGAATTGTGACTCCACGTCAAAGTTACGGGATCGATTGAATCAATGCAGCGACTTCACGAGGAAAAGTCAGGCAGCGTTAGTCAGTGTGACGCTGGTGGCTGAACGTGCTCGGGTTTGTTAAGATTCGTGCCCTTCGAGTTATTTGCAATCTGCCTTGGAATCGGCAATTTTTTCACCAGCACCGCTATTGCCGTGTGAGAAATCACCACACGAATCTCAGGAGTGTCGACCGTGGAAGAAATCACACGGGAGCAATGGATCGCCGAGTTTGGTGAACCTGGCGTGGAAAACCCAAATATCGTGGACCTTATTGAAGTCGATCCAACGTCTGGACAAGTCGTCCTAGTAATGATCGAACGACGTGAGTGGGACAACGACCCACAACAGTTCATTCAAATTGAGGAAAAGATCAACCGTTATATGGGTTACGTGCTCGATGGCCACTTAACAACACATTATCCGCAATACGAAGGCAAGCCGGTGAAGATCCGCTTAAATTGCCCCCAGGAACCATATGGCAAAGCCGTTACATTTGTGACTGCAGCTGAGCAAGCCATTCGCGCTCACGGCCTCGATTTCGTCGTGAATGTCATGCCTGTTGCTTCGGCGGAATAACCGCTATTACCCAGTCGGTCATCCTAGAACTGTCCCTTGACATATTGCTTAAAGGCATCGCACAAATTGTAGAGAGCCGATCGCCGCTATACTCCTCAATAAATTGTAGACAACCTGATTAGAGGAACCAATCCGATGAGAAATAAAAGACAGCGTGGACATAGAAATCCAATCCGGTGTATTGCCGAGCCAATCGTTCTTCTCTTACTCTTTTCGGCTAGTGCATACGCTCAAAATCGAATGCCGCCAATCCCGGATGAGGCAATGACTCCGGCACAACAGGACGCCGTGGCGGAGTTCAGAGCCGAGCGCGGCGAACCCGGTGGTCCGTGGTCCGTGATTATGCGTAGCCCTGAACTCCTCAACCGTTTACGGAACGTGAGTGACTACCTCCGCTTCGACAGCTCGTTACCTCCACGCCTGTCCGAGTTTGTGATTCTGATTACCGCACGCGAGTGGAGTCAGAACTACGAATGGGCTGCGCACCACCGCTTAGCGTTGGAGGGCGGCCTGAGTCCAGACATCGCGACGGCTGTCGCGGACGGACGCCGCCCGGAAAACATGGCTGATGACGAAGAGGCTCTCTACGAATTCTGCACTTCGCTACACCGAGATGGCAGGGTCAGCGATGCCACCTACGCTAAAGCGCTGGCTGCGTTCGGCGAACAGGGGATCGTCGACATGGCCGGACTCAGCGGTTATTACACCCTAATCGCTATGATGTTGAACACGGCGCGAGTACCACTCCAACCGGGTGCAACGCCGGGACTAGAACCATTTTCACGGTAACGGCTGTGTCTAGCGGCTGGTCGACGGGGTGACAACAGGCTCTATGCAAGCCCAGCCCTGGCAGGAGTGCGTCAACCGACACCGAACCACCAAAGTAACGCTACAAGGCATGGCGGGGGCGAAGCCGTCGTCCTGGCGATAGTCAGGGCGCGTCGGATTCCAAAGCGGCAAGTCGCGACCTGCCGCACTCCGTCATGATGTCCATATACCGACTAAACTTTTCCGGACCGAAGAGAAGTGGATGTGAACCAACAGGATACTTCGCGCCAAGACTCTCCATCTGCGGAAGCTTGTTCATCAGAATACCAGGGTGACCGCTCAACATAGCCTCGGCATTCTGTAGCCTTGCGAAGTTGTTGAAGACGTGCTCAAAAGCAGCAAGGGCCTCCTGGTCGCGCATCTGTGAGCCGCTCATGATCAACGCCGTATGGATTTCACCCTCATGCTTGACGGGAAGAAGCATCGCGATCGTTCCCGGTGTGTGCCCAGGAGTCAACATCAACGTCACCGTAGTGTCGCCAACCGTGAGCGTTTGACCGTCAACTGCATCTAGGCCACGTTTCATCGGCGGTCGGCCTGATCGCGTCGACACCAAGACGGTGTCCCAATCCGGGCCACCCATCACGACCGTCGGCCCGTAGGTATCCTGCAAATATTTACCGCCGCCGGCGTGATCGTTATGGCCGTGGCCAATAACGAGGTACTTGATTTGTGTAGGATCGAGACCGACTCTCTGAAGACCAGGCACAAGGATGTCCCGTGCCTCATCTGCGCTATTTAGCGCATCAAAAAGAATGATCCCGTCGCTCGTCGCAATTGCCCAGGCGCCAACGTCGCTGAAGCCAACGTAATAGAGATTCTCAAACACGCGGATCGGTTCAAGCTGCCGATCCGGATCCGGTATCAATCCAGCCGCCCGTGCAGCCAGCGCCGGCCGCTGCGGACCCGTTGCCGTACAAAAGGCCACCGCCTCAGCAACCAGGTCGATTCCGGCTATTCTCATAGCCGCGGCGACATGCTCCTGCGCCCGCGCAGACTCGGCATACTGTTCGGGTGTTGGAAACGCTGCTGGCCCGTTCCTTACCGTTGCGGCGACTTCCAGTTGCGACTGTCCGTTGGCTTGCAGCGGCAACCAAACCATCGCACACATAATTGCGGTCGATATATTCTTCACCTTGCTCTCCTCCTGTCCTGAGCACACATCAATATCCTGAACCCAAAAAACACATTCGCGAATTCCAGAAAATCAGCGGGCCCTCATTCAAAAGACGCGATCCGCTAGGAACAGACTCAGACTCGGGAAGACCACGATCAGGAAGAGTCCCACGATCATCACGAGCAGAAACGGAATCACGCCGCGCACGGCGTCGCCGAGCGGCGCGTTCGATACGCCAGACACGACGAACAGATTGAGACCGACGGGCGGCGTAATCATCGCGACCTCCATGTTGACGACCATCGCCACGGCGAAGTGCACCATGTTGATGTCGAGCGCCCGGATGATCGGCAAGAGAATTGGCAGCGTAATGAGGACGATCGCCACGGCGTCGAGGAACGTGCCCATCACGAAGAACATCGCCATCACAACCATCCAGAATCCCGCCACGCCGAGACCCTGGCTACCAACCCACTCGGCGACGTGCTGCGGCACCTGCTCACTCGTCAGGTACATCGCGAACGTCATCGCCGCAGGGATGATCAGAAAGATCATCGACGTCAGGGCAACCGCCTCGCGCATGACGGTTCGCATGGTTGCCCAGTCCATTTCGCGGTACACGAAGATGGCGACAGCCAGCGCGTAGAAGACCGACAGTACCGCGGCCTCGGTGGGCGTGGTAATCCCTCCATAGATGCTGCCGAGCACGACGACTGGCAGGAGCACTCCGGGAATCGCCTGACCTGACGTGGTCCAGCGCTCCCGCCACGTGGCCCGCGCTTCACTGCGGTACCCCTTGATCTTGGCCGTGACGATGGCGACCGCGGCCAGCAACGCGCCAATGACCACGCCTGGCACCACGCCCGCCATGAACAACCTGCCGATCGACTCGCCGCTGGTGACGCCGATCAAGACAAACGTGATGCTCGGCGGAATCAGGATCCCCAGCGTTCCGGACGCGGCCACCACACCCATCGCGTACCGCTTGTCGTAGCCGTTGGCGACCATCGCGGGGATCAGCGTGCCGCCGACGGCCGCGGCGGTGGCCGGGCTCGAGCCGGACATCGCGGCAAAGAGTGAGCAAGAGACCACGGTAACGAGTGACAGCCCACCTGGGAGGTGTCCGACCCATGCGCGCAGCGCTGCGATGATACGCGGGGAAATCCCGCCGTGCGCCATGATCGCGCCGGCGAGGATAAAGCCCGGAATCGCGACGAGCGCGGAGTGGTCCAGCGACGAGAACATCCGCTGGGCGATCAAATACAGCGTGAAGTCGGTCGTCGCGGCCAGCACCGCAATGCTCGCCAGGGCCAGTGCGATCGCAATGGGTACACCAAGCAGGAGGAGTAAGACGAAGAGTCCGAAGAGCGCGACCAGCGTCATCGGGCGCTGAGGTCCCGCGTACTCGGCGAGCACGCGTCGACGGCCGATGGAGTGCGGACGAGGTCGACGCACTTGACGACATATCGCCCACCAAGCATGAGCGCGGCCACAGGCACCGAGGAATAGACCACCCACAGCGGTGTCTGTGTGTTGAGCGTGAGCTGCCCAGACTCGAAATAGCGGAGCTCCAGTATCACCGCCATGTAGGCCAAGATCAGGCAAAACGCTGCGCTGACCACGCTCGCCGCGATGTTCGCTATCCGGCGCGCCGGCGGCGACAGTCTGTTAAAGAGAAGCGTGACGCGAATGTGGCGTCCCTCGCGCTCGGCGACGGCCCAACCGAGAATCGCTGACCAGACGACCAGATACGTCGAGATCTCATCCACCCAGTAGACCGGGCTGGAGAGGAGATACCGCATGATCACGCCGTAGAGGATCAGGCTCAGGCCCAGCACCAGGCAGGTCGCGGTGACGATGTCCTCGAACGCAGCGTAGCGACACGACCACGCACTGCGCGGAGTCGGCGTCGGAGCGCCGTGCATCACTCGTTGACGCGCTGCGCCGCGTCCAGCAGGTCCTGACCAAGAATCGGCCTGTACTTAGTCCAGACCTCCTGCGAGGCGTCGACGAAGAGTTGGCGCTCCTCCAGCGTCAGCTCGACCACCTCGATACTCGCCGTCAGCGAGGCCATCGCTCGCTCATCAAGCTCAGTCGCCAGCGTGCGGGCCAACGCCGTGGCCTCATTCATCGCATCGGAGAGAATCTGCCGTAGGTCCGCCGGGAGACCATCCCAGAACGTCTTATTGACGAGCACACCGTACGACAAGCTATTGACGTTCGCCACGGTGAGGTACTCAAGCACCTCGGCATACTTCTCGACCTCGATGTTGTCGAAGGTCGCGATCGTGCCGTCCACGACGCCCTGCTGCAGTGCCGTATACACGTCGGTGAATGGAATCACCGACGCGCCTGCGCCGAACGCCTCCAGCGTGTCAACGAGGACGCCGCCGCTCGGAATCCGCATCTTCAAACCGTTGGTGTCGGCGGGCGTGTGGATTGGCCCGCGCCTGTTCATAAGCTGACGCATGCCGTTGGGCCACGTCGTCAGGCCGAGAATATCCTGCGACTCGAGCAACCGCAGCAGCGTGCGCCCCTCCTCGCTTTCCCAGAAGCGACTCTCAGCGGCGTTGTCGGAAAACAGAAATGGCAGGTCACCGATCTGAAATCGAGGATCGAAGGAGATCAACTTCCCTATCGACGGGGCGATGAACTGCACGTTGTTCGCCTGTAGGGCTTCGATCTCGTCCCTGTCACCGAAGAGCTGGCCCGACGGAAAGACCTGCACCTCGAGACGGCCCTCGGATCGCTCGTTGACCATCTCGGCAAAGGCTCGAGCGGCCTGGCCCTTCGGTGTGAAATCGGCAGCGACGTGCGTGAAGCGGACCACAATCGGTGGACCGCCCGGTGTTCCCGGCGGTACTCCGGGTCCGCCACATGCGATGGAGACGACAAGGCTGACACTACACGCCAGCTGCAACAGGCGTCGCATATACCCTCCCTCAAAAGACCCCGAAGTGTACTAATATTGGTGCACATCACCAATCTGTTTCAGCCCGCACACGTGGCGCTGTGACAAGGCTGGCAACGGTAGCTCACGATGACACAAAACAGAATTTCCGCCGTCCATGACATCGCCGTTCCCTGCGCGCTGTACCGTGGCGGCACCAGTCGCGGACTGCTCTTCCTGGAGGAGCACGTCCCCCACGATCGGGACATTGCGTCCGCAATCTTGCTGCGCGCCTTCGGGTCGCCGGACACTCGTCAGATCGACGGCGTCGGAGGTGCGACCCCGCTCACGAGTAAAGCCATGATTGTCGGTGCCGAACCGGAGGCGAACGCCGATGTCCGCATGCTGTTCGCGCAAGTCGGTGTCGCCGTGCCCACTGTTGACTGGGGCGGCAACTGCGGCAACATGACCTCGGCCGTAGGGCCGTTCGCGATCGAGTCGGGGCTTGTGCCCATTCTCGAGCCGGTGACAACCGTTCGAATTCGAAGCGTGAATACGGGCTCTCTCGTGCACGCACATGTACCGGTGCGTGACGGCCGTGTGTTGACCGAGGGCGACTGCGCCATTCCTGGTGTGCCCGGCACGGGAGCCAGAATCGATCTGGAGTGGCTCGAGCCCGGCGGGTCGACCAAAGGCCGCCTGTTGCCAACTGGACACGCGCGTGATTCCTTCGTGCTGTCAGACGGGCGAAAGATCGAAGTTTCGATCGTGGATGCCGCTAATCCCATGGTGTTCTGTGCAGCCACGTCCATCGGACTCACCGGCACCGAATTGCCCTTGGCGTTGGAGGCGAACCACAAGGCGATGCAGTGCCTCGAGGAAATTCGATCGATCGCGGCAGAGGTCTTGGCGTTAGCGCCGGACCGCACAACGGCTACTCGTGTCAGTCCCGGGCTTCCTAAGGTCGCCTTCGTTGCACCCCCCTCCGCCTATCAGACCTTGAGAGGCGATACCTGTACGGCCGAAACTCACGACTTTCACGCCCGGTACATCTCGATGCAAACGGCCCATCGCTCGTATGCTGCCGCTGGGAGCATCTGTACAGCAGTGGCGGCGCATCTTCCAGGAACAGTTGTACAGACGTGCAACACCGCTGCCACCGGGCAACCAGGCCTGGTGCGATTCGCCCATCCCGCCGGTGTGATGACTGTCCAGATCCGCATGCGAGGTACCGGTACAGCTGTGAAGGTAGAGAGCGCGATGGTCCACCGGACTGCCCGCCGGATCATGAGCGGTGCTGTCTGGGTACCCGCGAGCCTCACGCCACCCGCGTCACATCTAGCCAAATAGACCAAATAAATTCAGAGCAGAATTTTCAGAAACGATGAGCCTGCTAATTTTGGGGTTCCAGCAGCGGGGCCAGAAGCGGAATGGCGTCGATGGTCGGCGGCCGGGTTCGCGCTCGCAGGAATGCGTAAATGTCGGCCAGATCCTGGTCGGACAGGACCTTGCTCGTGTACGGCGGCATGCTACCGGTCGGGCTCTGCACGTATCGCGAAAAGCTGTCGAACGGAATCGGATCGGGACCAATTCGCGGTCCATTGGCCCCTCCTTGCGCTTCGTTCGCATGGCACTGGTAGCAGCCGACGTTGCGGAACAACACTGCCCCTGTCTCTGGGTTGCCCGCTGGCACCAAATCAGTTGTCTGGTCAGGCTCCAATGCCAGCGACGACTGGAGGAACGCGTAGATATCAGCAAGACCCTCATCCGAGACAACTTGCACGCCCTGAGCCGGCATGCCAAGGACCGGATCTCTAACGTATTCAAGAAACGTGGGAAGCTCGTCGGCGCTACCTGCGAGTCTGGGAGCCGCGGCCGTGCCCTGCCCATTACCACCGTGACACGCTGCGCACCCGGCTGAGGCATACAACGCCTGGCCCGTCTGGACATCGGCGACGGTCGGCGCCTGTACGCTGGCACTGATTACTCGTATGGACGCGGCGACAACCAGGATAGCGGTCGCCACCGTGAGTATCCATCTTGCTCGAGTCATTATGCTCATCGTAATCACCTCGGCGGTTGTCAGCGAACCTGCGTCACAACGTCGACCAGTGCTGGCTCGCCGCGCCTAACCACGTTAATGGCACGCTGCAGTGCCGGCGCAAGATCGCTTGGACTCTCGATCGGACCCTCTGCATAGACACCCATCGAGCGTGCCAGCGTTGCAAAGTCGATATTCGGATCCGTGAGCTCGCTACCTAGAGCCCCTCTATCGATGCCTCGGTTACGTGCGTTGCACATACGCTGCACGTGCATGACCTCCATATGGTAGGCCCGATTGTTGTGCATGACACTAAGGAGTGGGATCTTGTGATGCGCGGCCGTCCAGAGAGCGCCGGGCGCATACATCAGATCACCGTCCGTCTGGATCGCCACCGAGAGTCGCCCATGTCTACGGTTAGCGAGGGCGGCGCCGACTGACGCCGGCAGACCGTAGCCAATACCACCGCCACCGGCGTGGCCGAGCCACTGATAGCTCTTGTCAAAATTCCAGAGCTTCCGCGCCCACCCGCCGACATCTGGGCTGTAGTAACTCGATACCAGCGCCCAGTCGTCGTTTTTGATCTGATTCCAAACCTCCGCGCAGAGCCGTGCCGTACTCACCGGAGTAGCGTCAAATCCATAGCTGGCATCCGTGCGAGAACGCTCTGCCGCGGCGCGACTGGCTTCGGCCAATCGCGCACCGCGCTCGTCAAAGACGCGCTGCCGATCGCCAGTTGTGAGCCGCCTGACCGCCTCGATGAGCGATGGGAGCGTAGCCTCACCATCTGCTGCTATGGCGAGATCGACATCCTGCATACGCCGAAAGTCTTGATAGTTTGCGCGGATGTAGAGATCGCCCGTCGTGATCGTAACGAGCTTCGCAGTCGGCTTCGCGACCCGTCTCGTTGAACGGTGCAACTGGTCGCGCAGCCTGTTGATGGTCCCCCAGAAATCCATCACCTCAAGCCCAACAACAACATCCGCGTCAACGACCGCAGCACCAGCGCGCTGCGTCTGGTTCAGCGGATGGTGGGAAGGGAAATTCATGCGGCTACCGTAATCGATCACACTGGCCTGCACGGCTTCGGCGAGCTCCACGAAAAGCGTCATACCCCGCGGCGTCCGCGCGAGGCGATCGGCGACCAACACGGGAGATTCAGCCGCCACGAGCATCCGTGCGACTTCCTCGACAGCCGCCGACTCTCCTTGCGGCGGTGCGGGAACCGTCAGCCTGGGTATGGTTAGATTCTCGCCTGCCGCAACGGGGTGTTCCTGCAACCCGCCGTCAAGCACCATGACAACCGGCGCCATCGGAGGCGTCATTGCGATCTTGTACGCCCGCACCGCCGACTCACCGAAATGGCCTAGCGACCACGGATTGTCGTCCCACTTAGTGTAGTCGCGCACCATGTGCGCCGCATCTTGTACGCCGTGATACCACTCCGCGGCACGTCGAACCGCCGCATCGCTGTGGTTGCCCAGGATAACGTAGACCGGCGCACGGTCGCACCAGGCGTTATAGATGGCCATCGCCGCATGCTGGAGGCCGACTGTGCCATGAGCCATAATTGCCAGAGGCTTTCCCTCTGCCTTAAAGTACCCGTGCGCCATTCCCACCGACGACTCTTCATGGCAGCACGTGATGAGTTCCGGACGCGTGTTGCCTCCGTAGTTGATGATCGACTCGTGGAGGCCCCTGAAGCTCGAGCCAGGGTTAGCGCAGATGTATTCAAAATCGAGCGACTTAAACACATCGACCATGAAGTCGGAACCACTGCGCTCCAGGTCCCCTAGGACCTGGATATCGGCGGGCGGCGTGGCTTCAGGCACCATTGTCATGACCGGTGTCGTCCCAGGTGCCTGGCCAGCGGCGGTCGTGGGTGACGCAGAGGTCTGAGGTTTCGCATCGGCGACACCGCTCGATCCGACCAGGGCGGCGGCACCAGCCATCGCACCTCGTTGTAAGAACTGTCGACGCTGAACAGATGTCGGTTTCGAATCTTGCGATCGAGCCATGGTGCATGCTCCTCTAAGAACTGGCAAAGACAAAACGCCGAAGGAAATACCCCGATGCGGATTGTCCCGCACGGGCCGGCGGCCACGTGACGCCAGAGGTTACAACAAGCCGTGGGAACTGAGGGACCTGGGGCCAAACTGTGACGAAGTGTCGTCGCGCCTCGTCCCCTTGCGCTGCGCGCCGACTGTGTACTCCAGCCAGAGCTCACTGACCCCGACTTCCGATATCCGCAATCAGTCCCCGCACTCGTGAATTAAGGACTGTTCGCGATATTCACAGCCCCCCAAAAACCGGCAAGCAACGACCAGGACCCAGGTGTAAATCAGAACCGCGCTAGGGCGCGGCGGCGGCCGTCGACGCCAAGCGTTCCCTGTAAGCGGCCTCAGAGTCGTTGACCATTTCCGTCCACTCTCCCGGAGTCAGCATAAGCGGGCTCGGGCGCGCCCCTGCCCAAAGCGCCTCCAGCTTGCCCGCGAAAAGATTTTGGGGGTGCCCGTTAATCCGGATGTCCGGATTCATCGCGCGCAGGGCGCTGTAGGAAGCGAAGGCATCCTCCGGACGAGTGTCGTACTTAGGATTACCGGAGACCGGCCCTGGCGCACCGCCGTAGACGATCTGGTAGCTCTGCCCGTCCTCCCAAGTCGTGATGAAGTAAGCGGTAGCTCCGGGGGTATGGCCGGGCGTCCAGATCGCCTTTACCGTGGAGCCTCCAAGATGAATTTCTTCCCCGCTCTGGAGCACCCGACCCACCTGGACTGGCTCGTGACCCCAGGTCTCGTTTGGGCCCATGTCGTGGCCGCTGACCAGGGACGGAACCTCAGCCTCCATGGCCGCCACAGTGGCTCCGGTGAGACGACGGATCGTCTCCATCGTTTCCATATGATCGTAGTGAGCGTGGGAGATCAACATGACCTTGATGTGGCCTGGCTCGAAACCAAGACTAACGATGTTTGGGAAGACGACCGCCGCCATCTTTTGGGTACCGGTGTCGAGTAGGATGTGCCCCTGCGGCGTGGCAACCAAAATCGAAGAGATATTGTTAGAACCGACATAGTAAACGTTGCCCATGATCTTGAACGGGGCCTGCGGTTCACTGTCGACATCCGGACGTCCAACCCGGCTCATGAACCACTCGGTATTCTTACCACCAATCGCCAACGGATCGAACGTCGCCGGCACTTGAGCCGAAATGGTCGCAATCAAGGCGACAGCGATAACACCAAAAGCCAATAGGACCTTACGCATACCGGTTTCCCCTCCAGTTTTAGCCATTGACCGCACTCCTCTTGTAAAAAGCTGCCAAACCTTAGCTCAGAACAAGGACCGGAACAACGGTACTCTTCAGGTTAGAGGTACAATCCGCGCTCCGGACTCTCGAAATCGGTCCTACCGCCCCCCTCGCGGATAGCGAAGCCTTGAAGCGAGTTTACGGAGACAGTCATGAGATCAAGCATGCCAGCCTACGTGGGTATCGTCGTCCTCATCGCCGCCGTCGGAGTTGGACAATTCGGATGCAGCACGACACCGACCGACGACAACACGATTCCCCGCGACCGAGCCGCAACGCCAGATGCCGGCTTTCCCCTATTGTTCCAGGTCGATCCTGCCTGGCAGGGCCCCGTTCCGAGATTTCACATCGACCCCTCGTGGCCTCGGCCCTACGAGGACTGGCTCATCGGTCACACGACAGCTCTTTATAGCGCTCGGGATGGTCACATGTGGATGCTTCAGCGCCCCTCGAGCATTGTCGATGACGAGATTGCCAGCAACTGGGGCGCGGGAGTGGAGTGCTGTGTGTCGGCACCGCCAGTAATCGAATTTGATCGGACTGGAACCGTCGTGCAGGCCTGGGGTAGCCAGGACAGCCTCGATTTGGCATTTGATTGGCCACAGAACGAACATGGCCTCTTCGTCGACTACCAAGACAACGTTTGGCTAGCAGGCAACGGGCGCCTCGATGGCCAAGTGCTCAAGTTCTCAAAGACGGGAGAACTCCTCCTGAAGATCGGCCGTCGCCGCCAGGAAAATGAGCCGCCCAACAGTAACGATCCGACAGTGCTGTTCACCGCAACCAACGCCTTCGTGCATCAACGGACCAACGAGGTATTCATCTCAGATGGCTATGGCCACAGACGGGTCATCGTCTACGACGCAGACACGGGGGATTACAAGAGACACTGGGGCGCGTACGGAAAGGCCCCAGACGACCACGTTCCAGGCACGCCGAGCGGTGAAGCTACTAGCCCGCCGCAGCAGTTTTCGACGGTGCACAGTGTACGAATCTCGAACGACGATCTGGTTTACGTAGCCGACCGGGTAAACAACCGGATGCAGGTCTTCCGACTTGACGGGAGCTTTGTCGCCGAGCAATTCATCGAGCCGCAGACAGGCGGCCAGGGCACGGTTTCTGATTTTGCGTTTTCACCGGACCCCGAACAGCAATTCCTCTACAGCGCTGATGGTAGCAATCAACATATCTGGGTTCTAGACCGCAGAACGCTTCAGATCGTCGGTAAATTCGGGCGCCGCGGCCGAAATGCCGGACAATTCCACTGGCTGCACACGCTTGCGTCCGACGCCGAGGGAAATCTCTACACGGGCGAAGGGAACAACGCAAAACGCGGCCAGCGGTTCATATTCAGAGGCGTATCCCTTCAGGATTAAGGCCTGCGCCTAAACCTCGCGTCTGGCGACACTCAGCCAAACATCAGCCAGCAAATAAGGGAACCGACGACTGTCATCGAGAGCCCCCACGCCAGCAACTTGTTGAACAGCCCCTGGGGATCGACCCCGGCAGGTATCCCGGCCATGCACAATGCACCTGTCGTCGATAACGGCGAAAGATCGACCAAGTGCGACCCGAGATTCATCGCCGATGCGACAGCGATCGCGTCAAGCCCGCCGAGTCGTTCGACTAGGCCTGGGACGGTCGGGAGGAATGCGGGCAACACAACGCCCGAGGTGCTGCTGTAGACGGAGACCACACCGGTCACAAACGCCACAACCGCGGTCACCGACTCCGGCGTCGACAGACGCACAAGTAGATCTGTAAATAACTCCAGCCCCTGGTTCTTCTCCATCAGAGTAATAAGTACCGTCACACCGCTCACCATCAGCATGACTCCCCAGGGCATGCCACGAATCGCTTCCTTCTCGTCCGCTGCGCGGGCGAACGAGAGTATTGCTGCCCCGGCCAGTGCTGTCATCCCCACCTCAAATCGCAGGCCTATCACTAACACAAGAAGTGCGGCAATCAGCGCAAGCGTTAGCCAATGACGCCACTCGAACGATTGGCTTGGCTCGTCAGCCGCAGAAGCGTCCCTCTGTCCGTGGCGGAAGAGGCGCAACCCGCCAAGGAGGAAGAACCCGCCAAAGGCCACTACCGTGTGACCAACGATGTTGTTGAAGAAGATCTCCCACTCAAGCCCCGGATAGCCCATTCGCACCATCACACCGTTGGCTACAACTCCCGTGGGCGAGAACGGAGAAAGGCTCCCGGCAAGCGCTCCGTTGCCAACCATCACCGCCATCAGGAAAAGCGATCCTTTGGTCCTGGCGGCAACGGCCATTGCCGGGGGGGCCAGGAGGGCAGCTGCGCCAATTGCGCCAGGCCCGATAGTCGACATTACGAATGCCAGTAAGAAAAATACGATCGGAAACAGACCGGCATGCCCCCGACACAATCGCACGGCGCGTTCGGTCACCCGCTCCAGTGTGCCGTTTCCGCGCGCCATACTAAAGAACAGCGTGACTCCGACCAACGTGATAAATAGGGACGTCGGAAATCCTTCTAGAATAGCGCCGGTCGACATCCCGCCAAGGTGTACTCCAACAATCCAGGCAAACGCCATGCAAACGACGCCCACGTTGACAGTCGTCACCATGCTTAGCGTGACGGCGATAGCCAATGCGCCGACAGAAACCCAGGCGAGGTCCATCAGTAAGGTAAAAACTATGCTTATTTAACTTGATGCGGTCGGAGGTGGGCCAGGGAGCGCACCTGCAGTAACGATGCCAATCAAGTCCTGAATGTTACGCGCCTCCTCGAGCGACTCAAGTCGCTCGAGCGTATCGGTAATCGCGCCAGATCGAAGCACCAGACTCGCGCAATCGGAGAACTTACCGTGGAGTTCTTCACGCGTGAAGGGCTTCTCGGGGCCGCCCCGGTAGCGCTCGTCAGCCTTCTCTACAAGCATGCGGCCGTCGGTTAAATCGACCTCGATAGTGCTCCGCATTCTATCGAAGCCACGTGCCTCAATATCGGGATCACGAACAGTGGTGACCTTCTTCATCATTTCCTGGACCGGTACGCTCCTCACAAACTCGTCAGTGAACTCGTGGATACCGGCCTTCCGCCGTAAAACGAGACTGGCCATCATGAAGGCCGGACAGAATTTGGCCTCGAGTTCGCTGTGCGCAATCGGGTACCGCAACGGGTTGAGAATATTCGACCCGGCGCGAAAGCGAACGGCCTGCACCTGATCTGGCTTCACATCGTGCGTCTCCACCAGATTCAGCATGGCGTCCATGCTCGGGTGGCCGAGGCTGCCACACGGATAGGGCTTCAGCGATACGCCAGGCGAAACGATACTCGGCGGGTCGCCCAGCGCCCCGACCAATCGACTCGCGTCCCAGCCTGCTCCCATCGTGAACACACGAAAGAAACCCCACGGACTCTCCAGTGCATCGCTTCCACCCGTATGTCCACGCGCGGCCAGCTCTGCGGCCATAATCCCGTTCTGCGCGGCGCGGCCTACGTGAAGCGGTTTTGTCATAGTGCCGAAGTTCAGACGGATCCCGGAGCTCATACTCGAGGCTATCGCAAGCGCGTGAGCCATCGTCTCGGCGTTTAAATTGAGAAGCTTGGCCGCGCAAGCCATCGCGCCGAATGTGCCGAAGGTACCGGATGTGTGGAATCCGTTCTCATAGTGAGTGGGATCGATAGCCTCCACCATCTTGCATTCCACCTCGACACCAATGAGGTACGCCTCGAGAAACTGCCGACCCGACACGCCAAGTCGCTCACCGAGCGCCAGAGCCGTCGCGAGCGGCGGGATTGTCGGATGCGTGAGCAGGCCAAAGATGCGATCCGGCGACGAGGACAACTGCGTGTCGTCGAAGTCTAACGCGTGGCCGGCGGTCGCGTTGACCAGGGCAGCGGATGCTGCTCGGCACGAAAACGAGCCGGCACCAAGCACAGTCGACTCGCCTATCTCGCCGGCTGCTTGCACGTACTCCTTGACGATTGCCGTGCCTTGCGCCGTGGAGCCCGCAAGAATCACTCCGAGACCGTCAATGACACTCTGTTTAGCCAATGACACCGCTTCTAGAGAAAAGCGATCAAGGTTCCATTGAGTAACGAACTCAATGACTGCAGCCGTTGCGCGCGTATCGTTGGTCATCACCATGTCGCCACGCGTAAGGCTACATGCATCAGGAGATCCCGGCAAGCGCGACAAGATAAGATGGCGCCACAGATGAAAAAGCGCCCTTTGATCGGGCTTATGCTCGGCGATGCGACGGGCATCGGCCCGGAAATCGTCGTAAAGATACTGTCGAAAGAACTGGCTAACGGCGATGATGCCTCGCCGGCTCGCCTTTCGGTTGTCGGAGATGCACGTGCGCTGGAGTTAGGCATGCACGACGCCGGCATCAGACTCCCCTATCGAGTCTATACGCAACTAGATCAAGTGCCGTGGCCTGTCGATCACATCCCCATGATTGATTTGGCGAACCTCGATCCCGCCTGCTTGACGCGTGGCGAAGTATGCCCGGAATCGGGCCGCGTGTGCGGCGAGACATTGAAGCACATGATCGACCTCGCGCGCGATAGACAGCTTGACGGCATTTGTTTCGCACCGCTCAACAAAGCCGCACTCCACAGTGGCGGTTGGAATTTTTCAGACGAGCACCAGATGTTCGCCCACTTGACCAGTCACGTCGGCTTCTTCGGGGAGATGAACGTTATTCCCGAGTTTGCTACATTCCGAGTCACCTCTCACGTGGCACTTCGCGACGCCCTCCACATGATCACACGGGAGCAGATCGGACATACCCTCCGCCTGGCTGATACAACCCTTCGTGACATGGGACACAAGTGTCCCCGAATTGGGGTAGCCGCGTTGAACCCTCATTGCGGAGAGAACGGATTGTTTGGCGACGAAGAGATCACCACAATTCGACCGACCGTCGAGAGGCTACGTGCCGAGGGAATCAATGCGACGGGCCCGATTTCATCCGATACCATCTTCATCAAGGCCAAGGCGGGGGAATTCGATGGCGTGGTCATGATGTACCACGACCAGGGACAAATCGCGACCAAGCTTCTAGGTTTCAATAAGGGCGTCACCGTGACCGCGGGTTTGAAAACAGTCTTCACGACGCCCGCGCACGGTACCGCGTTCGATATTTTCGGCCAGGGAAAGGCCGATCCTAGTGCCCTCCATCAGGCGGTGCGCCTCTCGGCCACATTGGCAGAGGCAATCTCGCGGCGATAACCACTAGGCTCGGCCTTCGAAGGCACTATCAAGTTTAAGAGAGGAGAACAAAACCATCTCTCGATCGCTCAGTTGCTATTAGCGCCCAATCGGCAGACGCCACCCTACCCAAAAAAAGCAGACCGATCACGTTCACCGCTTCCGACAGCCACAGCAAGTGGCGTCACCGCGCGTTCACTGCCAGCTGCCGATGGCCCGCAACCCACACTGACTCAATCGCCCGCATGTTCCTTATGTCGGTCAACGGATTCTCACTCAACACGAGCAGATCCGCTGCCTTTCCCGCTTCCAACGTGCCGAGCAACGTATCTAACCTCATCACCTTTGCAGCACCGCTCGTGGCAGTCACGAGAATCTGCATTGGCGTAAGGCCAGCCTCCGCCATCAACTCCATCTCAGTGTGCTCGAAATAGCCCTGCCAGCGACCAACCGACGCGCCGGTATCGGTGCCGAACGCTACTGCAACACCCCCATCGATCAGCAGCTTCAGGTTCCGATTGGCCTGCTCAAGGGCTACCTTGATCTCCTGCGCGCCACGAGGGGCGGTGTCATTTAGTGTCCTCTCCATCAGTGCCTGATCGCTAACCCGAATCATCTGGTCCCGATAGGCATCGACGTGCGTCAGAAAGAACGGATCCTCGAAAAACGCCGGGGTCGTCTCATAAATAAAAACCGAAAGATCGCGAGTCAGAGTCGCGATGTACCCGATGTCTCGCTGTATCAGCTCGTCAATGAAACCCTGGTCAACGTCCACGTCACGAATACTGTGCGCAAGAATATCGACACCCGCCTCCACGAGGTTCCTGGCATCCTCCAGGTAGAACATGTGAACAGCCACTCTGAGCCCGCGACTGTGTGCTTCGTCAATAATCGCTTGGTACACTTCGGGAGACTGCCGGTCGTTCGAGCCCTCCTCACCGTCGAGGCGTGTCTTGACAATATTGACCGTCTGGTCCGCGACGACATTAACTTTTTGTCTTCCCTCTTCGGCGGTTGCCGCCGTCACGTTCGGGCCAGACGTATAGAGCCTTGCGCCCTCACCTGGTGCCTGTTCCTGCCCGTCCCGCAGGCTCACCGCTTCCACGCCGTCGCTGCCCAGTGCGTATACCGTTGTGATCCCGTAATCGGCGTACAACTTAAGCTGTCCCATGAGTTGATCCGCCGGAGAACTCGGGGCCTCGCTGTCAAAACTCACGTGCCCGTGGGCGTTGATGAGTCCAGGCGTGATTGTCTTACCCAGGACATCAACGCTAGTCGCCCCTTCAGGAATCTGGACGGACGCCGAGGGTCCCACCGCCATCACAAGGCCATCCCTGATTACCAGCGTCGCGTCCTCAATTGGTGCGGCACCGGTACCGTCGATAACACGCGCTCCGACGAAGGCAATAGCCGTGCCGTCAGATGTCTGCAGCTCAGACGACGGGATGCCAGAGTTTTCCGGCGCGCACGCGCTGACCGTCAACAGCGCGGACACGGAGACCGTAATCAAAACAGTGAACAAACGGCTCATCTCGCACCTCCTGATTGGCAATCAACAATACGTACCCCCTAAGTATGCAATATTTAGGTATCCTCAAAGTTAAGTGCCAGGAAAGGCACAGATTCTCCGTAAAACGGCGTCACCTGTGGCTCAGATAGCGAGCTGGCATCTCTCGATTAGCGACCTGTCCACTCCTTTTCGCCATTCTTCAAGCCACCTGCCATACTCCACCGCATTCGACGCTGTCTTGTAGAAGTATCAATCTCTAAAAGAGGGAGAAAGCATGCATCGCCAGTTCGGAGGCATCTTCGTTGTCATTCTTGTCGTGGGCACTGCGTGTGGCGGAGGGAATGGGGGCAGCGGTAGTCTGTCACCCACGGCACCAACTACAGGAAGTGCGTCAACAACAACCGCCTCCTCGACCACAGGCACCAGCCCATACGGAGCATGTGCGGTCACGGCAGCAAGTGCGGCTCAGACTCCCAGCTTTACTGTACAAGTGATTCCACTCGGAGATCCTTTGCATGGTGTCTTCTACAAATGCATCAAGGTCTTTGGAATGAGTCTGTTGGCCACCGAGTCGTTTCCCAATGACAGGCTCGTGTGGGTGGCCACCATTGCGGCTGAATACCTTGACAACGATGAAGATGGACAACCGGATGATGCCGCGGTGAACGCGGCGTTGGTAAATGGCCACGCGAGTATGTTGCTCGCTCAAAGCGAAGGTGAATCTAAGGTCGTAGGCCAGCACCCCAGCCTTGACTATATGGAGCACAAACAACCCCAGGGAGCTGACGAGAGCACTCCCAATGGTTCGCTGGGCCGTGGGGATGCCTCACTGGAAGAAGTGTTACACCTGATTCAGAACGGAGGGTATGGGCCCGCTCATCCAAATCTCGATCCAGGCAATGGCAACACCTACAACTTATTAACCGATGCGATGGACATAGCTCGCAGTGGACGTTTCAAAATCCCACCGGTGCCGTACCCGGCAGCGGCTTGGTACAGTTACGACGATGCTTCGTGTGATTATGCCTGTATGGCCGTGGAGTACTTTTATTGGGGGTTGACAACCCAGCTTGGGGGGCAGGGTGACTTCAGGGCCTCCCGTTGTAGAGAAATTCAAAACGAATGGAAACCCTGCACGAAGGCTGAGTTCCAAACCACGGACACGAAGTTGTATGCCTTACTCACCAATCCGGCATACAACCTCCCGACGCGGCTCCCTAACGGACGGTACCGCTAAACACACGCCTTAGGGATGTCCGCCTGATTCCTGATTGGAACCGTTTCTCTTGTGTCGGGTGAAAACTGGGAAAAGCCCGCCGTTTATGGGTGTTCGCCTCGACGACAACTTCTTAACAAGAGCCACGCTGTCCGGAGCAAACCGACCTCCCTCAACTCACAGGCCTCCTGAAAATCTGAGTCCGCAGAGGGGAGACAGGCGAAACTGGCTCGAAGACCGGCGCTGTAATGGAAGACTTCCTCTTATCTGGCTTGAGCCCTGGCGAACGGTCAAACCTCCAAAGCTCCGTCATCGCACATAGGAAATCCTCACCAATTAGATACAACGCCGGAACGATAATCAAGATAATGACCGTCGAAAATACCACCCCGAAGGCCAGTGAGACCGCCATTGGAATCAGGAACTGCGCCTGCCGACTCGTCTCCATGATGAGTGGAAAGAGACCGAAAAATGTTGTTACCGAAGTCAGAAGAATTGGGCGGAAGCGCCGCACAGCAGCCCGTTGCACAGCCTCAAGAGTGCTCTTGCTCTCCGCGCGATGTCGGTTAACGAAGTCCACAAGCACCAGGCTGTCGTTGACGACGACTCCAGCAAGGGCGACTAACCCGAACATCGAGAGCAAGCTGAGGTCTAGTCCCATGATGACGTGACCCCACGTCGCGCCCACGAATCCAAAGGGAATCGCCGACATGATCACGAACGGCTGGACGTAGGACTTGAGCGGCACAGCTAGAAACGCGTAAATAAGCAACATCGCAATTCCGAAGCCGCCGTACAGCCCAGCCAACGACTCTTGCTGCTCCGACTGCTCCCCTTCGAAGGAATACAACACACCGGGGTGGGCCGCTAAAATCTCCGGCAGCACCCGCACCTCAAGATCAGCGATGACCTGCCCGGCCGTCGTCTGGGCACTATCCACGTCGGCTGTGACGCTGACCTCACGCCGTCGGTCCACACGCCTGATCGACGCAAATCCCCGCCCTGGTTCGACAACCGCCACCTGAGAAAACGGGACCTCTTGCCCGTCTGGCGTCCTGATTCGCATACTCTCGAGATTACCAAGCGACCGGCGGCCCGACTCCGGGTAGCGAACCATGACCCGCACATCGTCACGGCCACGCTGGATGCGCTGAGCCTCCTCACCGTAAAAGGCCTGACGCACTTGCCGCGCCATATCCTGCAGTGACAGTCCGAGCATCTCTGCCGCCGGCTGGATACCGAGCTGCAGCTCCTGCTTACCCTCCCGGAACGAATCAGCGATGTCGTAGACGCCCGCGTATCCTGCCAGCTGCTCCTTAAGCGACACCGCAGCACTACGTAGTTCATCGATATTCGTGCCGGTCAACTGAACATAAATGGGGTCACCGACACTGAACAGCGACGAGGTAAACCGCACCTCGACCGCGTCTGGAATTACGCCGATTGCTTCACGCCACCGATTAGCGAGCTCTGTGCTACCGAGCGGACGGTCCTCAGCACCGGACAACTCGATCAGTACGCCACCGACATTGGAAGACGAGGGCGCTACCCCACCGCCGCCGCCTGGCGTCGGCCCCGAGACACCGGGCGTGCTCCCTATCGTCGCGTAAACAAACTTGAAGACGTCCTGGCCGGTCGCCTCCTCAGCCTCAACACGAACGCGCTCGGCGGCCGTTTCAAGCTGCTGCACGGCAGCCGACGTGACACCAACCGGGGTCCCCGCCGGCATAGTCACCGACACCGAGACCGCGTCCGCCTCCACTGCCGGCATGAACACGAACCGCACCCACCCCCCACCGACCATGCCGGCAGTCAGGATGAGAGCTGCCACAGCAGTAGCAAGGGTGAGATACCTCCACCGCAGAGCGAACTCAAGGAACGGACGGTAAACACACTGTATAAACCATTGCAGTCCGTCCCCAACGCGATTGAGCACTCGCTCAACCACACCGGGTTCTGAGTTCTGGTTGCCCGATGCCAAGTGCGAAAGATGGGCGGGTAAAATCAACTGGCACTCGATCAACGAAAACACCAGGCACGGTATGACCACCAGCGGAATCACCGCCATGATCTTCCCCATAACACCTTCGACCATCAGCATTGGTGCAAATGCCGCAATCGTCGTCAGAATGGCGAATACCACCGGGATCGTGACCTCGCGCGTTCCCTCGACGGCGGCCCGCAGGCCGTCGCCATGCCGTACCTGATGCGCGTACACGTTCTCGCCAACGATGATCGCGTCGTCAACCACGATGCCGAGCACGACGATGAACGCGAAGAGCGACATCATGTTGATCGTGACGTCGAGCGCCGGAAGCAGCCATAGCGCGCCCAAAAACGAAATAGGAATCCCAAGGCTTACCCAGAATGCCAGCTTAAAGTGCAGGAACAGCGCCAGGACGATGAACACGAGAATGAAGCCGGTGATTCCGTTTTTGATAAGCAGATTCAACCGATCCTGCAGAATGAGTGACGAATCATTCCAGGTGGTCATCGAAACGCCGGCCGGCAGTCCGCCTTCTGCTTCGGCGACGTAATCCTTCACAAGAGCGGCAACCTCAATCGCTCCCTGGTCCTCCGTACGGAAAACCTCGACCATGAGCGCCGGCTCGTTCTGGAATCTTGAGAACTGATCCGTCTCGGCAAAGCCATCGACCACTTGAGCGATGTCACCGAGCTTGAGATGCGTACCGTCTGGTCGCGTCAAGAGGACGAGGTCCTCAAATTCTTCCCCGCGATATGCCTGCCCCGTCGTTCGAAGCAAAAATTCGCCTCCGACGGTCTTGACCGATCCGCCTGGTAAATCCAACGACGACCGTCGAACCGCAACAGCCACATCATCGAACGTCAGGCCGTGCCGGCGCATCTGACTTTCAGAAATCTCGATCGAGATCTCGTATGCCCTCGCGTTTCCGACCTCGACCTGCGTAATGCCTGGAATAGCAGCAATGTCGTCTCGCGCGCGCTCGGCCAGCACCTTCAATGTACGCTCGGCGACGTCGCCGTGAATCGCCAGATTAATTACCTGTTGCCGGTTTGTGACTTCCTGGACCAGCGGCCTCTCGGCCTCCTCAGGGAACGTCTCAATCGCGTCGACACGCGCCTTCACCTCGTCGAGGACCCTACTTAGATCCGCGCCGGTGTCCAACTCGATCGAGACCGACCCGCTCCCTTCGGAAGCCGTCGACGTGATTTTCTCAATCCCATCGATCCCTTGGATGGCCTCCTCAATCCGGATATTGACGCCCGCCTCGACTTCCTCAGGCGCCGCCCCGAGGTACGGGACCGCCACCGTGATCCTATCCAGCGAGAACTCGGGAAACACTTCAGCCTTCGCACCCAAAACAGTTAAGAGTCCTCCGGCGAGGATCACAACCATCAAAAGGTTGGCGGCAACTGGGTTCTTCGCGAACCAAGCGACTGGCCCCTTCAAAACCTACGATCCAGAGAATCGCTTACGATCCGAACGTCCATGCCGTCAGTTGCCGCCTCGATAGGCGACAGGCAGACTCGCTCACCTAATTCAAGCCCACCGCGCACGAGAATCGACGTGGTTGTGGAGCGAAGCAAGTCGACAGTTCGAAACCGCAGCTTGTCCTCCGCATCGACGATGATGACTTGGTCCCGTCCACGGAGAGCCGCCCGCGGAAGTTCGGCGACTCCCTCGACGATACGTCCCTCGATCTCAGCCTCGACATACATGCCGACCGCAAGCGGCGGCCGATTGGGGTCCGCACCCCGTCCATACGGGTCCTGAACCTCGGCCACGACGTGCACCATCCGAGTGGCCGGGTCGATCTCCCCTTCTGTCCGAACAATTCGTCCCTCCCACTCAAAGACTTGACCTGCGAACCTTCCCCGAAGCGTGACTTTCGGACCAGTGTCAGGGCGCCGGACGCCACGGTAGTCGAGCGGCAGCTCAAGATACGCCAGCTCGTCGTCCGGCAGCGGAAGCCGAACCTCGGCAACGTCAACCGCATATACCGTCGCAACCGTGGTGCCAGTCGACACGTAGCGTCCGACATCAACCAATTTTTCGCGCACCCGACCAGCGTATGGAGCCCGCAACTCAGTGCGCTCAAGGTTACGCTTCGCAGTTTCGAGATTTGCCTCGGACGCGGCCAGCGCAGCCCGCGCGTCGGCCAGTTGTGGCTCTCGGAGGGTGAGCGCCGTTGGCTCACCCTGCCCGAGTTGTTCCCACTCGTTCCGAGCAACCTCCGCCTCCGCCTCCTCCTGCGCGAGCCGCAGTCGCGCCGTCGCTACCTCGCCGCGAGATCGCACAATGGCTTGTTCGTAGTCGTGTGGGTCGACTCGAATGAGGGCCTCGCCAGCCTCGAAGAATCCTCCCGCAACCAGCGCACGCGACACCCAAATCACACGGCCAGCAACTTCCGGCACAAGCTGGCTCTCTGTGCGCGGAGCAACCGTCCCCTGACTCACGACCGAAAGCTCCGGATCACTCTGCTCAACGATGACGACCCTTACTTGCGGCACCGCCACCTCGGGAACGCGAATCTCGGCTTCGGGGCGCAGAGCCACCATCGAGGTAGCAGCCCCTATAGCCAGCACGACGATACCGATGGGAAGAAGGATTCGGAGCAGCATTAGGGAGCGTGGATTCATCGGTCGCTCACTTTCGTCTCGACAGACGCGCGAACCAGAGCCGTCGTCGTGATCTCGGAGTCTGGGCTGGGTTCCCGTCCGGTCTCATTAAATGGAGTTGACTCGTCCTCGAAGCCACCACCGAGCGCCAGATGCAAGTCGACACGATTGTCAAGTCGTTGCCGTCTGGCGCCGATCAAAGCCGACTGGGTATTGAAGGCCTGTCGTTGCGCCTCTAGCACCGTGATGTAATCGTTCAAGCCGGCCGCGTATCGGCCGTCGGCAAGACGCTCCGCGGCAATTGATTGAGCCGCCGCCGACGCCAGGTGTCGCGATTGCGCCTCGAGCAGAGACTCTGCAGCCAGTGCCGTCTCCACCTCGGCGTAGGCCCGAAGCGCGATACCCGCATAGTTCGCCAGCGACTCGTCGGTCTGCGCTGTCGCCTGGTCGACGGTCGCTCGAAGCCGTCCCCCCTCGAAAATTGGCTGCGTCAGGTTACCCAGGAGGCTCCAAACAAAAAAGTCCCCCCTCAACAGTTCAGTCAAGCCACGCGTTGACGTGCCGCCAGACGCGGTCAGGCTGAGCCGTGGGTAGAGGTCGGCTCGAGCGATCTTTAGTCGTTCGAGATCAGCTGCCAAAAACCGCTCTGCCGCTACGATGTCAGGCCGCCGACCGATCAGATCGGACGGAAGGCCAGCGGGAACCGGTTCCGGTGCATCCGGCAAGCTCACAGCCACCTGCGTGTGTTTATCAGCGTACTCTCCAAGGAGCACTTCGAGTTGACGAATTGTCGTGTCGACTTGCTGCTGCCGAACCGCGAGGTTGGCCTCGGCACTTGCTAGGCTGGACAGCGCCAGCCGGAGATCGAGTGCTGGCCGTAGACCCTGCTCAAAACGTCCCCGTACCTGTGCCGCACTCGTGTTGAAACTGTCAACCGTCCGCCGAGCTAAACCCAACTGCTGCTGCGCCTCGGCCACCGAAAACCAGGCCTTAACCGTCTGACCCGCAATCGATTGCCTGGCACTTCGAAGATCGGCGGCTGAACGCTGTACGTCGGCCAGTGCCGCACGTGCTCCAGCACGCAACCGCCCCCACAAGTCCGCTTCCCACACCGTGTTCAGCGATACGCCCGAAGTTGTCGAGAACGAACTCAGAACCGCCTCTTCCCCACCAGGAATCGGGAAGCCGATGAAGTTCTGACGACGGGCACTACTCGCCAGACCGGCATCGATCGTCGGCTGTAACGGTGCCCCGGCTATACGTCCCGCAGCGACGGCCACCTCAAGACGAGCAGCGGCCGCTAGCAGATCGTGGTTCTGCTGTAATGCGGTCTGAACCATCTCGGTCAATTTCGGATCGCCGAACGATCTCCACCAATCACCAGACACCTCACCTGCCACGGTTGTCGATGCCGTCCAAACAGTCGGCAACGTAACGTCAAGCTGCAGCGGCTGAACGGGCGGAGCGGTGACGCACCCGAATACGGTGAGTGACAGGAACGGAAGGACGAAGCGAAACATTGCGCTTGGTCTAGCTTGAGAAAACATCGTGGACCTCTCTGTGATTTTCGGCGTGCACTGTGTTAAACGAGCCCGGGCGGCTCCAGGGCACAGCAGGCGCGAGGGTCTGTCATCATCATTCCCCTGCACAATCTGAACGAGGCATGAAGCGCCCTTGACACAGGCGAAATTATCTTGCGGCACTACCCGTCTCACCGGACTGCACACCTTCAGCTCGCATGCCGGCCACGACGAATCGCGTGAGGGCCCCAAGCAATTCTTGGCGGTCCCTAGCGGGCGGCGCCAACATCTCGCCAACGTAACGTTCCCAGACCATGGTGTGTGCTAACGACCCGATCATAAAATGCAACCGCCACATGACCTCTCCAGCCTCGATCTCCGGGCGCGCACGACTGAACGCAGATCCGAAACGCTTACCCACCTCGACGAACAGTCGCAAGAACACATCACGGAAATCGCTATTGGTTTCAGAATGCATGCGGCCCACAAGCTGCATGAACTTTGGTTCCCGGAAGCCCGACTCGACAGTGGTCTGGAACACCGGTGCGAGAAAAGCGCGCACGACTGGCTCGACGTCGAGTCGCCCGCTGCCCACCTTGGCCTCGAGCTCGTCGAGCAATCGGAGCCTCTCGTTATTTACCGGCACGACTCGTCGTCGAATCACCGCCTCAAGTAGTGCGCTTTTGGAACCAAAGTGGTAATTAGCGGAGGCGAGGTTTGCAGTAGCGAGAGTTGTTATGTCACGTAGCGAGGTCGCCGAATAGCCATGCTCAGCAAACCGTGTCTCGGCAGCGTCCAGGATCCGGGTCTTGGTGTCGGGCGGCATCAGTCCAGCATGAGCCAGGCCACCGTAAATGTCAAACGTTCGTTTGAATCATACGTTTGTCATCATGCCTCCCTGACCCCGCAGCTTCCTTCGCTTCAGACGATTTACTGGATAATCGGTCGAAGTGCCGCCTTGATCCGGAGTCTAGCGGTGCTGCCGGTGAGCAGATTGGTTGGTTGAGGAGGCAGCGGAGGTGTTTGCCTCGCCTCCCTCCGACAGCGCCTACGTCAATAGCGACACCGACAAATATGACGTTTGACTCTCGGTGGCTATCCGCGCTCGCGCGTGCTCATGTTTGCTAGATCTCGGTCCTCGCACGGCAAATCCTCCAACAGTAGTTCCGTCTGATCGGGATTCAGTGTGCGCATTATCGGATTCATCACCCACGGCTCAGCCAGCATGTCGTCATACACGGTTGCCTGCCATGTGAAGGTACTTCCCTCGCGGGTAATCCGCTCAACCACACGCATATTGTTGGAATGGAGGTACCCCGGCCAGGCGAGCCAGCTGTAGTCGGTGAACCCCACGCTGTCGATCACCATCATGTCGCCTTCCCATGTGCCGATTGAGTCCCCGTAGAACGTTAGGTCCTGCGACCGAATCGGATGGTGTTCGCGGCCATCGATGGGAATCACGCGGAACGTGTTTTTGTTCGCGTAAAGAAAGATGAGTTCCGTTGAGGTCTGCACGATCTTGCTTGGTGCCCCGATACGAGGAAGACCATCTGGGTAACACCTGCCGTGCGGGTCCTCCTGATTGCCGTTGACATCCAGGAACTCCACTCGATCCCAAAACTCGGGCTTATATACTGGCTTATTCGGATCCATTCGCTGGCGCACGCCGCTGTCCCGCTCGAAATTGACGCTTGGCGCGCACTCCTGTGCGGGGTGACACGGCCGTCCTCTGCTCAACACGGTGATATTGCCGTCTGCGCCAGGGGTCAGTCCGCCCCGACTACTCACCCAGAGCCCACTCAAATCCGGCCTCCCGTTGGCCGTGCGCGGGGTCTCCGCATTCAGCCCAGGTCCGCCGCCCCGGCTTTGCGCAGTCGTGTCTACAGGTGCAAGGCACAACGCGGCCGCGGCGACAAGGACGACAGCTCCGTCTGTACAACTACTTCGACGCATCATGAGTCTCAGTCCCTTTTCATTGATCGAGAGTCCCAGCTACTTACTGATTGAGCTGCTGCGCTTCCACGGAGGTCGGATCTTCGTGAAACAACGTCACAACTCGCCCATCCGGAAACGTCATCTGGCGAACCCGACCAAGGTTGGCGCCGTTAAAGGCAGGTGCAAAGGTCACATCGTAGACCTCTCCAACTTTGAAAATCCGGACAAGACCAGCCTGGCGAAGGGCGCCCGGGCCCGCGCCAGACATTTCCCACTCCTCAACCGTCCCGTCTGCCTTCGTTTCCTCGAACAACCAGCGCACGTGCGGATTGATCATGGCAAACCGCGTCAGGGTCCCGGTGAAGGAGCCGATCTCGTTCATGTCGTACTCAGCCTGAATCGCGTGGTGCGCCGCTACGGGCAGCACCGTCACCAAACCGACCATCAGTAGCACCGCAACGAACGCCGCTACCACCGTGCCCGATCTCCCATTCTTCATGACTTGTCTCCGATTCCGAGGACCTGCCCTACTGCCCGATATGCTCCGGCACCGGCATGACTACGTACG
>Ga0315339_1000795_pt1 | contig 33969 bp, 29 predicted proteins | sample ASW17metaG_FD_204514 | JGI IMG/M metagenome (GOLD analysis project Ga0315339, IMG submission 204514) | Ammonia-oxidizing marine archaeal communities from Pacific Ocean, United States - ASW #17 | ecosystem: Environmental > Aquatic > Marine > Oceanic | place: USA: California | collected 2016-12-05 | reverse complement strand
GGTTGGTATGGGCAGGTCGGCCAGAGCGCTACATTGAGCGAAGATTGGCCGCGTTTCGAGATCACCGAATACACCCGGGTCGTCGACTACGATGCCGGTAGTTCTCGCGAGGATCTAACGAGAAGGCGAGGCGACTACCCTGTGCGTGGTGGGGGCGCTCCGTTTGGCGGGGAGCAGGTGATAACGGAGGTTGTCAGTGGCGAGCACGCCTGGAATCTGCGGGATGACACAGTTTTCCCTCAGCCTCGTGGGCATCTGGATGGAGTCTCCGCGGCAGACCTTCGCCGGCTGGACATCATCTTGACGCCGCACGGTTTCCTCAAAGCCGCGCTCGAGGCCCGCGATGCTCAGGCGGTAACCATACCGATTGCCGGGCAATCCAATGGAGGTCTGACGCAAGATGGCAATGCAGTAAAGATGGTTTCCTTTACGGCCCTCGGGAAATACAAGGTCAATGGTGCGATAAACGACCAGAATCTCGTTGAGGTTGTAAGTACTTGGGTACCGAACCCGGTCTATGGGGATATGTTGCTCGAGATGCGTTACACGCAATACGAAGATTTCGACGGCGTCATGTTTCCGACCATCGTCCATGAGCATCAAGGAGATCCGGTTCTGAACCCGGCACATAACTCCATGGAGGTCAGAGTCACGGATGTGCAAGCCAATTTACATGTGCCTGCGTTCTCTGTGCCCGATGAGATACGCAGTGCTGAACCCCGTACGGTTCAGGTGGAATCTCAGGAACTCTCGGACGGTGTCTGGCGGCTCGCCGGCGGCTCCCATCACAGTGTGCTCGTCGAGTTTGATGATTTTCTAGTTGTGGTCGAGGCCCCATTGAACGAAGCGCGTTCGCTGGCCGTGATCGAGGAGGTGGAGAGGCTCATCCCCGATAAGCCGATTCGCTATGTGACGAACTCACACCATCATTTCGATCACTCGGGCGGCCTACGCACCTATCTGGCACAAGGCACGACTATCGTGGCCCATGAGGGGAGCCGCGAGTGGTACGAACACGTTATGTTCCATCCGGGCCTACGCAGCCTGGAGCCCGACCGGCTTGCGACGTTCTACCCGATGTTCGCTCCGAGCCGCAGGCCTACGCCTATCGAGACCGTCCGTCAGAAATACGTCATCAGCGACGGGACTCGAATGCTGGATCTCTACTCCCTGCAAGGGCTCGCACATGCCGCGACCATGCTGATTGTCTACCTGCCTCAGGAAGGGATCGTCATTAATGCGGACATGTACAATCCGGCGGTACCGGGGGCGACGTTCCCAGATTTCCGATTACCTAACATGAGGGTGCTCGCCGAGAACATCGAACGTCTCGGGTTGGATGTCGAGCAGCATGTGGGTCTCCACGGCCAGGTGGGCTCCCACGACGAATTTTTGAGGGCGATAGGTGGGAATTGAGTCGGGGTTGTTTCGACAAGGAGCGAACGGCCCCATTCCAGGCTGAGAGAGACCAGGACTGCGAGGCAGCTGAATCTAACGAGTCGGTGCCCTGTCGGTCAGGCGCCGATGGTGTCTGACAGTCGCCCGTAGACTCTCCGCGCGTTGTTCTCAAAAATCTTTCGTCGATCCTCATCACTCAGCGTCGTGTTGCCGAGGATATAGCGCTTGGTATCGTCGAAGTAATGCCCGGTCTCTGGGTCAATGCCGCGAACGGCTCCGACCATTTCAGATGCGAACAAGATGTTGTCAACGGGGATAACGTCGAGTAGTAGATCGATACCCGGTTGGTGATACACGCAGGTGTCGAAGAAGACATTGTTTAGCACGAGCTCATCAAGTGGCGGTTTCTTCAGCATATCCGCGAGCCCCCTGAAACGCCCCCAATGAAATGGCACCGCTCCGCCGCCGTGGGGGATGATCAGTTTGAGTTCCGGGAGGTCTTTGAACATGCTCGAGGTCATCATCTGCATGAAAGCAGTGGTGTCGGCACTAAGGTAATAGGAACCGGTTGTATGGAAAGCCGGGTTACACGCTGCGCTTACGTGGATCATGGCGGGCACTTTCAGTTCGCACATTTTCTCATATAGGGGATACCAATACTTGTCGCCTAGTGGTGGTGAGTTGAAATAACCGCCACTGGGGTCGGGGTTTAGGTTGCATCCAACGAAGCCCAATTCTGTGACACATCGTTCCAGTTCTATCAGCGAATTATCAAGTCCCACCCCAAGTGACTGAGGTAACTGGCACACACCTATAAAGTTTTTAGGATAGAGTTGGGTAAGCCGGTAGATCAGTTCATTGCAATGGGCAGTCCACGCGATGCTCGTAGATTCATTACCGATGTGATGACCCATGCCACTGGCTCGTGGCGAAAAAATTGTTCGGTCTGTCCCGCGTTCTTTTTGAAGTTTTAGCTGAGCACCCTCCACACTCTCCCGGAGTTGGTCGTCGGTTATGTTGAGCACTCCCTTGCTGGCCTGATGGAGTGGGTTGGTTTCTACATCTGTTTTTTGCTTGTCACGGTAGTGGCCAAGCTCTGGGGGTTCGGTCGTGTAGTGACCATGGCAGTCTATGATCATGTCAGGCCAGCAATGCTCGTAGATTTTGCATCAAACGCCTTTATAGCATCTTGAGCATTAGGACGTCACCGAGCCTTGGAGCTGTAAATGCTCAAAAGACCACGTGTTCCCTCTATGACAGATTTTTCATCTTTGGGCCCCTCCAGAACGTATAAACACAGCCTTTTTGCTATAGAATGCGCTCGGCGACTCCCGCCCCGGACCTAATGAGGCGCTTCTTACGTGAGATCCCACTTTCTAACGAAGTGCTGTCTTGGGGTGCTATTAATCCAGGTAGGCGTTGTCGCGGTTTCCCAGGAGACAGCGACCCTTCAAATACCCTTCATTGAGCGTCCACCAACCCTTGATGATTTTGCGGGTATGCAACCCACACCCGAAATTGCGGCCATGATGACCAGAGTGGAGGGCTTTATTCAGCGTGAACCTAGTGATGGGTCCCCAGCCAGTCAAGAAACTGTCGTTTTTGCTGCCTACGACAACGTCAACTTTTATGCGATCCATCTCGCTTTTGACACTGAACCTGACCAGGTCCGGTCCAACCTCGCACCACGGGAGGAGATCGAGAACGATGATTGGGTGGGGCTTCTCATCGACACTTTTAACGACCAGCGCAATGCCTATGGTTTTGGGGTCAGTGCTGCAGGGGTGCAAAGTGATGGGCGCTGGTCTGACCTTGAAAGTGGGTTTAGAGCATGGGACGGGTCGTATGAGGCTGTTTGGTACACGGATGCTCGGTTAACTGATTCGGGTTACATGACGCAGATGACCATTCCTTTGCGTACGCTGCGTTTTCCAGCTAATGCGGAGCAGGTATGGCGCGTTCAGTTCGGTAGGAATATTCCAAGACTTAGCGAAAACTCTTACTGGCCAGCTTATTCCTCAATCATAGAAGGCCGATTGAACCAAGCAGCTGTTGCAACCGGCATCCGGGATGTTTCTCCAGGCCGAAATGTACAGTTGGTGCCATTTGTTTTTGGGCGTAATTTTGACGTACTCGATTCAGCAGCTACTGGCGGGCCGGATTTTAGCAAGGGTTCGGAGGAAAATATTGGCCTTGATGCAAAGTTTGTGATTCGAGATAGCTTGGTGGTGGATGCGACCTTTAACCCTGACTTTAGCCAGGTGGAATCCGATGAGCCACAGGTCACCGTAAATGAGCGTTTCGAAGTGCGGTTTCCAGAGCGTCGACCCTTCTTTCTGGAAAATGCAGATTATTTCTCTACGGATTCAACATTACTGTTTACAAGGCGAATTGTGGATCCGCAAGGGGGATTAAGGTTAACGGGCAAGCTTGGTAACTGGGGCATCGGAACGATGTCCATGAACGACGAAGCACCCGGGCAGGAACTTTCTGCCGAAGAGCAATTCGCAGGAGATGCAGCGGATATAAATATTTTCCGATTGTTCCGCGACCTGTCTGACCAGGATCGGGTTGGGATGTTCTATTCAAGTCGGGAGTTCGGTAATACAGAAAACAGCGTTCTTAATGTGGATGGGAACTTTAGGTTAACTGATAACTGGGCGACGCAAATGCAATTCGTCGATACCCAGTCTACGGACGCTACAGGTATCGCTACCGACGGGAGTCAGACCAACATAAAATTGGACCGGCAGGGACGAAGTCTGCGCGTTCATCTTCATCTGATTGATACTACGGAAGATTTTCAGGTAGATCTCGGTTTTCAAAATAGAAATTATGTTCCTGACTCAAGGTCTACCCATACGAATGTCGGCTATACGTTCTGGCCAGAAGATGCCTGGGTTAATAGCTGGACCCCGAGAGTAGGCATCAATAGAGTGGTGGATCAGAGCGGCCTCAGGCTTTATGAGCACATTGATTTTCGGCTGGAGGCGACTTGGGACGGGGAAACCGCTCTGATGGGGCGGTTAGATAGTATGCGGGAGCGTTTGAGGGCCCAAGACCATTCTAATCTGGGGAGGGCTAAGGATTTTAAGCAGAGTCAATGGAGGCTTGAGGCCGAGACTCAAATGTTCTCTTCCACTGGATTTACGGCAAATATTAGAGGGGGGGACACTATTAATCTGTCACCAGTGGAGGGGCAAGAACCAGAGCTGGCAGATTTTATTACTAGTGAGCTAGGTTTTTTGTGGAGACCATTGGAACGGTTGAGGCTTGATCTGACCTATCTGAACACTTCACTAGAGGACCCATTAAGTGCCACGGAGATCTTGAAGGATTCGATAATAAGAGCGAAGTGGAATTATCAGTTCTCAAGAGAGGCGTCGCTGCGTTTTATCGTACAGGAAGAGTTCGTAGATCCTGGGCCCTTAACTTCGTTAACCAATACAAAGGGCCTGAACTACGACTTACTGGTTCGATATGTTTTAAATCCTTGGTCAGCGCTCTATGTGGGTTACAACAGTAATTCTAGTAACTTTAATTTGATAGATACCGAGGATGGGACAGAATTGATACGCACAAACGACTTACGCCGGGACGGCGAGCAGTTCTTTATTAAATTCTCCTATCTCCTGCAACCTTAGTTTCAGGCATTGTCAGGGTACCCTGGTTCCCAGGGTAGAATGAACTTCCGTTCACCGGCTCCCTCTATTATCCAGGGTCTGACCTTCACTATAGGTTCCCGCCAACGCTCCCGAGCCCATTGCCGTAATTCTTGTGGCGTAGAGAACGACGCCAGCTTCTGCAGGTGCGTCATGTGTGGAAACGGTAGCTCGATCTCGCCAATTTTGTGTAATCCCAAGGCCTCAGTCGGTGTAAGCCACCGACTGTCGATTAACTCTTTTCCGTCATGCTTCGGTTCCTGACCAGGTGGCAGATCCGCAAGGAAAAAACGAGTTGAAAACCGTGCGCTCAAAATCACCGGTGTTTCCCAATGACCCACGTAATGCAGGTGGTCTGTGGCAAGCTTAATGCGCCAGCTGGATAGGGTTTCAGCCCACGATAGCTCACCCGCGTATAGCGCCTGGCGCGTATCGGAGAGCGATACGCGGCGATCGGCTTCTTTGGTGATCCATTCGCCGTCGGTATCGGTGGCGAGCAATACGCCGGTTTCCTCAAAGAGCTCACGAATCGCGGCGCTGAAATAGTCGAGGCCGCCTGAGACGACGGACAAGCGTCGATCCGCATCCGAACGGTCCACACCGCGGCAGTGCTCGTGAACCAACGCGTCTTCCGGCTCGACTACACCGCCAGGAAACACGAATGCCGAGGCGAAAGTTGCGCGTCCGTGACGTTTGCCCAAGAAGACCTCAGTGTCGCCTGCTTTTTCGCGTAGGAGTATCACCGCGGATGACGGGCGCGCGGGATTCACACTTGGTGTTCCATGAATGACTTCGGCGGGGTCCTGGTGCTGGGGAAGTCCTTATTCGCGCACCGATAGATGGATTGCAGTACCGGTATCTGCCCCAGTACCGGTATCTGCCCCCAAGGGAGGCGTTGTTTTTTTCCGACGGGTTTTCAAAAAATGTAGAGAAATGCCGCTAAAATCTATAAAAGTGCCGGTAAAAGTCGCGAAAATGGACGAATTGTTGCTAACGCTCTAGGTGCTGTAGCTTGTCTTTCACCTCGCGCCAGTCGTCTGCGTCTTTGGGTGGGTCCTTGGCCTCAGTAATAACCGGCCAGGCCTGGGCCAGCTCCGCGTTTAACTCAAGAAACTCTTCTTGCCCATCTGGAATCTCGTCCTCAGAGCAAATCGCCTCGACGGGGCACTCCGGTTCGCACAACGTACAGTCAATGCATTCCTCTGGATCGATAACCAGCATGTTCGGCCCCTCGTGGAAACAGTCCACTGGGCAGACCTCCACGCAGTCCGTTAACTTACATTTGATACAGCTGTCGGTAACGACATAGGTCATAGTAAATCCTCTGTGCACTTTCGCTCTTTCTCGGCCGCGGCTATTGTAGCCTCAACCGCTATTTTCGGCTAAATTTTCCTCTGGCCTTCACCCCAATGGGCCGCCCTCAACACCGTTTCCCGGATCTTGCCCACCGGCTTTCGGCGAGCGCTTCGCTGGAAGTCTGAGGAGCCCCCTCGTCAGCATCACACTGGCTGTAACGTCACCGGTGGCAGTGCGGACTTTTTGCCGACCAGATTCTGAGGCAGCAACTGGAGAAGACGACGCAGTGATTCCTCTACCGACTGATCGGTGGTATCGAGCGTGGCGTGCGCCTTCGCGTAAAACGGTTCTCGTTCGTCCAGGAGTTGCCTCAGGTTTGCCATCGCATCCGGGCGATTGAGCATGGGGCGAAGATCTCCCTGATCGACGACCCTTTCCATGTATTGTTCCGGGGCTGTCCTCAGCCAAATAACGAAGCAAGTCGTTAGAAGAGTATTCAATAGCTTCGGTTCGGCGACGATGCCGCCGCCTGTTTCGATAACGCAACTCTCATTCCGATTTAGGGTTTGATAGAGAGCCTGCTCCTCCAAGCGCCGGTAGCCGAGTTCGCCGGAAAGGGAGAAAATCTCTGACACACTCATTCCGGCCAGTCCCTCTATAACGCTCACCAGACTAACGAAGGGGCTGTGCAGGTGATCGGCGAGCTGTTGGCCCAATGTGGTTTTTCCGGCGCCGCGCAAACCGATTAGAGCGATGCGTTGTTTCGAGCGTTCTGAGACGGCGAAGCCTTCATAGAGCATCTGCAGCGCTGCCTTCTGGTCCTCGATGGAGAGTTGACGGGCGAGATCGATGATGAGGCTCTGTTCTTGCGTCTGGTTATCACGCGCCTCCAGCAGTTGATTCGGTTCGATCTCCAGCGCATTGGCAACACGTCCTAGAAGGCGGATGGAGATGTTGCCTCGACCCTGTTCCAGCGCGGCGAGATAGCGCTCAGAAACCCTCGAGCGAAGGGCTAAGGTCTTGCGTGTTATGCCCCGGAGGGCTCGAATGTCGCGCACCCGGCCGCCGAGATGCTGAAGGAGGTCGACGGACTTCTGGGGGGAGATGGTACTCATGGTCATTGAGAATAGTGAATTATAGGTCTAATTTCTTGCCTAAAATCGGCATAAAGTAATATTATAATGCATACTAGGTTACTGAAAATGAAGATATATGCAATATAGTGCTTATAATGGTGCCGGCTAACCAGGTTTCTGGCTATCTCGATTTCCGGACCCAGCCGGAACGGTACCGACATTGGGCGGTATCCATCGACGGTCCTGTTGCTTTCCTCAAGATGAACGTTGATGAAGACGCACCGGAATTCGAGGGCTATGAGCTGAAGCTCAATTCCTATGACATCGGTGTCGACATCGAACTGTATGACGCTGTGCAGCGTTTACGTTTCGAACACCCTGAGGTCAAAGCGGTTGTGCTGACGTCTGGCAAGGTGGGGATGTTCTGCGCGGGTGCCAACATCCGTATGCTGGGTTCGGCGACGCATTCTCACAAAGTTAACTTCTGCAAGTTCACGAACGAGACGCGAAACGCGTTGGAGGACGCGAGCCAACGATCGGGTCAGGTCTATCTGGCTGCGTTGAACGGGCCGGCTTCCGGAGGTGGATATGAGTTGGCTCTCGCTACCGACCATATTCTGTTGATCGACGATGGCAACGCGGCCGTTTCGTTGCCCGAGGTGCCGTTGTTGGGTGTACTGCCTGGAACAGGGGGATTGACCCGCGTCGTGGATAAACGCCGCGTTCGCCGGGATCTTGCGGATGTTTTTTGCACTGTTGAGGAGGGAGTCAAGGGCCAGCGTGCGGTGGATTGGCGGTTGGTCGATGAGCTGGTTCCGCGGTCGAAGTTCGAAGAGAGGGTAAGAGAATGCGCCTTGGAGTTGACGCAGAATTCTGACAGGCCGGATGACGAGGCGGGTATCGAGCTCAGTCCGTTGACCAAAGAGATCGATGGCTTGCAGGTTCGCTACGATTATCTGACGGTGGATTTGAATCCAGAGGGACGAACCGCGACCTTGATGTTTGCCGGACCGACCGATGAATGCGGGAGCCTCGAGGAAGCGAAGAGCCGTGGCGCTGAATTCTGGCCGTTAGCCATCCTTCGCGCGTTCGAGGATGCACTCTTACACCTGCGATTCAATGAGCCGGAGCTTGGCACCTTGATTCTCAAAAGTAGCGGTGACGGTGCCAGGGCGGCTGTTCATAGTTCCTTGCTCGAGGAGCAGAGCGCCGACTGGTTTATTCGTGAGGTGTTGCTTTTCGCTCAGCGCACTTTCAAGCGGCTCGACGTGACTTCGCGTACTACATTTGCGTTCGTCGAACCTGGAAGTTGCTTTACGGGGATCTTGGCGGAACTACTTTTTGCAGTCGATCGATCGTACATGCTCGATGGTCAGCTTGAGGGTGACCCCAGACCGGCACCGACTATTGAGATTACGGCTATGAGCTTTGGACCGCTAAAGATGGCCAACGGTTTGACGCGCCTCGAGACCCGCTTCATCGGCGAACCCGAAAGCATGAATCGTGCCGAGAGCCTAAACGGCAAGCCGTTGGCTGGTGGAGAAGCGCTCGAGGCAGGATTGGTCACTTTTGCACCGGATGATATTGACTGGGAGGATGAGATCCGTCTGCTTCTCGAGGAACGCGCGAGCTTCTCCCCAGACGCGTTGACTGGCATGGAGGCTAATTTGCGTTTTGCCGGCCCAGAGACGATGGAGTCCAAGATCTTTGGGCGGTTAAGCGCGTGGCAGAACTGGATTTTTCAGCGCCCTAATGCGGTTGGGGAAGAAGGTGCATTGAAGCTTTACGGCACCGGTCGCAGGGCGAAATATGATCGAAATCGCATTTAGCATAAAACAATTAAGATGTGAGCACGGCTCGCGAAACGGATAAAACCAATGAGTACAGACGTAAATTACGACTCTTTGATTCCCAATAATGTTGACCTGGCCTCCGATGCGAAGCTCAAGCGAGCTATGGAGCAGTGGTACCCAAAGTACCTCGATTGGTGGAACGAGATGGGGCCAGACGGATTTCAGGACTGCGACGTGTATCTTCGCACCGCCGTGAGTGTCGACAAGGAGGGCTGGGCTCAGTTTGGCTTCGTCAAGATGCCTGATTACCGTTGGGGGGTGCTGCTGGCTCCCAAGGAAGAAGGTAGGACCATCGGATTCGGTCAGCACAAGGGAGCACCCGTGTGGCAGGAGGTGCCTGGCGAGTACCGTGCAATGCTTAGGCGACTCATCGTCATACAGGGTGACACGGAGCCCGCTTCCGTCGAGCAGCAGCGCTTCCTTGGCCACAGCGCGCCGTCACTATATGACATGCGTAATCTCTTTCAAGTGAACGTTGAGGAGGGGCGCCATCTTTGGGCGATGGTCTACCTACTTCAAAGGTATTTCGGTCGAGACGGTCGCGAGGAAGCGGAAGCACTGTTGCAAAGACGTTCCGGAGATGAGGATAAGCCAAGAATTCTCGGGGCGTTCAACGAAAAAACGCCCGACTGGGTTTCTTTCTTCATGTTCACGACATTCACGGACCGTGACGGCAAGATGCAGTTAGAGTCGCTTGCCCAATCCGGTTTCGACCCCCTGGCGAGAACCTGCCGTTTCATGCTGACTGAGGAGGGTCATCATATGTTCGTCGGGAGAACTGGAGTGGAACGGATCGTTCAAAAGACTTGTGAGGTCATGAACGAGCATGGCATCACTGACCCAGATGACATCGAGGGGGTGCGCAAGTACGGTGCGGTCGATCTGCCGACTATTCAGAAGAAGATCAATTTTCATATCTCCGTTACGCTGGATTTATTTGGCGCAGAGATTTCCACGAACGCGGCGAACTCTTTTAACGCAGGACTGAAGGGTCGTTTCCGAGAGAATCGGATCGACGATGACCATCAACTAGAGAAAGACACCTACCCCGTTGCTCAGGTGGTCGGCGATGAACTGCAGGTTGTCGAGGTGCCCGCGCTTAGCGCGATCAATACCCGGCTCTCCGATGACTACATTGCCGATTGCGAGAACGTGTTAAAGCGGTGGAATCGAGTGCTCGAAGAGCAGAACATCGAACGTCGTCTGACTCTCCCCCATCGTGCGTTCCATCGTGCGGTTGGAGAGTTTTCTCAGGTCAAGGCAACACCTGAAGGGCAGCTGATCACCGAGTCGGAGTGGTCGAGGCGCCATGGCGAGTGGCTGCCGTCGGAAGCAGATTTGGAGTATATGCTCTCGCTGATGAAACCCACGTTCGAACCTGGTGAGTTCTCAAGCTGGATCGCGCCGCCGAAGGCCGGTATTAACGGTCAACCCGGTGATTACGAATACGTCAAGCTGGCGGCGTGAGCTCATGACACAAGCGAAGTTTGAAGCACTCGTCGCTTCTGTTGTCGAAAGAGTTGTCGGTATGGCGATCGCTCCAGCACTCGCAGACGAGCTTGAGGCAGCCTTTCCCGCCGATGGTGAGACCTTCGAGTCTCTAGCGTCACTGTGTCGGCAGGGCGTCGCCGAGGGCTGGATATGTAACCACGAGCGTGGTGGTATCAGGTTTGGGCGAGTTATCAAGCCTGGACCAAAAACCCACGGGTTCTCCGTCGATGTGGTTGAGATGGATGACATTGTTGGTCCGTACCACCGCCATCCGAATGGGGAAATCGACATGGTCATTCCCGAAGACGATAACGCGGAATTCGATGGGCACGGCAAAGGGTGGGTCGTCTACGGACCCGGCTCCGCTCATTCCCCAACGGTGACCGGGGGGCGTGTGATCGTTCTTTATCTCCTGCCCGAAGGGGCGATCGACTTCACGCCGTTGGAGTAAAGATATCAGCAGGCAACGGTCACGAATCTCCCGTGGCGTTCCCGACCCATTACATATTGCTGGAGGTACTGCGCTCGGGGTTTGGGCTAACAGGAACCAAACATGGTACGGCCGTCTTGATAGCTCAGACTTGCGATCATTCCGTCTGAGAGTAGACGGGGAGGGCTTGGAGGATCTTTTCGGGTGGCGGCACGGCCTTTATCGTGCCCGGAGTGGGTTGTTTCGCCAAGACTCGCGTCTCGAGACCTTCCCCGCAGCACTTGCCGTTTACCTCGGCCCGATGACCGATCTGGACGGTCATGCGCTGCCATGAGGAGACGAAGCTAATGAGGCGGACGGTGTCGCCGAAACGTATCGGATTCAAGAATTTGCCGTTCGCCTCCACCAGTGGTAGTCCGAGCAGCCCGAATTCCGAAATTAGCGTTTTGTAGGGCAAACCGGCGGCGTCGAGGAGGTGGCGGGTACCGATGTCAAACCATTTGAAGTAATTGGGATAGAACACGATGGTGGCGGGATCGGTGTCTCCCCATTCAACGGGAATCTCGATTTCGTTTTTCATAGTTTCTATGATGGCATAGTTTCTAGCGCATTAATTTCGTGACCGCACCAGCACACATCTTCCGGAAGGAAACCGAATGAGCGTAGTTAAAGCCGAGTTCCAAGGCGATCTAGCGATCATCACGATCGATAACCCACCAGTGAACGCCCTATCGCAATCCGTACGTTCCGGCATCATGGCTGTGATGGAGGAGGTTGACGGTAATAGCGAAGCGAAGGCCGCCGTACTCATCTGTGCAGGGCGCACTTTTTGCGCGGGAGCTGATATCCGGGAGTTCGATAGCCCGCCGAGACCACCACATCTCTCCGAAGTGATTGCCCGTGTGGAAGCCAGCGATAAGCCGGTGGTCGCGGCGCTACACGGTACGGCGCTGGGAGGTGGGTTCGAGCTGAGCATGGGATGTCATTATCGGGTGGCTTTGCCCAGCGCCCGAGTCGGTCTGCCAGAAGTGACCCTGGGACTTCTGCCCGGTGCCACCGGAACACAGCGGTTACCGCGCCTCATCGGCGCGGAGCAAGCTCTTGACATGATGGTTACCGGTAAGCCGATTAGTGCGGTGGCTGCGGATGCAGCTGGGATTGTTGACCAGCTGATTGAGGACGAGGACCTTCTGATCGGGGCCATCGCATATGCAACCGATCTGGTTGCCCAGGGGCGGGGTGTCAGGCGGGTCCGCGATCTCGAGGTTGCGCCAGTCTCACCCGAGTTTTTCGATGAGTATCGAAAGAAGAGTGAGCGCAGGACCCGCGGACTGATGTCCCCGGAGAAGATCATCCAAAGCGTGAGGGCGTCAATCGAGATGCCATTCGATGACGCGGCAGCTCAAGAACGGGCGTTCTTCGCCGAGTGCAAGGTATCAGTCCAGTCTAACGCGCTGCGGCATGTTTTTTTCTCCGAGCGGGCCGTCGCAAAAGTACCGGGAATTTCTCAAGAGGCCTCGCCCCGGGATGTCGCGAGCGTGGCGGTGATCGGTGCTGGCACGATGGGTGCGAGTATAGCCTACAGCTGCTTAGGTACCGGTCTCGAAGTCACACTGCTGGACAACGACGCCGCGGGGCTTGCCCGGGGCCGTGAGACCGTTACGAGCCTTTATGAACACGGTGTTTCGCGCGGGCGGGTGACCGAGTCCAATATGTCGGAGGGACTAGCTCGTCTGACTACCACTCAGGATTACGATGCCGTTGCGGATTTGGATCTCGTGATCGAGGCGGTGTTCGAGAACATGGCGATAAAAGAGGACGTGTTTGGCAGGCTTGACGAAGTGTGTCGGCCCGGCGCAATTCTCGCAACGAACACGTCTACACTCGATGTGGATCGAATTGCGGCGGCGACGCAGCGGCCCGGGGACGTCATCGGCCTTCATTTCTTCAGTCCCGCTCATCTGATGCCGCTGTTGGAAATTGTGCGTGGGGCGGAAACGGCAGATGCGGTGACCGCCACTTCGCTCGCTCTTGCGAAACGGTTGAGAAAGGTCGGTGCAGTCGTCGGTAACTGCTTCGGTTTCGTGGGGAATCGCATGCTTTACGGTTACGGTCGTGAGAGCCAGCTTCTCTTGTTGGAAGGTGCTGCGCCGGAGCAGATCGATAAAGTGCTTCGGGACTGGGGCATGGCGATGGGCCCCCATGCGGTGGGTGATCTCGCCGGGCTCGATGTGGGCTACAAAGTCCGTCAGGAACGTGCGGATTTTCCTGAGGATCCCCGTTTCTATCGGATCGCGAATCTATTGGCTGAATCGGGCCGTTTTGGACAAAAAACTGGTAAGGGAATGTACCTGTACGAACCTGGTTCCCGAAAGCCCATCCCAGATCCTGAGGTGCGATCACTGATAGCTCGTGAGGCTGGCGCGTTGGGCATAGCGCAGCGAGAGATTGGTGCTGATGAGATTGTCGAGCGCTGTATCTATGCGTTGGTCGTCGAGGGCGCGCGGATCCTGGAGGAGGGGATCTCACCTCGAGCCAGTGACATCGACGTCGTATGGATCAATGGATATGGATTCCCACGGTACCGTGGCGGACCGATGCACTATGCTGATGCGATCGGCGTCAATCGCGTGTACGAGACCGTTTCCGGTTTTCGGGATCGATTCGGGTCGATGTACTGGGAAGTGCCGAAGCTGCTGGAAGAGTTAGGCACCAGTGGTGGTAGGTTCGCCGACCTCTAGACTGTCGAAGCCCTAGCCTTTGAAGGCAGTCAGGTTCTAAAGGGGGGCTGCCCCCTAGGGCGTCTCGGCGGCGATGCGTTCGACTTCACGCCAGACCCGCAAGAGATTGCCACCCCAAAGTTTTCGGATATCTTCTTCGGTGTAGCCACGGCGCACGAGTTCTAACGTCACGTTAAATGTCTCCCCGGCATCGAACCACCCCACGATACCGCCGCCACCATCGAAGTCGGAACTTAGACCGACGTGATCAATGCCAATCAAGTTGACGGCGTAGTCCACATGGTCGATGAAGTCGCTGACGTTAGCGTAGCCGATCTCGGACAGTCGTAACTCGATCTCCCCGCGCTGTTGCTCCGTAAGGTCCCACCATGCGCTGAGACGTTCGATGTCGTAGTCGTTCAGGATTTCGCCGGTCTGTTCCCGTTGTTGAGGACTCAATCTTTTGAGAAAGGCGGCGAGAGCGGTTGCCTGCATGACCCCGCCGCTTTCCCCGAGAGCCAAGAGCGTCTCGTCATCCATGTTGCGGTAGTGGTCGGTAAGCGCCCGTGCATTTGAGTGCGATGCGATCACTGGTGCGGTAGACAGGCGAATGGCATCGAGCGCTGCCTGCTTGGAGATGTGAGAGACGTCGACCATGATTCCGATTCGATTCATCTCGGCGATCACCCGTTCTCCGAATTCGCTTATACCGTCGTGCTCTGAGTCTTCGTCGCCGAGTTCGGGACGCGGTTGAGCGGAGTCTGCGATATCGTTGTGGCCACTGTGGGCTAGCGTGACGTACCGGGCGCCTAGATCGTGGTATTGCCCGAGCAGTGAGATATCGGTGCCGATCACATAGCCGTTCTCGATACCGATGGCGGCGACGAGTTTTCCGGAGTCGTGAATGCGCTCGACGTCGTCCGCCGAATGGGCGATTTCGATGAGTTCTGGATACATCTCTGACATTCGATGAATTGCGTTGAACTTTGTCATCGCATCCGTCTTGGCCTGCTCGTAGTTCTCCGGTGTGCGTTCTGTTTGGCCAACATAAACAATAAAGAATCCGGCATCGAGTCCGCCGGAGCCCATCTTCTCTAGATTCACTTGCCGCGAGGCGTCTAGTGGATCGATAGCTTCGGTGGCGAAGTCAAAACTAATGTCGTCGTGGCTGTCGATGGTGATGACTTGGTTGTGGATGGTCTCAGCGCGGGCGCGCAGCGCCTCGTCGGTCTGAGCGTTAGCCTGCGTGGTCAATGAGGCTAGCAAAACAAGATATCCCAGGTGCTTAGGCACACAGTTCATGGTTGTTTAAGGCTCCGTTATGAGATGCCAAGCCCGATCTTCTTCGCGGGCACGGCTATCTTCTCGCAGTTTAATGAGATGGGCCAGCAGTGATCGCTCTGCCAACCGGTGCAGGTGGGCGTCCACGTCGTCGTAGACCTTTTTAACCAGCTCGCTAAGAGGTCCGCCATCGCTCGAGGTTAGGACGGCCACTACTTTCGCTTCGCGCTCGAGACGATGCTCGATGATCCAATCGAGTGTTGCAGGCGGATCTTGAAGCAACGCCCCGTGCCCTGGCGCGAGTTTAGAGGGCTCCAAGGCCTTCACCCGGTTCAATGATTCAAGGTAATCGCCCATGTGGCCGTCCGGTGGGTTGATCACGACGGTCGAACCATTCATCACATGGTCGCCCGTGAATACCCACCGTAGTTGTTCGTGCAGATAACACAGATGGTTCGAAGCGTGTCCCGGTGTATAGATCGCGCGAACGGAGAACTCCTCAGATTCTAGCCGCTCGCCGTCATCGAGCACCCGGTCGGGTGCAAATGTTTGATCCTGCCGTGTGCCTGCCGGCGGATGCCTTCCGAGCAACTCCGCACCCGTCGCGGCCGCTAAGGGGCGGGCTGCAGGCGAATGATCGGGATGCGTGTGAGTCACTAGGATCCAGCGAACAGGCGCTGGTGCGAGCGCCTGAATAGCGTCGATGTGTGAGGGAATCGCGGGACCAGGATCAAGCACCGCGATCTCATTCTCGCCTAATAGATAGGTGTTCGTGCCGGGCCCGGTCATCATGCCCGGATTGGGGGCGAGCAGTCTGTGAACCCCAGGCGCGAGTTGCTCTAATTTTCCCGGTGTCGGCTCCAATTCATGCATCCGCTCGCACAAGAACGAGGATTATAGGTTGTATGAAACAAGGCTAATACGGTTCTAGAGTAGGGCTTCCCGAACTTTTTCCGCTATGGCCAGTGAGGCAGTAAGCCCCGGAGACTCGATACCGAAGAGGTTCACTAGACCGGGGATTCCATGGTCGCTCGGCCCTTGAATGACGAAATCACCGGGCGGATCACCTGGGCCGACTATTTTAGGCCGGACACCGGCGTACCCAGGCGTTAGGGCGTCGCGGCTCACGTCGGGCCAGTAGCCCTTGATCGTGTCGAAGAATCGATCCACATGCTGGCTGCTTACGCTGTACTCCGGCTCGTCCACCCACTCGACGTTTGGACCGAAACGTGCGCCTCCTGCTAGGTCTAAAGTGACGTGGATGCCCAGTCCGCCCGGCTCAGGTACGGGATAGATTAGATGCTGGAACGGATGCTGCGCTTGGTAGACGAAGTAGTTGCCTTTGGCGAATCGAGTCTCGGGTATGTACCTGGGGTCGAGTGCGGCGATGCGCCGGGCGACCCGTGACGCCTGCAGACCTGCGGCATTGATCAGACACCGGGCGTCCACCTCGGTGGTGCTTTCCTCAGTTGCCACACGGAGCCGAAAGCGATCGTTTCCGAAGGAAGCCTGACTAAAGTCCGACAGAAACGCGACGTTACCCCCGGCATTCTCCAGGTCGCCCTGCAGAGCAACCATAAGGCTGTGAGCGTCGACGATACCAGTAGACGGCGAGAACAATCCTGCGATGCACTTAACGGCGGGCTCCAGCTCTGCAACCTCTGTACCGGTCATAGGCTGAAGATCCTCTACCCCGTTTTCGATGGCCCTCGCTCGGATGATGTCGAGCGTTTCCTCTTGGTCCTTAGTCAGGGCTACGATTACCTTTCCGCATCGGTCGTAAGGAATCGACTTCTCTTCGCAGTAGGAATAAAGCAGCTCTTTTCCGCTCACGCAGAGTAGGGCTTTAAGACTGTTTGTTTGATAGTAGATTCCTGCGTGAATGACCTCCGAGTTACGCGAGGAGGTCTCCTCGCCGATGCGACTATGTCGCTCCAGCAGGACGACTTCACGTCCGGTTAGCGCGAGCGTCTTCGCGATGGCTAATCCGACGACACCCCCGCCGATTACCACGACATCTAAGGTATCCATTTCGGGAGGGTGGCCGTTAGAGCCGCTAGGGCGTTTGGGAGAATCTGGGCACGACCAACGTGCGCCTAGTCAGCTTCGGGATTGGCGCCCTCCGAGGCGCCCGACTTATCCAGTGTCTGGGCATTGATAGGGAACTTGAGAGTTCTCCTTTGTTGTCGAGCTCGTCTCGCAAGATTCTGAAATCAAAGGTGCCCATTTCAGTTCCCCTGCAAAGCAGTTTCGAGAGTGATAATGACGTTCTTTTGCTTAGCGTCGTCGATGGTTGCGGCAACGATATGTGCGAGTTCCGACAGTGATGGGTCGTCGAGGCGAACGTCATAATGATTTAGATACTTCCGAAGATTGCAGGCCGTATTAACCATCTGGGTCTGAGGATCCGTAGCCCCAGATAGTGGCGTCGACGTGAGTCTTTCGAGGGTGTCCTGCTGAAGGTGCTCCGCCTTGAACTCTACGGCCTTGATGTCGTCCCGCAGAGACATGCATGTTTCCGTCGAGACGTCCGTGTGCCCGCATCCGGCGATCTTCATCCAGGTTCTCGCTGCGCGTAGTGGACGGACGACTTCGTTTGCCCAGGGCTCCGAGAAGGACAAGGCTGCGTTGAATGTGCGCTCGTTCATAAGCCCGCGTGTGCACCCGAACCAGCAACAATACAAGAGAACATTGACATCGCAGCCGAATCTATCCTGGAGAGATAAACAGGCGTCAGCAACACCCGGTTGACGGTATGTGCTAACTGAGAAATCCCAAAAATTGTCGGTTCCCTTCATCTTTTCTAGTCTAGGGTGTTTTCAGTACTTTGATACACAGTCCAGCGTAACGCAGGAACTTCATTAAATTCTCTCCCTCTCGGCTTTTCAACTCATGCGTTGAGCCGTCCATGTCGGTGGTTCGAATTACGCTCATTTCGGTCTATGGGTCTGAGTCGCCCAATTATCAAACGCTGTTGCGGAGACTTGGAGAACCGTAGCGTACAGTACTAAGATGCCTTCAGCATGATGCCTCACTCCGCTGCGTATCTAGTTCTGGTGGCCAACATGGCTCTTTGGGGAGGAGCTCTGGTTGTGGCTCGAGGTGTCCACGAGCTTGCCCCCCCTATGGCGTTGACTTTCTGGCGTTGGGTTGTCGCCGTGCTCGTCCTGCTCCCTTTCGTGGCGCGCAAGCTCCGTCAGGAACTCCCTTTGAAGCCACAGGCGCGGCGCTCCATCTATTGGATCTGCGTGACAATGGCTGCAGGCACCACGTTATCCGTTGTCGCTGTCAACTTCACGACCGCCATCAACGCAACAGTCATTAATGCGACGCAACCCGCCCTGACCGCATTGGCGGCATTTCTCCTCGTGCGTGAACGGCTTTTTCCGGCGCAGACGCTTGGAGTCGTATTGGCGTTTTTTGGAGTCATTGTCATGGTTTCTCAGGCGAGTCTCGGAACGCTCTTGCAGATGAACATCAACATTGGTGATCTGGTGATGCTCGGTGCGGCTATTTGTTGGTCCCTTTACTCAGTTGAAATGCACAGATCGACTCACCTGCCGAGCTCCGACGTTCTCGTCTTCCTGATCGCATGTACCGGTATCGCTCTATCCTTTCCGCTATACCTCATTGAAGCGAACTATTTCCGATCATTCCAATTGACTCCGGTGACTCTGAGTGCGGTTTCATATCTGGGGATAGGTTCCACGGTGCTTGCGGTGTATCTGTGGAACGCTGCAATCCGTTCCGTCGGTGCGAATCGGGCTGCTGTCTTCCTAAATCTGATTCCAGTCTTTGGCGCAACGTTTGCGATCACCTTTTTAGGAGAACGCGTATTGGCGTATCACGTCATCGGCGGTCTGTTGATAATCATAGGCATCTTCTTCGCAGTTTATCGAGCCCACCATCGCTCTGTTCCGCCGTTGGCGGCTGAGGAAAAACCCTAGTTTTTCCAAAACGATTAAGGAAGCGGTGTTCCTGATAACGAAGTAATACTTTCGGGCGGCGCGAGGTGGAGTTGAGCGGCCGACTTAGTGGCAGTTGTCGGCTGTCTTCAAACCCAAAAGGCAAGGACGCGTTCGATCGTCCAAAAACTGGCCACTGCCCCGACGGTGTACGCGGTTACCGTGCCCGTCTTGGCACCGGACAAGTTGTACCAGCCCAGGCGGGATTCCGTACGCTGACCGGTTGAGCGAACGGCTGCGGCGATCCCGAAAATAATCATTACGAAGATGACTTGGCCGATTTCCACGCCAATGTTGAAGAACAGCAACGCTGTCGGTAGTTCCGCAATCGGCAGGCCCACCTCTCGGAGCACGCTAGCGAATCCAAACCCGTGGAGTAGCCCGAAGGAGCTGGCGACCAGAACTGGATAGCGGTACGTCAGTGTCGTCTCATCAGCCCGCGCAATCTCGGTTGCGACGAAGACGATGCTCAAGGCGATCGCGGCTTCGACCGCGAGAATCGGTAGGGAGATTAAATCTAACGTGGACAAGGCCAGCGTTAGCGAGTGCGCCAGAGTGAAGCCGGTCACCGTGATGAGGGTTCGTCTACCCGTCCGCGCGATTAACACCAGCAAGGCTACGAACATCAGATGGTCCCAGCCCAGCCATATGTGCTCCAAGCCGAGCTCGGTGTAGTTGTAGGCTACTTCCCATCGTTCGGGCGCTTCCGGTATCTGCCAAGCCAATTCCCCGGGAGGTAATAGGCCAGATAGGAGCTGCCCGTCGTGAGTCTGAACTCGAACGACGGTTGTTAATGACGGATTCGACCCCGGGAACTCCAGCGACAATACCTCGCCCGTCAGGCCAGCTTCACACCGATAGAAGCGATCCGCCTGATAGCTATCGCCTCGAAGCACGACCTGGAGTTCGTTCTCAGCCTGACATCCATCCGACAGAGAGACCAGTGGCAATTGTGTGCGCGGCACCGACGACGGAACCTTCCAGCGAAGTGCGAGCGCGTCGACTGAGGTCTGTGATACGTCGATAAAGATCGGGCGAAGATCGTGGCCCAGCGCCGGCGCCGATGTCACCAGCAGCGAGAGGCTGGCAAAGGCGAGGAGTTTCCTCACGGCCCGGAGCCTGTCTCCGGGTTTGCTAGATCCGGGCTGATCACGACCTCATAGCGGTTCATGATGTCCTGGATAGCAGCTTCCGTTTGGGCCCGTGCCCTTGCGGCCAGAGCATCGGACTCTATCCGATCGCGAACTTCCTCGAACGTCGGGGTCCGTTCGGGTTCCTGGTTGGTTATTAGCACTAGATGGAAACCGAATCTGGATTCGAAAGGCCCGTGCCATAGGGTTTCGTTTGCCGGGAGCTCAAACAGCGTATCCGCTACGTCTCCGCCCAAATGACTTGCGATCAGTTGGGGAGGGCGTTCCACGTAATTAACGAAATATGGGAAACGGTCACCATGGTTGGAGGCTTCCTCGAACGCCACACCCGTTTCATTCAGTTCGGGCAGTTTCTCTCGGGCGAGTCGGATTGCTTCCTCACCGCCACGGCGCTCGGCGTTGTAGAAGACGTGAGTGAAGGTGATGTGAGGGTCGATATCGTATGTGCTGCGGTTTGCCTCGAAATAGGCTCTTACGTCCTCTTCACTCAGCACGATCTCGTCGTTGGTGAATCCCTCTGCCAGGTACCTCAGCTTTTGTACTAACCGGCTGCGGATGATGTAGTCGTCTCGCTCCAGCTCCAGCGCCACCGCCTCCCTGTAGAGTATTTCTTCCCGTGCCGCTTCATTGACCAGATCCTCGGTCTCACGGGGCGTCATGTCGTCCAGGAACAGTTCGAATTGCTCTCTATCGAAAGCAACCGATTGATACTGTAGGTAGGTCAGCAGCGCTTCGCGATCGATGAGAATTTCTTCATCGGCCCCGCCCTGGTTTCCGGTCAACTGGTAGAGCACGAGCAGGCCGAGCCCCAGCCCAAGAAAATGAAGCAATGGGTCTTTTAGAAGCGCTCTCACCAATTTGTTGGTCTTCTTACTGCTACGGGACCTGTAATCCCCCGCCCGGTGGACCTCCGCCGGCTCCTCCACTGCCCGGTACGATGATGGAGGACGCGGCCTCCCGCCGCATCTCGTCGAGCCGCTGCATCGCATCAGAGAGCGCGCTCTTCGCTCCATCCCCGAACTTCTCCACGGCTTCCTGGAGAGAGGTCGCTTCTAGCTCGAAGTTCAATGGCAGTGCGCCCGCAGGTGTTAGGATCTGAGTCTGACCCACGTAGACGGCCTGACGGGTGCTATCCGTTGTTCCATCCGAGTTTACTGGGGTCAATATCTGTAACGTACCCACGCGGCGATCCGTGAAGGTCTCTTCTCGATAGAGGCTATTGGCCTCCATCTGTACGTCTGTGTCCGGTAGTTCTTCTGCCATTTAGCCCATTCCGTATCTCGCCTAGCGAGCGGGTTCGTTTTCAGGGCGCATAGGCTAACATACCCTCCGTCCCTGGCTCGTAAAATGAGGCCTGACTAAGCTTTTATGGCTCCCAAGAGCGACACGACACCGATCTCTCTATGGCATCAGCGGCTGACCCGCCGGCTCCTTTTGGGTCGCGGTTCGGAGCTCGCGCTCTGCTCGGCGTTGGGCCCGGGGTATGCAATGGCTCAGAGAGCGGACCCTGTGGGAGACCTGGGCTTTGAGTCCGTTGCACCGTCCAACGCTGACGCGGTGGTCGTGCCGCCAGGCTATCGTGCGGATGTCTTGGTTCGATGGGGCGATCCGCTGTTTCCGAACGTTCCCGCCTTGGATGTCCACTCAGTGACGAGGGGCGGGCTCTTGGAGCCGGCGGCGGCTCGGGCTCAGGCGAGACAGTTCGGCTACAACTGCGATGGCATGGGTCTATTCGATGCTGGTGGAGGCGAGGCTTTGGTCTGCGTCAATCATGAGTATCCCAATCCCGAGCTGCTCTTTCCGGGGTTTCGTGCCGCCCAGCGGGCCCGCCAGGCAGCCGCTTTCGTTCGAGAGAACCCTCAATGTGTCGCGTTTATGCAGGCTGCTGTCGGTGTCAGTGTTGCCCACTTTAGCTCGTCACCGGATTGGCAGTTACAGATCGATTCACCTCTCAATCGACGGATTACCGCGAATACTCCGATTCAGCTTTCCGGGCCGGTTAGTGGGCATGAGCTTTTGAAGACCGCACAGGACCCCACGGGCACTAGAGTCAACGGTACCATCTTCAATTGCGCGGCAGGGACGACCCCTTGGGGCACCTACCTCACGGCAGAGGAGGGTGTAGATACTTTCTTCGGCAACCGCCGGGCCGCTCGTTTTACGCGTGACGTTGAGCGAGCTCACAACCGCTTTCGCCCGCGAGGTTTGGAGAGTCGGTTCCGGTGGGAATTTGCTGATCCACGGTTCGACGTCGCACTGAATCCCAAAGAACCGTTTAAGTTTGGCTGGATCGTGGAAATCGATCCCCGGGATCCGTCCGCACCCATAAAGAAAAGGACCGCGCTCGGGCGCTTCAAGCACGAGGGAGCGACGACGGTGGTCGCGCCGGATGGCCGAGTCGTCGTCTACATGGGAGATGACTCGGAATTTGAGTATCTCTACAAGTTCGTTACTCGTGATGCGTTTGACCCGGAGAATTCGGAAGCCAATGTGGACTTGTTAGATTCTGGGACGCTGTATGTGGCCCGTTTCAGCGAGGACGGTAGCGGTGAATGGGTGCCGATGGTCTGGGGAGAGCACTCTGAGTTAACGGATCAACGTGATTTCCATTCCCAGGGTGACGTCATGCTCCGGTGTCGGGAGGCGGCCGATCTGATGGGCGCAACGCCGATGGATCGGCCGGAGGACATTGCTGTCAGTCCAGTTACAAAGAAGGTTTACGTAGCCTGCACGAATAATACGGACAGGGAGGAGGGCGAGTTGGAATCTTCTGGGCGCGTAGTCAGCGCGAGTTCACATAGCTCCAACCCCCGGGTCCCGAATCCTTGGGGGCACATCATCGAAATTTCAGAGGATGGTGCGGATGCCGCTGCTGTAGCGTTTCGTTGGGAGATTTTCCTGCTGGCAGGAGATCCTGCCCGCGGGCAATTCCTGGCCACGCTTGCACCCCATGCTGGAGCGTTGGATCCAGACAGCACCTATTACGCGGGATATGCCGAGCCTGACAGTCTCAGCGCGTTCGCGGCGCCCGACAATCTCACTTTTGATCATGACGGCAATCTTTGGATAACAACCGATGGTGATCAGCCCAGGGGCAACAACGATGGTTGTTACGTGTGTCCGACGGAAGGCGCGGCTCGGGGCGCGGTGCAACGGTTCATGAGCGGCCCGGTCGGTTGTGAGGTGGTTGGTTGCGAGATAACGTCAGATGGGAGGAGCCTCTTGCTCGGCGTTCAGCATCCGGGTGAGGGTGGGACCGTGGAGGAGCCTATCAGTAGCTGGCCTGACGGCGGAGCTGCTGCGCCACGTCCCAGCGTGGTTCTCGTCCGTTCGGAGGACCCTCGCCGCAAGCTCACCGATTGAAACCTTGCATCCCTCTCTCCGTCCCCTTTTTTTGTCACCCTCCTCGCTAGACTCTGGATAGCGTATTGTGTGCGTCGCGGCGGCCAGGCGTTGCCTGCCAAGTAGCGGCATCCGCTTGGCGGCGGTTGCGTACCGTCTCTGGAACCGCTAGGTTGCCGGGTTCTAGCGTCGGACAGGCCTTGGAAGGCTCGTGAGTTTTACGCAACGCATTCTGCTCTCTATGTTTGCTGGCATTGTCGTAGGCCTTGCCCTCAACATGTTTGGCTCCATTGTGCCGGCGGTGAACGCCTTCCTAGTAGACGGGTTGTTCTACGTGGTAGGCGCAGCCTTTCTCGCCCTGTTGAAGCTCATGGTTGTGCCGCTCGTGCTGGTTTCGCTGGTCTGCGGTGTCAACGCGATGGGAGATCTGAGAACGATTGGGCGGGTCGGAGCGAAGACGCTGGGTCTGTACCTTTTTACCACCGCGGTCGCGATCATGCTTGCTCTAACCTTTGCGCGTGTGGTGTCGCCCGGTGGCGGTTTCGAGATGACAGGCGAGTTTGCTGAGTATGTGCCTCGGGAGGCACCACCACTCGCCGATGTGCTAATCAACATTTTCCCCGAGAATCCCATTCAGGCAATGGCTGAAGGACAGATGCTCCAGATCATAGTCTTTGCTCTGCTGTTCGGTTTTGGCGCCAATCTTGCAGGTGAACGCGGTAAACCCGTCGTTCGGTTGTTCAGCGACCTCAACGAGGTCATTCTGAAGATGGTCTTGATGATCATCCTCCTAGCGCCGATCGGTGTGTTCGCGCTCATTAGTCGTACCTTCGCGACGCAGGGAATCGAGATCTTCGGACCATTAGCCGAATACTTCATTCTCGTAGCTGTCATCTTGGTTCTGCACCTGCTGTTGACATACAGTGCGATTCTTAGGCTCTCGGGTATGAGTCCTTTGAAGTTCCTGAAGAAGATGCGGGCGCCTCTGTCCTTCGCATTTAGCACGTCCTCTTCTGCTGCCACGATCCCGGTGACTCTGAACACGCTCGAGACTCGGCTGGGCGTCAAGAATTCCATTGCTTCATTCACCGTCCCGTTGGGTGCGACGATTAACATGGACGGTACGGCTATCATGCAAGGAGTCGCTACGGTCTTTATCGCTAATGTTTACGGTGTAGACCTCGTATTTAGCGATTACCTCACTGTTGTATTGACCGCGACACTCGCCTCGATCGGTACAGCGGCTGTCCCAAGCGCGGGCCTGATAATGCTGGCCATGGTCCTGGGTCAGGTGGGGCTGCCGGTTGAAGGGATAGCACTCATTATCGGTGTAGACCGTTTGCTGGATATGTTACGTACGGCCATTAACGTGGCAGGTGACGGTACCGTCACGTGTGTCATCGCGCACAGTGAAGGAGCGCTCGATCTTGAGACCTTCAATGATTCGAAGGCAATACTTGCCCCTTCTTTGCACTCGGCGTCCCTGGATGCCGGTTCCAAAGGTGATCTATGAGCCGGCAACCTAAGATTCTCCTGGTCGGCTGCGGCAACATGGGGCATGCGCTTCTGCGCGGATGGCTCGATAACGGATGGTCGAAGAAGGACGTTAGTGTTATCGAGCCGGATGAGCGGGCGCGGTCCAATGCGGTGTCACTTGGCGTGACAGCCACCGATGCACTTGACGTTGGTGTTGACCCAGACTTGGTTGTACTTGCGGTCAAACCTCAGCAGCTCGACACCGCCTTGCCCGCATACCGCGATCTTGCAGACCGCAATCCCGTTTTCTTGTCTATAGCCGCTGGCATACCCATTTCGTACTTAGAAGGTGTTCTAGGACAAGCTGCCATCGTCCGTGGAATGCCGAACATGCCGGCCGCCATCGGACAGAGTATGACTGTGGTGGTCGCTAACGCGACGGTTGAGCCCGATCAGCGTAAAGCCTGCGAGGACGTAATGTCGGCAGTCGGTCGGGTTGCCTGGTTGGAGGATGAGAGGTTGATGGATGCCGTAACCGGTGTTTCGGGGAGCGGGCCGGCGTATGTGTTTCTGGTTATAGAGAGTCTGACCCAGGCGGGTGTCGCAATGGGTCTCAGCAGAGAACTTTCCGCTGAGCTTGCCGTTACGACGGTTGCTGGTGCAGGGGCTCTGGCGCTCGGAGCGGAGGTCGACGCTGCGGAGCTTCGGCGTCGCGTGACGAGCCCGGGAGGTACGACGGAAGCAGCATTAGGTGTCTTGATGGGCGACAACGGGTTGGTGGAACTCATGACGGAAGCGGTGCGCGCTGCCACGGAGCGGAGCCGCGAGCTCGCCTGAGTAATCTAGGAAACAACGCGCTTCGACGAAGACCCCAAGTCGCCTTGGTTGGCCATTCGCAGTAAAGTGGGCCGGTTATGTCGTATTAGTCGAGAACCACCAGATAAAGAACGCGAGGATTATGGCCAGAGCAGTCAAGGCGAGTACCTTTATGGCTCGAGATGGCGGAGGTTTGTCGATGCGTTCGGCTTTCGAGTCGATGTGTTTCGTTAGTTGTTCGAAAAAGTCGTCCGCAAGTTTCCTGGTAGCCGCCAGCACCAACCTCGAGCCTAGTTGCGCGAGTCGTCCCCCGACTTGAAACGCTGCGGTGTATCGAAGGACGGTGCCACCGTCCTCGTCGTCCAGGGTTACGTCGGCATGCCCGCGTCCGAATCCTACCGCGCCTCCCTTGCCGGCTCCGTCGAGTCGATAGCGTTCCGGGGGCTTGGCGTCCCTGATGCGTAACTCGGTATCGAAGGTGGCTCGGACGGGCCCAATAGCCGTCTTTATTCGAGCCTGATAGTGATCTTGATCAAGCCGTTCGAGTGATTCACATCCCGGGATACAGTTGCGCAATGTATCCGGATCTAGGAGGGCGTCCCAAGCCTGTTGCCTTGTTACGCTGAGACGATATTCACCTGAGATGTCCATACATTACCTGTGATTTTTCCTGATGATGCTGTGAGGAATGAGTATCTGTTTTGCGTAGGGCTATGGGGTTAATGAGCCGAAGGGGTTCTTGCCGGCTGTTGCCTGAGTCTTGTTTAGCCTTCCCTAGAGAATTCGCATCGAGAAGTCGATGGCCTTAGTGTGCTTTGTTAGGGCACCGACCGAAATGAAGTCGACGCCTGTCAGTGCGATCGTCCGTATCTCATCCAGATCGATTCCGCCCGAAGCCTCCAATTCGATACTCAGTTGACGAGTTTCACGTTCCAGAACGGCAGCTTTCAACTGTGGAATAGAAAAGTTGTCTAGCATAATGCGGTCGACGTCGGCACTGAGCGCTTCCCGTAGCTCATCTAGCGTTTCCACCTCGACTTCCAGCATGACGAGAGGATCGAGCTTGCGGCCGGCCGTAACGGCTGGACCGATCCCGCCCGCGGCAGCAATGTGGTTTTCCTTGATAAGAATAGCGTCGAATAGCCCCTGACGATGATTATCTCCCCCACCGCAGCGCACAGCATACTTCTGTGCGGCCCGGAGTCCGGGAATCGTCTTGCGAGTATCCAAGATTCGCGCCCCGGTGCTATGCACCGCCTCGACATAGGCCCGTGTATTGGTGGCTGTTGCGGATAAGAGTTGGAGGAAGTTGAGTGCGGTACGCTCGCCTGTCAGCAACACTCGCGCCGGACCTTCCAGCGTGCATACCACCGTATCGGCCGCGATGGCATCACCATCAGAGTGGTGCCAGTGCACGACTTCCCCGTCGCAGAGTTGGAGAAAGACCTCGTTGAACCACGGAACACCACAGAGCACACAGTCCTGCCGCGTTCGTACTTCTGCGGTCTTTGTAGAGCGTTCGTTTACCAGCTCGGCAGTTAGGTCCCCTATGCCGATATCCTCCTCGAGCGCGCTAGCGACAGTCCGGGCAATGATGTTTGCGTCGAGGTCGATCGGCGATTCTTTTGACTGTTCTGCCATCTTAAGGATATTTGTAGTTAGATATTGCGAAACGAAAGAAGCCCGGAAAGGCTCTTTACCTTTCCGGGCTTCGCACTTCAATTGGGCCTGTTCCTAGATGAAGAAACCACCGTGGCCATAACCCACCATGCTCATAAGCGTTGGTATGGAAAGCAGTGTGTTCGTTCGTGAGGCGAGAAACGCCACTCGGCGGGCCTTTGCAATCTCGTCGGCGGTCGCCTCGACCATCCCCAGAATCTTTTTCTGATTAGGCCAAATAAGCACCCATACATTGAACAGCATAATCGTGCCGAACCACGCACCCACGCCAATCACCAGCCCCGTGCCAGAGCCGCCGCCAAGCATGAAGGCGTCGCCGAATTGTCCAAGGCGAAGTAAGTAGGCGGCTCCGGAAAGCCACGTGACTACCGCTCCCCAGCGGAACCACCACAACGCGCGCGGGGCAACGTATTTCGTAATGCCGGCGCCACCGGGGCCGCCTTCATCAGAGGCTGCCTCCGCAAGTGCGGGAACCTGAACGAAGTTGAAGTAATAGAGGAGCCCGATCCAGGTGATCCCAGCTAGGGCATGGATCCAAATGATAAGGCTGAGCTCGTTTATTTCGACGCCCATGGTCAGGAGCCCGATCAAGAGGGCAAGCACGACACCACTGATGATTGTGCTTTTAACGGTGGTCAGCGGATTCATAGGATGTCCCCTCCCAGGCAGATGATTCTTGTGATAATTTCGAGATCGATCAGGGTAAAAGCTTGATCGAATAACCCTTGAAGGATAGGTTACAGACCCTCATTATTCAATAATTGTTGCTCTAATATCGGCTTGACATTTCTGTCTTGTACGATTTTCGAGTACTCCAACGGAGACTAAAAGGAATGGACGTCAACGAACGAATTAAGGGTCAGCTGGACAGCTCCCCAGTTCTTCTTTACATGAAGGGTACGCCGGACTTCCCGCAGTGCGGCTTCTCGGCGCAGACGGTTGCGGCCTTGCGGGCTGTGGGCGCGGAATTTTCTTCTGTGAATATCTTCGAAGATCCCGAGATTCGAGAGGGCCTCAAAGCCTATTCGAACTGGCCGACGTTTCCTCAGCTCTATGTGAATGGTGAGTTGATCGGTGGCTGCGACATCGCGCTTGAGCTCTACCAGTCGGGAGAGTTGAAAGACCTGATTGAGTCGGTTGGCGATTCGCCGCGATCGGATGAACCTAAGGAGCTCAGCGAGTAGCTGCCTCGTATATCGGCTTGCATCGGTTTACGATTTCGCAAAACAGTAAAGCTGTCATCTCCGCATCGTAAGCCGCGGAGTGGGCTTGGTTCTCGTCCCAGTCGAAGCCGGCGGCGACCACGGCTTTACCCAGTACTGTCTGACCGACTGCGAGACCGCCCAATGTCACAGTGTCGAAACTCGAGAACGGATGAAAGGGGTTTCGCTTGATGTTTGTCCGCTCAACGACTGCATTGAGGAACTGAAGGTCGAAGAATGCATTGTGACCGACCAATATTGCCCTATTGCATTTCTGCGCCTTGACTTCTTTTCGGACGTCCTTGAAGACTCGTCGGACTGCGTCCGATTCCTCCAACGCTGGACGTAAGGGATGGAACGGATCGATTCCGGTTACTTCTAGAGAAGCAGGATCCAGCCTCGCTCCAGGGAATGGTTTGACGTGATAGCGGATTGTTTCGCCGGGACGTACGTGGCCATCGTCATCTAACCGAATTAGTATGGCTGCGATTTCCAACAGTGCGTCGGTTGCGGCCACGAACCCCCCCGTCTCAACATCGACTACCACAGGGAGGAAACCACGGAACCGTTGGGCGATACCTGGGGCGTCGTCTTCGGCCTGCTGGCTCTGTTCGGTTGATGAGCTCACGAGAGTTCTTCGGTGAGCTTATCGGGATCCCTGTTGCGCATCAGTTCCAAGGTTAGCTTGACTCCGAAACCGGTGATTTCCGATGGAATATGGGCAAGTCCACCCTTGTGTTGGCCTGCACTAAGGTCGAGGTGAATCCACGGTATCTTTTCGGGCACGAATTTGGAGAGGAATCGGGCCGCAAGAATATGGTCGCCGTAGCCCGCCTCAGAACACTGTTTGATATCGGCGACCTCGCTGCGGAGCATCTCGTCGAAATCTTCGTCCATGGGAAAAGGCCACACCCGCTCTCCGGATAAGGCGCCAGCTTCATAGAGCATCGAGTTTGCTTTGAGCCGGTTGGTGAAAACACCCGAGTAAAGTTCTGTCAACGCACTGACGCAGGTGCCAGTCAATGTGGCGTAGTCGATTAGGAGCTTTGGATTCTCGCGCGCCGCCAGCGCAAGCGTATCCGCAAGAACCATACGCCCTTCAGCGTCTGTGTGAATGATCTGTATGGTTGTGCCATTTGCCGCTCGGATTACATCTTGGGATTTGTAAGCCGTGGCGGAGAGGCGGTTCTCGGTTATGGGCAACCAAGCATCGACACCGTAGGGCACTTCGAGCGTGGCGAGCGCGATCAGTGTGCCAAGCGCGACGGCGCTACCCTCCATGTCCATGTGCATGTCGAGCATGCTTTTGAACGGTTTGAGGTTGGTTCCGCCCGTATCAAACAGGATCCCCTTGCCAACCAATACCAAGTCAGCATCGTTGATGCCGGGAGGACGATACCGTAGCTGTATGATTCCAGCATCTCGTGTTGCGTTGCCCTGCGATACAGCCAGGAACGCGTTGGCGCCGAGTTCGGCAAGCTTGGACTCGCCCAGCATGGTCATTCGTATCCCGTGCCGGGCGATCAGTGCCTTGATGAAGCCGCGATAGTTCTTTGCGTCGAGTTCGTTGGGTGGTAGGGCGGTGAACCAACGCGCGATGTTATTGCCTAGCGCCTGCGCACGTACTGTATCGAGATTAACTCGGGGCTTGGATGCGAGAATTCTGATGCGTTTCAGGCGGGACCCGGGTTTTTGTTCGGACTTGAAGGACGGTAACTCGAATGCGGCTGCCTCCGCGGCGGCGACCAGAGCTTCAACCGCGGACGTGCGCTGTTGCTCGTTCAGACCTAGAATCAGCATGCCCAGGCTGCTCGGTTTCTCCCGGCTGCACTGGGCGATGAGTTTTCGAGCCCACGTTAGCTGAGCGAATGCCGACCTCTCATCGAACTTAGCAACGGTGATCCCCGTTGCTTTGGCGTTATTTAATCTCGTCGATGCCGAATCGAGGTCGGTGGCGCGGGCCCTCCTCAGCAACCGTTTGAGCTGAGCACCTTGGGGGGCCCGGCGGAATAACGCATCCGGTGGGTTGTTGGGTAAGATGATGAGTACATGATCGAGGGCGTCAAATGTTCTGCGAGTGGGTTGCCCTCCCATCTGAGAGATCCTGAGCAACTCGAAATCCGGCAGGTTTTTCATGGGCTTACCTTGATTCTTTGATACCAGGCCCCGATCATATCGCGTCCGACCAGTAGGTTCGGACGCGCGGGGGAACGCGGCCCGACATCGTATCAAGAGCACTTGTCGAATTCACTTACTCTTCTTGTTCCAAGTCACCTAGGGCTAAAGCAGCTTCGCTGTGTGCTCGCAGAGGTCCGAGATGACGCAGTCGGGGCATCCGGGTTTTCGCGCCTTGCAGACGTGCCGTCCGTGGAGAAGCAGCCAATGGTGCGCATTAAGCTTGAATTCCTCTGGAGTGAACTTTAAGAGCTTCTGTTCGACTTCTTTGGGGTTCTTGCCCGGCGCCAGGCCCGTGCGATTGGAGACCCGGAAGATATGGGTGTCTACGGCGATCGTAGGCTGACCGAATGCCGTATTGAGAATAACGTTCGCAGTTTTTCTGCCGACTCCGGGTAGGCTCTCTAGCGCGTCACGTTCGTCGGGAACCTCGCTGTCATACTGGTTCACGAGAATTGCACAGGTTTGCTGGATATTCTTTGCCTTGCTGTTGAAAAGTCCAATGGTTCGAATGTACTTTTTGAGGCCCTCCTCCCCAAGGGGCAGCATTGCCTCTGGTGTTGAGGCAACCTTGAAAAGATCCTTGGTGGCCTTATTTACGCCAACATCCGTCGCTTGGGCCGAAAGCACGACGGCCACGAGTAGCTCGAACGGTGACGAAAAATTCAACTCCGTTGTTGGATGAGGATTCCCTTCTTCCAATCGCTCGTAGATGGCTCTGCGCTTCGCGGGGTTCACTTATGAAGGGTACTCCTTGGCGATCTCAGGGGCGTCTCCATCCAGCGCTTCACGGGTCAAGAAATTTCGGGAAGCGATAGAGACAGCGAGCCCCAAAATAGGAGCACCAGCTCGACCATGCGATCAAGTAACTTTCATTCCAGGTTTTGCGCCGTTGTCGGGGCTCAAAAGATAAATATCCACTCCACCAGGGCCGCTTGCGAGAACCATGCCCTGAGACGTACCGAACCGCATCTTCCTAGGCTTTAAGTTCGCAACGACAACGACGAGACGCCCGTTCAAGTCCTCGGGACTGTACGCTGAGCGAATGCCGGCGAAAACGTCCCGCTTCTCCGTACCTAGATCGAGGTGCAGCTTTAGAAGCTTGTCGGCCCCATCGACGAGGGTCGCCTCCACCACCCGTGCGACTCGTAGGTCGATCTTAGAAAAGAGCTCGATGTCAATTTCATCGGGTTCCACTTCCTTGGTTTCCGAGTCTTTGGCTGGCTCAGTGGTCGTGGATCCACCGCGCGTATCCTCTACCATGGCTTGAACCTCCTTCGGGTCCACTCGATCCAGTAGGCTCTTGAATCGTTCCACGGAATGCCCGAGCAGTGGCACGGTTGCATCCGACCAGGTCAGCGGGTCAACCTTGAGAAAGGCCTCTGCGCGCTCCGCGAGGCCGGGAACGACGGGTTTGAGATAGATCATCAACGTTCGAAATAGGTTAATGCCGAGCGTGCAGACTCGGACAACGTGCTCGCTTTGAGCCGGATCCTTGGCCTTGATCCAGGGCTTTTCCTTGTCAATGAACTGATTCGCCTGATCAGCGAGCGCCATGATGCGTCGGAGTGCCCTTGAATAGTTACGCTCTTCGTAATTCTGAGCGATTTCTTCTCCGGCGGCGCTGAACTGCTCGAACAGCTCCTCGTTCGTAAGGCCATCCGCGAGTCGGCCGTCATTGAGCCTATGGATAAATCCGGCACAGCGACTGGCGATGTTCACAAACTTGCCGACGAGGTCGGAATTAACGCGTGCAACGAAATCGTCCAGATTCAGATCGATGTCATCCACGGCTGCGCTGAGCTTTGCTGCGAAGTAATAACGCAGATAGTCTGGATCGAGATGCTTGGTATAGGTTGACGCCATGACGAATGTGCCACGGGACTTCGACATCTTTTGACCGTCGACGGTCAGGAATCCGTGAACGAAGATACCCGATGGCTTTCGGTAGCCCGCTCCGCTCAGGACAGAAGGCCAGAACAGGGTATGAAAATAGACGATGTCCTTGCCTATGAAGTGGTAGAGCTCCGTTTTATCTTCGTTGCGCCAAAAGTCGTCGAAGTCCAAGCCCAGACTGGATGTCCGGCAGAGATGCAGAAAGCTGGCCATATAGCCGATCGTGGCATCGAACCAGACATAGAAATATTTTCCAGGCTCGTCCGGAATCTCGAAACCGAAATAGGGGGAATCTCTTGAGATGTCCCAGTCCTTTAGACCCGCCTCAAACCACTCATCGAGCTTGTTGACCATCGACTCGTCAACGTGCTCAGGAACCCAGGCCCGCAGCTCGTCCTCGAAGTCGCTGAGTCTGAAAAAGAAGTGTTCAGATTCTCGTACGGATGGTGTCGTTCCGGAGATGACCGAAACGGGATCCTTCAGATCCATCGGGGTATACGTGGCGCTACAGTTTTCGCATGCGTCGCCATACTGGTCTGGGGTGTCACAGATCGGGCATCCACCCCGAACATAGCGATCCGGAAGAAATAGGTTCTTTTGCTCGTCGTAGGCTTGTTTTATGACCTCTCGCCTGATGTGCCCTGCCTGCCTTAGGCGCTCATACATCTCCGAGGTAAGCTCCTCGTTCTCGGTGGAATGAGTCGTCTGGTAGTTGTCCACACTGATCTGGAAGTCCTGGAAATCCTTCAGGTGACCCTGAGCGAATTTCTCCACAAGTTCTTCGGGCGGAATTCCTGCCTCTTCGGCGCGTAGCATGGTGGGCGTGCCATGTGCGTCACTCGCACATACATAGATACATCGATGTCCGCGCATGCGCTGAAAGCGTACCCATACGTCGGTTTGGGTGTACTCCACCAGGTGGCCGAGATGCAGCGGTCCGCTGGCATAGGGGAGGGCGCTGGTGACCAGGATATCGCGTTGCTCAGCCAATTCGTGGGGCTCCAAAACAAGGCAGGAACGGCCTTCTGGCCAAACGCGACTGCACCGGTGGGTTCACCG
>Ga0315339_1000794_pt1 | contig 34035 bp, 33 predicted proteins | sample ASW17metaG_FD_204514 | JGI IMG/M metagenome (GOLD analysis project Ga0315339, IMG submission 204514) | Ammonia-oxidizing marine archaeal communities from Pacific Ocean, United States - ASW #17 | ecosystem: Environmental > Aquatic > Marine > Oceanic | place: USA: California | collected 2016-12-05 | reverse complement strand
ATACCATGGACGAGGTACCGAAACCTCTGCCGATGGGAAAACTAAAGAAGGCTTATGGGAAAACAATAAATTCCTTGATACCAGGAAACCCTCACCCACAGTTACTGCCCGGAAGGCGCCAATAATTTATGCCAAATTAATCCCACCCAGAGAAACTACCGGAAAAATTTCAAATAACATGAGAGCCTATCCCGGTACGTACGTAGCCACATGGAACAACTGCATTGGTTTCATGTGGCACGGTAGCAGGTGCCTCCGGAACCAACCCAGGTACATGTTTAAAAATGAAAAATCCCTCCATCCCAAAATAATCTCAGGTAAAGAGACTACCGGAAAAATTTCAAATAACATGAGAGCCTATCCTGGAACGTACATCGCCACATGGAACAACTGCATTGGTTTCATCTGGCACGGCAGCAGGTGCTTCCGGAATCAGGTAAGGTAGATGCCAGGCCGTGTGAAATACCTCTCGTCTACCGGGGGAATAAATGGTTGGAAAAATGAAACCTCGTCACGCGAGAAGGCCGCACCCTAACGCCTCAATACGCGAGAAATCCTGAGGCAGAAACCGAGGAAACCGTGACATGCCCCCCTCTCCTTCACAGGAAACAACCCTCCCTCCAAGACACATCCTCTTCATCGAAGCCTACTGCATGGGAAAGAACGCCACCCAGGCGGCTATAGGAGCTGGATACTCCCCCAAGACGGCACACGTTCAGGGAAGCAGAATGTTGAGAAATATTAAGGTTTTATCGGAAATTCAAGACCGCATGCTGAACCACCGGGAGAGGTGCAGCATAAACGTTGATAACCTGACGGCTGAACTCGAAGAGGCGAGACTTCTCGCAATGAAGGCAAACAGGCCTTCGTCGGCGGTGAAGGCAATTATTGCTAAGGCGAAGCTACATAGGTTGGTTTGACTCTGAATAAGACCGATAAATCACTAAATATCTTAATTGCCCAAAACAGGTACTAATTCTTCAAAAAACTCCTCTGTTTTATCTCTTAGAGGTCCACATTCAATCAAATCAAAGGGGTGCAATGTTTTACCATCCATATAAGCCAAAGTCGTTATTATTGACATTTCCACGCCAAGAAACGCGAGTTGAAGGAGCCTTCCAAGACGATCCACAGCCAATCCTTCGCCCGAATATCTTTTTTCAACACCCCCATGAAAAAAAGTGCCGTTCACGGTCATCCGTGGCAACAAGCCAACGGAAACATCCTGTTCGATGATATCAGCTACTGACCTGGTTCGCGTTTCATCATCGTTTTCCCAAATAACCAGTCGTAAAGTAGCAACAAGATCACAGAGACTATTAAACCCTTCAGGAATATCTGCGGGTTCCGGAATTTTCATAAAAAAATCTGATTTGTTATCCAGCTCGGATAGACACCTGCCATCCCCGTTTTCTATTTGTGCCTCTATATCTTTCTCTGCAGAGTAAATACGTATGTCATGCATCATATATATAAGCGACACAGTTCCATGAAAGTCCTCAACTGGAAATGTCGAGAACAGAATTCTATCCACGCCTGTCTTTTCTGCATCGTCTGGATCATCGGGGGAAGGCTCTTCACGTTCCAGGAACTTTTCCCCACAATGAAAAAATTCCATAAAGGCGCGTTTTTCTTCTTCGAAAGTTGTCATAATTTTCAAATGCCCACATCAGGAGGTGTCTGGATTTAATTTACTAACTCTTATTTTATTAGACCACGCTCATATGCCAGAAACGGTCACCTAACGGTGACTGCCGGGACGATCCGGCAGCCGTCGTTTCATTCCGTGATGATTACACAAAGTGGGGAAGAATTGAAGTTAGTGGGTCACTTCACTGCGAAATTCCCTTCAGGCGTTGATTACCTGATAAGCAGTAATAGAAAGATAATTATCGCGGCCATCACGACGCCTGCGTATGATTTCTCGACTGCCGATTTATGAGCAGCCACCGATAAACCCTTCGACCCGATATATTTGTATAATAAAACTCCAGTCAATAGTGCAATTGCCAGAGAAACTCCTACAAAACTGATCTCCAGGGTTTCTCCCGGCGCCTGACGCTGCTCCAGGTGAAGGATCTCGTAGAAAGTCCTGCTGACACCAGAATAAAACAGCATCGTCGGCACCAGAAAGAACCCCATCAGTTGTCCCCGGCGGACCCCCAGGACAAGCGGCGTGATCCCGATAGTGGTTGCAGCCAGCAGGATGGCGATACCGCCGAGACCGAGGAGAAATCCGGAGAGAACAAATATGAATATGATGACACCCCAGTTGAGGCTTGGATAGTCGAGGCGCTTTACCTTTCCCGCGAGATAGGGACCTCCATACCAGAGCAGAAAACCGGAAACTATTCCACCCGACGCCATGCTGATCAGGACCACCTCCAGCATTTCAATTGTTATATCCCCCCCCAGAAGCTGACCAATGGCAATCGACGCACCGCTGCGGCTCTTGTGGATCAGATAAAGCGCCGTGATCGCGACGATCGCCTCGGACGTATTGAGTGAACTGGTTGTCACGAGATAGGCGCGGTCTTCATATTGACGGTCCCGGTGTCTTCCGAGCCACCGCTCGACAAGAAGCAAAAGTGTCGCGGCATTCGCCGCCCCAAGTCCCGGAAGGAGCCCGACGAAAATTCCCGCCGCTCCGCCCCGGATGGAAGGCAGCGGCGTTTCCTTCGGCTTGAATTCGATGTTTTCTTCCATGCTGATTTCAGATGTTTTTCCGAGCGTCATGAGCGACCAAATAAGACCGGCAATTCCGAATAACCCGGCAAGTGCCGGGAAGAGTGCACTGACGGGAGCACCCGTACCGCCGGCAACGATCGGTGTATTGAAGACGAGGATGCCGAGGAGACCACTTGCAAGAAAAACGCCCAGAGAGGCGATTTTTTTTCTCTCGCTGAAGACCAGAAGCGCTGAAATGGCAAGCAGGAGAAAAAACATGTACCTGGAAAGGGACTGCTCGAGGTCCCCAAGAGGTTTCCAACCGGCGGCTTCGCTCGCTATCAGCAGGCCACCGCTCAGGAGAACCCCGATAAGAAGACCCATCCCACTGCCGACGGCAGAAAGACGGACCGCAAGTTTACCTTGCCCCGCCCTCACCATGCGGTGTCCCGGAAGCTGAGCGAAGACAGCATCCCCGGGGACGCCGATGAAGAGACCCGGAATGATATCAAAGAAAGTATGGGAAATTGCGAGTGCCGATATGAACGCAACCATCGCCATGGTATCGAAACCGATTGCCGTGACGGAGACGGCGGCGGTGAGCAGGAGCGCCGTCACCGTATTGACGTGAATACCCGGTATGACGCCCGTAAAAACTCCGATAAATACGCCGAGGGCGATAGCCGCCGAAATGAGGGTGACGTCGATCATCTCACCTTCACTGCCAAAGTCTGAAGGTTTGGCTTGCCGCGATATGCGGCAACCTTGGCCCTCAGGTAAACCAGCCGGCCCGATTCGAGTACCTCCACGTCGAGATCATCCCAGCTACCTGAAAATATTATGCCCTCCGCCTCCACGTCGCCGTCACGGACGATTAATCTCAGGTGCTCTCTTCCCGATTTCTTCGAGACAAAGGGAAGCGTCTTTACGCCTTTAACGGGTCCGATGAGAAGCGTTTCCTTCAGGCGCGTGATGGCTTCTGCGAGGGGAAGCGCCCTCGAATAATCCGTTTCATCGATGATGCGGATATGCTCCGAAGAGAGAGGGTTCAACTGCGGCTTTCCTCTGTACCTTCCGAGGTTGCCGACAATCTCCACCGTATCCCCTCTCCGCAATCTCGGTAATTTTCCGGACGACGGCCAGATCGGGACCTGGATGGAGACGCCCCCATTCTGAGATTTAAGGGTCACGATGAAGAGATCGTTCTGAGTTCGAAAGAGGTATGCGATGGCGCCCTTGAAACGGAAGGCCTGACCCTTGCTTCCCTTATCTGCCAGGTGACCGGCCGTGAGCCGGTCTATTTTCTCCAGAGGTCCGTAAGACCAGAATTTGTTTGCCGCGGCAAAGAAGACGAGAATGATTACGGCCGAAATGACGACGCCGGATTTACTAACGAAAATGCGGGAGAAATTCTCAGCTTTCACTGTTTCTGAATATTCGCTTTATGTTTTTTCGTTCACTTATCTTCAACACCCTTTGTATTTCTTACGGACACATTCACGGGGAGCAGATGCATAGTTTTTTTGAAATAAGCATCCATACCCTTATTCAAGTCAGCACTCTACCCCTCCGTTGAGGATAACAACAGAACACCTTTCAGAACCTGTAACAATTGTATCTACTTTCGTTTTTGTTGCCTATGGGTTTTAAGATTTTCACTCAATGCTTGCGAGCATCCATTTACAAACGACATTCCTGCATTCGACAAATTAAGGGGCTGATTTAATTCGCCTGACGCTTTTCCTTTCTCCCAACCACCCGAAAACCATTCTGCTATTCCGTTGAAGAATTCTCGTAAAGTCATCTCCATCACTCCCTATCTAAACTTCAAATCTGAAGTCCATCAGAAACGTCCATCCATGATGTTCATGAATTATTTCATTCCGTGATGATGACATAAAGTGGGAAAGAATTGAAGTTAGTTGGTGAGAAGTCCATGGGGGGTTTAGGTAAGGTTTCTACCCGACACCCCTTGTAATTTTTTCCAATATCAATTTACCAGAACTTCCACGAGGGACGAGGCGGAGACAATACCGTCATCGGTTTACGTGACGACCCTGATCCCAGATCTATACGCCGAGCTCCAGACGTCAATGTTTTGACGCAATTACGGGCAAAATCGGTAACCGCTGGCGTTTGCGGCAACCCACGTTCCCACAGACCATCGAACGTGGGCCCCACCCCTAAATTCGTTTTTTTAAAACAGCGGCCTTGGCCGTTAAAATTACCGTTATTCCATTCACCAGAATATACATACTCTACGGTTTCATGCGTCACAGTGCAGTGAGGACAACCGTAGACGACATCAGTAAAAGTATAGGTACCCCGCCCGTGGTACCAATTCCCGTGTCTGAACACGCCTGAGAATGAAAACCTATCGGAAGAATCTCGACTTTTACCGTGTAATTGACCTGTACCGTGGAATTTGTCGTTCTGAAAGTGACCGACGTATTTGAATTCGTCTCGGTTGTTACTTTTGAAGGAGCCTTGTCCGTGCTTCTTACCGTTCCGCCATTCACCGGTGTATATAAAATTAGATACCAGTGTGCCATGCCCGTGGAACCTGTTGTTCTTCCATTCACCAAGGTAATTAAAATTCCCTCTATAGCGGCCTTGTCCGTGGTAATAGCCGTCCTTCCATTCACCGACGTAATCGCGACCATAATTTTTGTCATCGGCGGTGACCTTCCCGTGGAAGGTAAAGGTGCCCTGTCCGTGGTAATAGCCGTCTTTTAATTCACCGGCGTAACTCCCGTAGTAGAAGCCATCCTTGAATTCACCAATTAGTTCCTTACCGTCGGTCAAAGTTTCTTTTCCTCGGCCATGCCGAGCACCATTCTTATATTCACCGACGTATTTTCTCCCATCGGTATAGGTCTTGGTTCCTTGTCCGTGGAATTTCTCATTCTTGAACTCACCGACGTATTTGGATCCATCCGCATAGGTATAGGTGCCTTGTCCGTGGTAATAACCACCCTTCCATCCACCGATGTATTTATCCCCGTCGGAATAGGCAATGGTGCCTTCACAGTGCGTCCAATTTTTATATACCCAATAGTAAGTTGTTGGACTGTATGGACAAGGAGGCAAACTCCACCCCTCTCTCGAGGACAACGACAGGAGTGCAAAAACCACTATGGCAGGGATCATCTTCTTCATCGGAGGGGCCACGATATGGTCTTCTTCTAGTAATTCCGGGCCCGTCTCTTCGCTCTCGAAATCTCGGCTTTCGTCATCATCCCCTCCAGCTTTTCCGTTATCTCCTTGACGAAGTCATTCCAGTCACCGTCCTCGGCGCCAATAGATATAAATTTGTATGCCTCTACGTAATTTTTGCGAACGCCCCAGCCGTTCTTGTACATTTTACCTAAGAAGCAGCAGCACGATAGTTGTCCTTGTTCTGCCCCGAGCGTCCACCACTTTACGGCCGTCCCGTAGTTCTTCCGGACACCGAGACCATCGGCATACATCACACCAAGCCATAGCTGCCCTTCGGCATTTCCCTGTCTGGCGCTCTTTCGGAACCATCCGACGGCGGTTCTGTTGTTTGTTCTGACACCCTGACCGTGTAAATAGTGCCAGGCCCTACTAAACTGGGCCTCAGGAAGGCCCTGATCGGCTGCCAGTTTATTCCACTTTAAAGACTTCTTGAGGTTCTTGGGGACTTCCACGCCCTCCCAATAGAGATGCCCCATATAGTGCTGGGCGATGGGGTAATTCTGCTGAAGGGCCTTTTGCAGCCATTTCCCGGCTGTCCGTGCATTCTTCCGGACGCCGAGACCTTCTCTATAGAAGTCGGACATACCGTACTGGGCCTCCGCAAGGCCCTGACCGGCAGCGAGTTTGAACCATTTATGAGCTGTTTTGTAATTTCTGCGGACCCCCTCGCCGGCATAGTAGTGCCAACCGAGGTTGTACTGAGCTTCCGGGACCCCCTTTTTTGCTGAGAAACGGAGCGCCTTCAGGTAGAGATCACGGTCTCGGAGATAGAAGTTCCAGTCTAGGCTGCAAATATTATTTGGTGCTGCAGCAGCGTTCATGGGTCAACCCCCTTCAATCGTAGTCCCCCAGGTCGAAATTTTCGTCGATCAGCTTCGCCTGCTCCTCCGCCAGCTTCTTTTCGACTCTCGCAAATCTCATTTTCAGTTTCTCGAGAAGGGTTTGATTAATGTCGTTTAACCTTATTTGATTTTGCTTATGCACCTTCGTCTCTAGTTTCCTGGCATCGAGTTCGAGTGAAGCCATCTTGTGCAGATCTTCCACCCATCCAGACAATTTTGCGAGCTGGACATTGTTACTCGTAAAGTGCTTATTCCCATCGGAGCCTATAAATCGAGCGCAGAACACCATAATTCCGTTATAGATTAATATGAACTCCCCGTGTTCGGAGGGAACACCAACGCCGGAAAATCGATCGAGTTTTGAGAAAAATAGCTCATAAGTATTTTTGTGGTACGTAATTTGTATGCCTTGAGAAATCCGTCTTCCCTGTTTCTCGCCACTTTGCGGGATGACCTCAAGATACTTGAATTGGTCGAAGCGTTGATCCATGAACCACAGTAAGTCACTCAAGGCTCCCTTGTAATTCAAGATCCTGAGGGCTTTTTCTTTTTTTGTGGTCCCCGAAAATATGATCCGCTTATGGGGGGGCGAGGATTGTACACTGTCGTTCCTATCCCATTTTCTATATTTTCCATTCACATCCGTATTTCTCATTCAGTTATGAAATTAAGCCGCCTCATTGCGTAATCGTTGGGTACTCGAGCAAATATCGTTTATCCAGCAAACCGAGATATTCCGCCTCCATTCTGGCAGCGCGTTTGCGCAAATACTTCTCCGGCGGTTTGCCGTATTTGCGAGAATAATCGAGCGTAGGCGTACCGCACCAGTAGACCGAACCAATTTCCCTTCTTACGCCCGGATCCCGGATAAATTTCAGAGCAAAAGCATCCAGGGCGTATGAAACATCGGAATGGATTTCACCCCAAAACCTGTCATCAAATCGAGTTGGGTTATAACCCACGGCGGGAAAAGGCCGCACCTTTCTGCCGTCCTCCCCCTCGACGCCGTAGTTTCCCCTATTCCGACGAGGATAGGTATCTTTTCCGAGGTAATAACCGTCCTTCCATTCACCGACGTCTTTATCTCCATCGGCCCACGTAAAGGTGCCTTGTCCATGTTTCGCACCGTTCCTCCATTGACCGGCGTATTTGTTGCCACTGGCCCAGGTAAAGGTGCCTTGTCCATGTTTCGCGCCGTTCTTCCACTGACCGGTGTATTCGTTCCAGTTAGCCCAAGTGAAGGTGCCTTTTCCATGTTTCGCGCCGTTCCTCCATTGACCGGCATATTTGTTGCCGTTGGCCCAAGTGAAGGTGCCTTCTCCGTGGAAATAATTATCCTTCCATCCACCGATATATTTGTCTCCATCGACCCACGTAAGGGTGCCTTGTCCATGTTTCGCGCCGTTCATCCATTGACCGACGTATTCGTCTCCATCGGCCCAGGTAAAGGTACCTTGACCGTGAAACTTGTCGTCCTTCGATGCACCGACGTATTTCCCTTTGAAGAAGCCAAAACTGAATACTCCGAAAAGTTCTTTACCGGTGGCCCAGGTTTTTTTCCCTCGCCCATGCTCCTTATCCCTCATCCATTGACCGACGTATTTGTCTCCGTTGGCCCACGTAAAGGTGCCTCGCCCACCCTTCATCCCCCTCATCCATTCACCGACGTATTTATCGCCGTTAACCCACGTAAAGGTCCCTTGCCCATGCTTCTTACCGTTCTCCCATTCACCGACATATTTGTTGCCGTTGACCCACGTAAAGGTCCCTTCTCCGTGAAACTTGTCGTCCTTCGATGCACCGACGTATTTATCACCATTCGTAAAGGTATAGGTGCCTTTCCCGTGGTAATAACCATTCTTCCATTCACCGACGTATCCCCCTCCACTTGCATAGGGGTATGTGCCTATGCAGTTAGTCCACGTAGATGCATACCTATCGGTAGGACAAGGAGGGAAACTCCACCCCTCCGTTGAAGACAGCAACAGCACTACAAATCCCATCGGAACTGGCAGCCATCGTTGCCTTCTGTAATGATTGAGAACGACGTATCCGGCTCGTATGAATTTTCTTATGTTCATCCGTTTTACTCCTTTACCGCAGGTTGGCGTCAATGATTGAGGTGTGCTTTTTTCCGGCTTCGACCTTCATACTCTCGTCCCCACAATTCTCCGGAGCCACCTGACCGACGAGTTTTACGTCTTTCGCTTTGATGTGATGCAAACCGTATTTCGATAGGGCGCGGTATTCCGATTTGTCGATACGGGTCACCATCCTGACTTTTCTCTTCTTTGCTTCCGCCTCCCTGAGATAGCTGCAGAGTTTATCGACGCCTTTGAAAGACTTTCCATCCACGGAAACCAGATAATCGTAAGCCCTTACCCCCGACTGTGAACCGATGGAGGCCCTCGCGACATCGTGAACCAGAAACAGACCATCGGGGTTCAGGAGTTCGTCGTCCCGGAAGTTTTCTCTCCCGAGGACAATACCTGAGACGTGGAGACCGATCCGCCGTGTGAGTTTCGGTCGCGGTTCCGATTGGACGAAGACGGTCTCCGTGGTGCCGGACCGATCTATCAGAAGCCCGACGTCATTCCTCTCTCCCCTCAGGGCGTGAACCAGGTCACCTTGGTTCTGGAATTTAGTCTCGGGGTCATCTGCCAATGCGATGACACGATCTCCGACTTTCAGTGGCCATTGAACAGGTTGCCTCTTGTAGACGGTTGCAACCAAAAGATCTGATGGGTCGCTCTCTTTTCCGGATGCAAAGCTGACGGGGATATACGATGGAGAGGGATCGATCTCCCTCTCCAGAAGTCGTATGACTTTGCAGGCGTGGATCATGGGAACTGCAAATCCCAGACCTTCGCTGGTTTTTTTCGAATAAGTCGCGGAGTTGATGCCGATGACTTCTCCGGTATTGAGACTGATGAGCGGTCCACCGGAGTTCCCCTTGTTGATCGGTGCATCCGTCTGTATCCATCGGCGTCCGTGACGGTACCTTTTCCCCGAGACAATTCCCCTGGTTCCGGAATAGGAGAGCGAATAGGGATGCCCATACGCACCGACGGCACTTCCGACGACGGGTTCGTCGCTGCAGGCGAGTGTAGCCGGGATGCCCCACTTCGGAATTTTCTCGGGAGAGACCTTGAGGATCGCTAAATCTAGAAGGTAATCGACATAGTGGAGGCTGACATCAATGAACTTCTTACCCTTGAAGGCAACTTCCAGACTTTCGGGATTGCGCGAAGAGACATGTGCGTTCGTGACAATCCAGCCCAAACTCCTATCGATCAGAAAGCCGGCCCCTGAATAGGATCCTCTGGTATCTTCGAAGGGATATTTAACGCGTGTACGGACCTTCACCGTATAGCAATTGGCAAATGCAAAATAGAGTTCCGCCTTGCGACCGTCTGCCATCACTTCTGGGGCTATACACGTCTCCGAAAAGGCGGGAGAAGCGAAAGAAAACATCAATACTGCTGCGGCAAGGACAGATATTTTTGTGCGCATTTCAGATATCCTTTTTAGGTTTTTGATTTCTCGAAAGAGATCTTCCCCGTAGTTGTCGAGTATCTTCGAGAAGAGGTTCCGACTGTATTCCCATCAAGTCCCGTGACATCAAATCTATGGGCATCTCCTTAGATACGATGAGGTACGATATTGCTAAAACAGCCGTCAGAAATATGGGGGTGGTTACGCGACGCTCGAACATCTTCAGACCCTTTTACCTCTCGTATCCGGCCAGAACAGCAGAAGGTATAGGCAAGCAATAGCCATGTAGACTGCTGGATCCGACGGGAGGAGGCCTAGAATAAATGAGAATATGGAAACGCAGATTATGAGCGACGTCATTTTATCCCATGACGTCATCTCGGAGGTTAGGTAATAGACGGGAAGTCCCAACATGATGAATATATCTGCGACGTTGAATATGAAACCATCGAGTGCTCCGAGACCGCTGAAGGTAATAAAATCCGTCGCACCCCCGTAGACCATCAACTCCCAGACGTTTCCAAACATTCCGCCGACGGGAACGGCTCCGATCGCCGAATGCCAGGGGTTTCCGTTGAAGAGTACGAGCACGGAAAAACAAAACAAAGAAAAAATGGCCCCAAAAATATGCCAATAACGGTATTTCAATTCCGGGGTGTCGCTCCCGAAAATGCCGGGACCGCCGAAGTTTTTAACCGGTTCATTAATGGTTATGGTTTTCCCCAGATCGATTTCACTTCCGTGGAAGACGGAAGACGTCGAGACTTCATGCTTGGTCCATAGGTCCGCTCCCATGAATAAGCCGACGAGAAGAATTGAAATGATAAATTTAGAAAAGTCCACGTGCATCATATTTTCCTCGGATAGCCTTTCCGCCGCCTTTACCAGCTCGTCTCGTAGAGCCAGATGAGATTGTGATCCTCGAGGACGGTCAACGTCACGACGCGGTCCAGACGAAGACGATGTTTGATATGCCATATGGGGGCCTCCGAAAGGCCGCAGATAGGCATGGTAAACTTCGCCTCAGATCGGCTGACGTCATCGCACTTGAGGCCTTCGGCATTCCACTCGAGACCTCGATCAGGTTTCGTAATTTTTAACTTTTCTCCGAAGGGTCGCGCCGTTTCGATCCAATTTCTGAGGTTCACGTTCGAGGCATCCAGGATGACGTGAAGACCAAACTCGTAATCCATGACGGGGCGGCGGTAGTAAACGGCGTGAGCGACTTTAGCGCCTTCCGGAATTTCGATCCCCGTATGTCTTCTAAAAAATGCCGGTGCGTTGTCTGTAAGTAGGGACGTGTTTTCGTAAAATTCGGGCGTCAATGCTTTTCCGATGTTATGACCAATAATGCCGATCGGTGCTAGGACCATTACGAAAAAACCCGATAAAGCTGAAAAAAAAATCACACCCTTTGCGGCATTCTTCCAGAAGTTCGGGGCACCCCTCGATGCTGATCGCCAGACAACAACCGTCGGTATGAGACCCAGAATAATGAAGAGTAGGTTGGCAAAAGAAAATGAAGCTCCCTCACCCAAGAGCATCCACCAGAACAACAGGACCCCCAGCGGTAACGCGAAGCCGCCTAAACCGATGCCCCAGAAGGCCCACCCCAAACCGACTTCTCCATTCCAGATGCGATTGATCATAATTTTGCTTCTCACTGTATGCTTTCTCGACGGAAGGTGGAGATCCCGAATGCCGCTAATTTGACTTCTAACCTTGTCGAATTGATGGTCCAATTGTGGCCGAAATTCCTCAATCCCTGGCATCTTGAAACCATTCAAATACTCTCAGAAGGACCGCGTATTCGGTAACGGAAATACCATCCTCCTGACGGCGTCGTCCGCCAGGCTCTCGGCGACTTCACGGTCCGCTGCAAAACGGGAAGAGAAGACGGTATCGACGAGAATACCAATGGGGGACAACGACAATCCTCCCTCCGACCTCCTTGCCTTATGGCGAGCCCTCCAGAGGAGGTGATCGTCTTCGGAACGCCTCAACTGCAGTTCCAGACCGACACCGACCTGGCTCCATACGAGGAGGTAGTCGATATGGGGGTCGAGAACTTCCGTTCGAATGTAGGTGTCACATTCGAGCCTCTTGAGGATGGAATGGAGATCCGACGGGTCGTCTATATCGAGGTTATACCTCTCGACGGCGTTTCTTCTCTCGGGACCATGGATCACCCTATCGAAACGTCTCGTAATATGTCGGGAAAGAGCCGCTTCGATTATCCGGGATAAGTCCACCGTAACCTGATCGCGTGGTCCCGGTTCCAGTATGAAGACGCACGTCGGAAACTCTTGGTAGAAGGAAGGGTCGATTTCATAGGCGACCGTCTTTAGAGAAATTTGGTCCTCTTTTATGCCCTCACTGTAATCGACGTACCGCGTCTCCGTACAGGCGGAGAGGATCAACCCGGACACCAGCACCATACTGCAGAATATATTTGTCTTTCCCTCTGACGATTTCAAAGCGACACCCTGATGGATCGGTTGAAGGGCATTTCCTTGAGGGTGTCCTTGATAACTGCGTGCGTGAGTTCCAGAAATATACCTTCTCCTTTTTCAATGTAGTCGCCCGATACCTGCAAAATATTTCCGAGTGCGACATTCTTGGTGGCCGCTACGCTGGCGATGACGTCCCATAACAAGTCATCGAAGGGAGTAGTGAATAGCAGGACAACACGATCCTTGAGTGCCGTCTCCGGGAGATCGAGTTTCGAAAGGAGTTCCCCGATGAAGGGATCGGAAATAAGGTGGGGTCTATCGACGGCGTATTGTTCGTTTTCGATTCCACGGTCCCAAAGGATTGTTTTCCGCATGAGTGAGATCTCCGGGCCGAGCTTGATCCTATCTCCATCTTCAATCAGGACAAACAACCTGCCCACCCTCTCCATGACCTCGATATAACGGTCGAAACCGATGTACTCATAACCGACCTCCAATTTCGGCCGCTCCCCTGTGTAGGTGCGGCTGACGTAGGGGACGTCCTTCTCTGCCGGGGGTTTGGTTTCGGTGGGCGTCGTCTTTGCCAGCACTTTAAGAGGTTTCGTTTTCTTCTTTGGGGCTTCAACCCTCTTCTTTTGAGTCTTCACTTTCCTGACGGGAGGTTTTTCTTTTGGCGGGGGCTTTCTGACGGAGATCGACCCTGCAGGGTAGAGGGTAACGACCCTCACATCCTGCGACCTGCGGCTGTGTTTTCTCTTGCGGTTTATTTTAGCCTGATTGACTTGTGTTTTTTGTTTTTTCAGAGAGGCCTTCTGGGTCTGTTTTTGGGGGACCGCCTTGTCAGAGGAACTCCACTGTGAAGCACCGAAAAGAAAAACCGTCAGGACTGTCAGAAGAAAAATGTAGCGTCCTTTTTTCATTTGATCTCACTGAGAAGACGGCTTGCCCGATCAAAACGAGCACCGATTTCAGCAAGCTCTGCGCTGTCTATGGGCGATGAAATCTTCGAGGCGATAATCTTTATTTCGGGCTGTATGGGGAGGTTTTCCTCGAGGGGCTCGGCGACGACTTCGTCGAGAGGACGCGCCGGGAGGCTCGGCGCCGGCTTTATGGTGATTTGGGGCGGCTCTTCCTCCAGCCCTTTAGGAGCTTGAACGGGTTTCTCCGAGGGAGTTGGAACCTCTTCAAATCTCACTGACGGCTCCTGCTCAGGTTCTGGAGAGTGGATCCGTTTTCTTTCCTTGGGAGATTTATTTGCGATCTTTACGGTAGATTTCGTTTTCTTCTCTAGGGGTTTAATCTTTTTTTCTGAAGGCTTAACTTTCTTTTCTCCCTTCTCTAGACGTTTACGGATATCCTCAAAATTTTCCGTAACCTTGTTTTCGAGGTTCCGGCTGAATTCCGATCCTTCCTCCCCCTCCCCTGCGTCGTTGACTTTCTGGATGACATTGGAACTTACTTCCTTGGCGAAAACCCATGCTGACTGATCGGGGTCTTTAAAGGCAAAAGCCAGAAGTACGAAGAGAACTGTAAAAAGGAATAATGATTTCATTTGGTTTTTTCCTTGTCTGAAGTTACGGCGAGGCCAACTTTGAGGCCGAGCTTCCTGAGAGGCGTCTCGGCATCCACGTACTCCTGAACGGAGATCGTCTTCGAGAGCATCAATACTGGGGCGATTTTCCCCGATTTGGTCCGCCCTGCTACTTCATCCGCCGTAAGTCGATCACCTTCATTTGTTTCGTAGATCCACTCACCTCCCCCGATGCTCACCGGCTGGAGGGGTAATATTTCTGTGGTTTTTTTTGTATCCTCCGTCTCGTCGGTCGGGAGTTCTATACCGTGCGGGATAACACTCTTGGAATTAGGATCTCCCATCTGGAAAGCGAAGAGCATTAAAGCTCCGAAGAGAAGATCAATCATCATCGTGGGAGGACGGAGGTTAGGGATGGAACCCCTGCTCTTTCGGCGTCGGCCGTGGGAAGTGTTGAGGCCCTTCATCACTCCGATCCCTCCGGGTAATCAGGGAGAAGACGGTGTAACGTGAATGCCAGAAGAGCAAGCAAACCGCCTGCGATACTGCTTCCAAAGGCAATGGCAAATTGTTTAATGAAGGCTGTCTGCGTCTCCAGTTGACCGGGACCCGCCTCTCCGTAAGCAAGTAGCGCCATGAGGAGACTTCCAAATGTCGTCAGTAAACCCACCAGGGGACAGGCCTCCGTCGCCCAGTGGAGGGCCTGATCGATGCCATCCCAGTTCCGGGGAGCAGAAAACTCGAGTATTTCGACGATCCACGCCGCCGCGGCGTAAAGAATAAATGAGAGGACGGCCGCAAAGAATGGCCAGGAGAAGCCCAGATATTTTTCCAGATTTCCAATGGTATCACCGATAAGAAGCTGAGGCGTAAACCATTTCGTGAGTGTGAAGGCTCCAACCGCCAGTATCGCCGTTGCAATTATGGTGTGAAGCTCCCTGGTATTTCTACCGGCGGAAGGCCCCCTCGTTTCCGTCTCCGCATCCATGGCCTACTTGCCCTCGACGTAGTCTTTGATCGTCCTTCCCGCGAGGGGGCGGTAAACGTCGAGAGACATACCTGTTTCCCGAACGAGAAGGGCGGAAGGGAGTTCCGAAAGGCCGATGTCCTTGAGAAAGGGCTTGTCGTAAATTCCCAGGATGGCGAGGCGGGCGTGACCCAGATAGCAGTCGGCGACTAGGGTCCTCAATGCCTCTACTTTCTGCCCGTTTTTCTGTTTGAACCAGGCCGGAAGAACCGATCTGCAGAATGTCTTGGTTCGCTCCTTTAGGGCCTTATGGACGAGTTTATCGGCTTCCCTAACCTCCCCGGCGGAGGCTGAAGTCACTCCTATCCAGAGGAAGGCAGCTGCGCCAATTGAATAGAGAATTACGCGTGAGAGAGATTTTTTCATCATTACCTCCTAAAAATTTTTCAAACCGTCGAGAGAGAGTTCCGGGATTTCGGCCGGTTTACCGGGTTTACCGGGTTTACCGGGTGACGGTGCTCCGGCTGCCTCGCGGATGAGGTCGTCGTTTAACCGAGTGATGCCGTTAGCGACGATTTCAAGGGACGGAATGCCGAGACTGGGATCTTGGGGAGCGAGGAGGTTCGGGATTGCCCTCTCCCCTACCTCCCGGATCATTTCCAGTCTCCCGAGTTGGATCGACATTGCCACCTCATCACGAAGATCGATGAGAGACTCCTTCTCCGCCATGACTTGCGTATACATGTCGCTTAACCTGTCGACAGTTCTATCCAGTGACGCCAACCTATCGCGCTGGGCACGAATGGGTGAAGCTTTTGAGCGGCCGCTAACCCTCGCCTTATCGATCGTAACGCGTCCGTCGAGGGTCTTGGCAATCCGCATCAAGCTCTGAAACCTCCCTGTTATACCGGGATCCTGGTGAACCCAATTGCGCAACTCGACTAAAGCACGGCGCATGGATTTGCCCGCTGCGACGTTACTCCGAATTCTGACCTTCAACTGTTCGACGCTTCCTCTCGGGTCTCCAGACTTCCTCACTTCCTCTGCGAGTGCCGCCAAATCCGAGAGATTGGCTGAAATCACCAGAGCTGCGGCATCAACAAGTTTGTGAGCATGGTTAAGGTATTCGGCTGTAAGCTCAGTCAGTTTGCCACGAATTTCCATACGCTCCCTAGAGGCGGCACCTTCCGTGACCTCCTCGATCTCGTGGTACTTCTTGGTTAAATGCTCGATCTGCCCTGAAATGCTGACGATGCGCTCTCTTATCCTGACGGAATTCTCCTCGTGTCTGATCGTGCGGACATCGATCTTCTTGTAGGCTTCAAAAATTCGGCCATCGAGGGAGGTCTGCTTGGCGACAGCTGCCTGCGCCGTGAAGGCGGCAATGCCAAATATCACTGCTACAAAGGCACTGGAATAAATTTTATTCAGAGTTTTCATCGTTTATCTCTCCTTTGGAGCTTGGCGTTCTGGGTGTGGGCATACTTATCCTTGAGCGATTTCATGTTTGCCGGGGCATTGACCGGAAGTGCCTTACCCCTCACGGCCCTATAGAGAGTGATTATTTCTGTGTGGGGGGCCTTGACGCGGACCGGATTACCGAGGGAACTATCCAGTTGACGAGCTAGCCGTTTGAAGTCTTCGAATTTCCCCTCCTTGAGGGCAAGGACGGCCATGGAATTGGTGACAGATCGGTACCCTTCACTCTTGCTGGGTTGTACCGTCCTGACCTGAGATAGGAGGTGCCTAGCCTCGGCAAACCGTTTTTGCTGGTCGAGCTCGACGACAATTCGAATTGTAGATGCCACACCCCGTGTCCTGCTGAGAGCACCGCTACTACGGGGGAGAACGACATCCTCTCCGACGACAATCTTCTGAGGGGTACCGAAGAGATCAAAATTCGAGACCCCATTGGTTCCGGTCGTCTGACAAGACGCAAGTAAAGCCGCACCTGCCGCCACAAGGGATCCCCTCGCACAGCGGAAAACAAACGACCCTCCACGTCCTGGCATTGGGTATGTCTTTCTGTTCATTTTTTTATCTCCTTCGATTTCTCTGAATTTCGTTTATCATTCGCCTCAACCGTTTTTTCTAAATCAATGGGCGGTTTTAGGGGCGGAGGTTCTCTCTCCACTTTATGTTTCTTCTCCGCTTCGAGGCGATCTATCAGTGACTTAAGGTGATCGATGAGTATTTTCGGTAGTTTCCTATTGCGGGCCCCCGTGGCATCAGCAAAGATCCACTGACTTTGACCTTTTAGATCATCATTCCGGATCCTGACGGTTGCAGGTTCCGGGCCTTCCCAGTGGTAATAAAAAACGCCCCCAGAAATGACATCGCCTACCAGATCAGACAGGCAATTCTGCATCGAGTGGGCTTCCTGCCTCATGGCGTCGGGGCTCGATAGAGGTATCAGCTGGTTATGAGGAAGGAGGGGCGGCTCCGGAAATGAAATGAATTTTGATAGCTTCTCCTCCCATCGCCTGACCATCCGTCTTGCCTCTTCGCGAGTTCCGACGTTACGAATGGCATCTACAATGCGGCTTCTGATGGTAGTGGGTACACTCTCGAGAAGATTGATGAGGTTTCTTAATTGCCTGTAAGATTGCAACCTTCTTGCTTCGAGTACCCAGATCATCGACGGCGCGAGGAGCTCGTCGGGGAGCCGCCTTAAACCAAAGACGAATTCCGACTTCGGGCTCTTCTCATGGGAGAGGAGGTGAGACCTCTTCGGGCAATTCATAACGGAGGCCAATTCAAAATAAAATTCAGGTTCGTAATAAATATCTCCCAGTCGCTTGAGGACTTTCAGGACCCTCCCCCCCTCCGGAACGGAAATAAGGTCGTTGATCAGCTTTTTTCTTTTTGCGGACATGATCTCGGCGGCGAGGTCCTTGCGTCGGCTTCTGGATAAGCGTGAAGCTCCGGAAAAAACCAGAGCAGCAACGACGAACTGACCGTGATTTGTGCGAATTTCCTGGTCCAAAAACTGTGCGAATTCCGGAACCTGCCAAATCAAATCGAGTAGAAGCCACCCGTATTGGCCGAAGGGACCGACGAGACTGCGAACCGGGCGTGGTATTGACGAGAGATAAGCGATGAAGGCTGTACGCTCCTGACGCTCCCAGTTCGGCGTACGCTCCGCGGTGATTTTCGGAAACCTCATCCTGAAGGAGACATCCGAAGTTTTCCAGACGCCGCTTTCATCGATCACTTTCCAATGGGGAATGACTTCCCTGACGGCCCCTCCAGCCCGGGTTCTCAGCCAGCAACCGAATAGATAATCCCAACTACCGTAGACGTAGCGTAGGCCGTTGACCTGTTCGACCAGGTCCTTCGGGGTATAATGATAGTGCCAGATGACAGCCGTTGTTTCTTCACCGTCATCAGGAAAATTAAGCGGAAGTTGCTCCATGACGGTTATTTGATATGATGAGCGTGTCAGAAACGGTCATATCAGTTTATAGCTATTTACAATCCGCTTTTGACTGCGTGTCAGCCCTTATTTTTGGTAACGAGGGAGAGTGACGTGAGATACGAAAAATTCGAAGATTTGCTCCAGCTGGTGCTTGAAATGCAGGCAAGACGCGGGGGCGTCTCTCTCGATGATATCCAGGAACGTTTTTCGGTCGGACGCAGGACTGCCATGCGCATGAAGGATAGCGTCATGCGCGTATTTCCCCAGGTTGACGAAATGACGGCAGACGACCGGAGAAAACGGTGGCGCATTCCCGCCGGGGTTATCAACCGGCTGATTGCCTTCACACCGGAAGAACTGGCTGATCTGGAGGCGGCCGCACAGATCCTGAAACGCGATAATTTGAATGAGGCGGCTGCCAATCTTGAGGATCTCTCGACAAAACTTAAAGCCCTGATGGAGAGCGGCATTGCGCGCCGTGTCGAGCCCGATCTGGAAGCCCTTCTTGAGGCGGAAGGTCTCGCCATGCGGCCCGGCCCCAAACCCAGAATAAGCTCTCTGGTTCTGGAAAATCTAAGAGAATCAATCAAAGCCTGTGAGAAAGTGGAAATACGGCACCGGAACCGCGCAACAAAACGCTTGCGGAGTAGGGTTGTCTGCCCTTACGGGTTTCTTTACGGCAACCGTCACTATCTTATCGCCTACGATGAGGGGGCTAAGGACTACCGCAAGTTTGCCCTTCCCAACATTGAGGAAGTGCACGGCAGCGGTAACTACTTCGAAAGAGACGAAGACTTTTCCATAGCGGAGTATGCAGAAGCTTCATTTGGCGTTTACAGCTCGGACCCCTTCGACGTCGTATGGAAGTTTGCACCCGAGATTGCCGAAGATATTAAACAGTACTCATTCCATCCACAGCAGAACATGAAACAAGAAAAAGACGGCTCCGTTCTGGTTGAATTTAGGGCGGGTGGTATCCTGGAGATGGCCTGGCACCTCTACAAATGGGGAAGGCATGTAGAGGTGATTAAACCCAAAGAGCTGGCCGATATAGTGCACCCCAACCGGATAAAATGGGAGAAATACATGTAACAGGTTTTACGACCGGAGCGACTTTGAACTAGATATTGTTGAATTCTTCGTTCTCAATTTCATCGGCAAAATAGACAGTTTACCGGGAAAACTTGGCATCGGGATGAGTGGAAAGTAAGCTTTTCAATGCGGGTTGAAGCTTCCTCCATCTGCCAGAGACAATAAATTCCAAGGGTAAGCGGGATCAAAGACGTTAATCAAATATCCAGTTTATAATTTTTTGAACAACGAACCCGACAATAAATAAAACTAAAGAAACACCAAAAAACATATAACTTTCGGTGAAACCTAGTATCGCACAAAATACTCCAATCCCGCCGAGACATAGCCAATTAGCCACTAATCCTAATTTTCTAAGAACTTCTTTCACGTGTTAACAACCGTCCCCACACCCATAATTAGTGCCATCTTTTACAATTTTTCATCCCAAAGAAACTGCGGGCAACCTATACTAAGGTTGTAAACCTATTAACTTCAATGACATACTAAACCGTGAATACCCAGGCTCTAAAGTAAAACGTCATAATAAAAGAAAAAAAACGTGCCTGAAAATCTAAGGGGAGGAACTTGATTGTCTGAGTTCAATACCTGGATAGATTCTTTTGCTGGCATTTGGACCCATCTGCCGCTGATAATTCGGATTGGAACAGTGGGTGTGATTGCTTTGTTCGCGCTCATCCCCTTCTCATTAATTCTCCTGATTTTTGATAGTTCTACGCGATCCGTATTAGAACGCCTCGCTAACTATTTAAAATTGACCTATTCAGACTTATTTGAAGGGATCAATTCTCACGTAAATGCCTGCACCAAAATTATAGAGCAATTTATTGAAGATAATTCTGTAAAGTATGAATTCAAGCCAAACCTCAAGGATGTAGACATCTCAAAGGCGCAGGAGGCAGTTGACCTAATTGACGAACAAGGGCGTTCTTTCCCCGGGCTTATTGCGGCAAGATTAGAGGCCGAAACAGACCGGTATGAGGAGTTCGAGGGACGTCTTAATACGCTCGAAGCAATGACGCTGGACCCTATTGATATATCTGTCCCAAATTATTCCGTTCTCGAATCGGCCCATGACAAATTAAGGAAGGGAATTACAGATATCATGATATTTGCTCCCTTGGCTTTCTTGGTCATTATATTGAATACATACCTTTTAAATATGTATTTTAGTGAATTACCTGGCATAGATGAAATTAGAATTTCAAAAACCCTTGGCTTATATATATCCCATATTCTCGCATTTGCCCTTTCAGCCGTTGAATTTGGAATAGGGGCATACTCTGCCGCACATTATTTTGAAAAAGGCAAAGAGCAAACCGAAACAATCATTGAGATATTAAATTGGATGGTTTGGATTGTCTTTTTAAGCTTAGTTTTATTTGAAGGATTTATTTACTTTCAGATCAGTCACCGTTTGACTATGGACGAAGTCGCTATTTCCAAAATGTCGATTTCTCAGCTGATACTAGGCGGCTGGTTGGCCATCTTTGCGCCAATTATTGTCGTGGGTCTCTTCATTTTTGGCCATAAGTTTGCAACTGGCGTCCTAAATTACCGCGCTGTCACTAGTGTTAAGAAGTTCAAGCGAGAGCTTGATGATGCTCACCACAAGAGTACTCAAAGTAACGAAGCACTTTCACAATATAATGCGGAGTTAATGCAAAGTGTAAAAGACTTAAGAGATTATCGCATTGCCTCTCAGGAGGCACCAGACATGCAACCCCCTGAGAGTTCTTTCTTGTCTGAGCTAGACATGAAAATCACTGATGCCAGGTCTATTCTTGGTGACTTCCAGGCTGCATATGATTTTAGTGAACAGTCCGTCGTAGTTGAAGTAAATAGAGACGAACGTAAAAAGAATTTTTATATGATGTCATTCTTTTTGGCCTTGGTGGCCACTGCAATTTCAATTTCTATTATTACGATGGTTCCTCTCCTCGAAAATCATACTGTTCTCTCCAACCTCCCAATGATTGTGATCTATTGTATTCCGACTTTCGGGATACTGTCCTCAATCGTCATCGGCTACTTCTGGTCGAACCAAACTGTTATGCAGGTCGGCGAAGATATTGTATCTCACCCCAAATCTTATTTTATGAGGATAGGATTGGGCCTTTCGGCACTCTTCCTAGTGGCATTGGTTGTTTATATTTGTTTAATTTACCCATCAGAAAAGTCTTACGCGACGTGCTTCCTTATCATTGCTTGTATGACAGTCATGTTATTTTTGGGTCCCTCGATAAGAGTGATGCTTGATACGTTAATAGCCCTTGCAAGGCTAGCATGGCGTGGCATACGAATTGCCATCCAATGGTCAATGGCCTTGATCACGCAGTGCCTCTGGTACCTCGTTAACGTCATCCAGGCTATTCTCGAGATATGTTCCAAACCCGCTCTACTTATTAGGGAAGTGTTTTTCCGGAGGCAACATTGAGGGAACCCACACATCGTACTTTGGTTTTAAGATTTATTGGATTGCTTTCCCTGTCACTTTTATTGTTCGCCTTAGGGGGGGACAGTTCGTTTGCAAAATCTAGTAACCAAAAAATTAAATCCAATATTCACATAATTTTTGACTTTTCCAATTCCTATTTCACCAAAGAAAAAGAGAATAACAACAAAAACCGAGCCGTTCTTAGAAAGACATTTGAGGTTGTCAAGCTTGTCCAAAAGAAAGTCTTAAAACCTGTAATAATTCAGTTGTTTGGAATTACCGAAGTTAGTCAGAGTAACAAGGTTCTGTGTGAAATAAAGATGTGCAAGAAGTCACTTTTTAAGAACAAGAAAAACAAAGGAGATTGTATAAGAAAACAAGAAACTCTTGATCGTTACCTAGAGAAAGCCTGCCTCCCCGAAATTATGAGGCAAAAGCAAGCATATGGCACTGATATTTTAGGGGCAATTGACAAGTCAAAAAGAATTGCTACCGCGCAAGGCATGGATGGTGACCAAACTCTAATTATCTTATCTGACTTTACGGAATTCAGGAAAATCGGGATGCCCGCCCCCGAAGTTAATTTAAAGGAGTATCATATCCTTCTCGTTTATCGGTCTCATGAACAAAAAGAAGGAACAGCTGAACGAATTTTACCGGAAGAAGAGGTAAAAAAGTATTCCAAAATTTTGAAAGCTGCAAAGGCTGAGAACGTGTTCTTCGTAGCTGAAGAAGCTGATTTTGTGGCAAATGCCGCCGGTAAACTTCATTAGAGATTAAATGAAATGGCTGACAGCAAATATGGTAAATTTAGTTCTAGGGAACCTGGAGATAATAACAATACCTCTGATGACGGGAATATCGAAGAAGAACTGACAAAAAACTCCTTGGATAAGCCCATGGTCGAGTTCGATGTTCCAGAGGACAGAAAGTTCGCCATTAAATTTACGAGCGGAGAGCACAAGAACCCGATACGGGTTGCTTCAGATAGACAACTAGAGAACGGTGATGCTGTTAGAAAAATAGTTGGTAAAAAGTCTGAAGACACCTTTGTCTTAGGACATGTAGACGCAAATAAAGGGCTCCATGGTAAACAGCGGGAAGACAGCTTTGAGCCAATGGGAGAGAACACGTCTCAAAGAGTAATAAAAGAGACTTCCGTCCCTGAAACACAGCAAACACTCGGCCACGACCTTTTTTCCTCTCCAGAGCCTGAAAGCAGTGAAGCATCAGCATCAGAAGGTCCCAACACGGAAGAGAGAAGCGCCCTCCAATCCAGTCCCTGGAAAACAAGACCAGAAGAGAAACAGTCCGAGCTCGGGGGCAGCAGGGAAGACACTGAAGGAGACGAAGCCGCATCAACCGTAGATCCCGATGGCAGTCCCCCGAAAATACCGACTGACTGGGATGCCGATGAAACGCCATCCCCTTCAAAACGCGAAATAGAAAGCCGCATTTTAAGAAACGGTTTTATGGTATCTCTGATAATTGGGGGTCTCATAATAGCCTTCTTCGACAGTATGTTTCTGACGCAACCAGGGGAAGGTAGTCAAATCAAGTGGTTGACCACAACCCTCGCTGCTGGCGTTATGATATTTTACCTCCTTTGGGCCAAATTCAAAAAACATTATAAACACCCCACCGCTCGAGAACTTTTTGCCGATAGTTTTTATTACCTCGGTTTTTTGTTCACTTTCATCGCGTTGGCCTCCGGCATAATCCAGATGGAGGGGGAAAACATGAATGTCCAGCGCATTGTCGGACAGCTGGGTGTCGCTCTTATTACCACAATTCTCGGGATGGCGGTCCGTGTTTATATGGTCCAATTCAGCCCCATCATCTCGGAACCCGAGCAGGACTTGATGGATACGCTAGGGTCACTTGCCAATGAAATGTCGACCCTAGCAAATAACTTCAATACCCATCTACACGGGTCAATAAACCAATTAATAGATTTCCGCAGTCAACTGCTTGGAGAGCTTGAGGTGACGAAGCGTACCTTAACAGACAATTTGCAAAACACATTTGACGAGGTTCACTCTAAATCGTTTGAACGAGTGACAGGCAGTCTCAACAACTTCCAGGGTGCCGTGGAAAATGTCGGCGAAGTCATCGGACAATTTTCATCCGAAATAAATAAACTGGATTTCCGATCTGTCGGCGCCGCGGCGCCGCAGCTCGGTGAAAAAATGGCCATATTAACTAATGACCTGACTTCTATACAATCCAATCTGGAACCGATTTTGAGAAGCCTGTCTACGTCGTCAAATGACCTCGAAACTCTTGCAGATAGCGCTAGGGAGATAAAAGAAACCCAAAAAGAGTTCGAACAAATTTCAGCTAGCACCCAGCAATTAAACTCTACCCTTGAGCGTGCCAATGAAACGGCACGGGCAAGTGATGACGCCGTAAAAAAGCAACTCAGGAGACTTGATGGCACTCTAGATCAAGCCATTCAAAGTGCAGAGGGTGTTGATACAGAGATGGGCAAACTGAACAAGACATTCCAGCAGAATGCTTTAGAAATTTTAAGGTTCCTCAGAAAAGAAACCAGGGACTAGGCATTGTTTGCCAAACCTCAGGATATACGCCGTCGTGAAGTCAGGACGACGACCTTTACTGAAGTTGTTTTAGTACTCCTGCTCGTTTTTGCGCTGTTTGCCTACGACACCAGCGAAAGGATAACACAAAGAGAAAATGACATAAGGGCGGCAAATAAAAATATAAAAGATCTGGAAGACAAAAACAGCAAGCTCGAAAATGAAAATTTTAAACTACAGAAAACAATAAGAGATAAAGACGAACAAATAAAAGAACTGTTGACTTTAATAAGCGCACATCAAAAAGGTGGAACAATTACTCAAATTGAAGTCTTGCAGAAAAGAATAAAGGAACTAAAGGATGAAATCCATAAACTAGAGAATACGATCGCAAATCAGAAAAAAGAAATTGCGAGGCTTAAAAACCTCAAATCAGATGAAAACCTCGAAAATAAAGAGCTAAAGCAACAAATTACAAAGCTTGAGAAGCAAATACTCGCCCTGGAGGCGCAAGTTGAGGAGTTGCAGCAACAAATTGGGACACTTAAAGGAACAGGGAAAAAAGATGGTCAAGGCAAGCCGCGCTGCTTCAAGAATAAGACAATACACGACTTTACTCTCAAGATTGTATCCTTCAAGAAATACTTCCAAATCACAAAGCTGTGGGATCCAAAGGATGATCACCTCTATAATCAGGTTCCCGGTCTTAAGGCAATGGTCGATGCAAAGAAAATACCGCTAGAAGAATTTCGTCGTCTTGGAGCTAAGATTGAAAAATGGCGGAACAAACAGAAGCCGGTATGCGACCTCAATGTTAAACTAAATCAGAAAAATTTGGAGTTGGACCCGAAGGTAGGGAAGCAGGAAATGAACCGTCTGAGGGAAATGGTTGGAAGATGGTTTATTCTTAAGATAATAAAGTAACCGCACGATGGCTGACGATACATTTACCAGACGTCTAGAGAGCGAATTTGGATTGCTTAAATCAGAGATCGTCGAGCGCGTTCTTAAAGACGAAGGATATCGTCCACGCCGCGGCACAGCGGAAGCCGATGCCCCTCAGGTGGCAAACCAACCGATTGATTCTATTTACCGTGAGCAGAAACTCACGTGGTTGGCGCCTGCGAGATCTGAAAAAGAACCCGACGACACCCCCGAGATGAAGAAAACCTTTGGACGCAGGTTTTTCGGCGCGTTGGGGCAAGGAATGGGCTATTTACTCGTCATCGTCCTTCTCCTTAACGTCTTATCGCTATTTATCTTGAATGCCAAATTCATGGCGATGGTCTGCGCGGCATCATCTGCAATTATTCTCGCAAAGCTCGTGTATTCCCGCATTAAGTGGCTTCATATTGGCACAATTCTGACATTCCTGATCGTTTTGATGTTTATTGCCGGACCTTCAACCATCAGCGACGTATCAAAGGGTCTTAGAAGTCTAGGCGATGTAGGACTTACGAAGGGACCCGAATATCTCAATTTTTATGAACGAACGGGTCTCTGGTGGTCAGCCGTGTGGCTTTCAATTGGGGGAATTATTTACTGGACCCCTTATGCCGTAGCCGAAAACACACTTATGTTATTCCCGGGCAGAAAAAATATCACTTGGCATAGTGACTTCCCGTTAAAGTCAAAAAAAATACGAGGTTATATAGAAACGGCAAAAACAGCCGTGGCAGATTTAGGTTTTGGATGGAACGGGGATCGCTCTTTATTTGGGAATCGTTTTACTTATTTTTTGAATTGGCCAAGTTATTGCGTAGATCATTGTGATGTCGGCTTATCACTGAATGGCGGAAATCTGAACATTCAGTTCACTAGAAATTATACGGCCCATCTTTTAGGGCCTGATATGTGGTGCAGAGCTGAAGCAGTAGTCGATGTTTCCTATAAACCAAAATACCGGAGTTCAACAATTTTAAGAATTTTAGGCTCTTCCTTGAAGATTGATCAGGCCGCCTATTGGAATTTGCAGAAATTGGGGTGGTTACATCCTTATACTTTAACCTACAAGTGGAATTGTTAGAGTTTATTTGATCTCGCCCAAGTTCTCTTGTTATTTGAGTTTTCCTTTGAGCTCGGGAGCAAAACTGAGCGCCTCAAGAAAACTCGTAACCTCCTTAACCTCCTTCCGGGAAATTGCGCTCAGATACTGGAAACTTTCGTTTGACGCAGCCATACGCTTGAAAAATTCGTTTCGGGAAAAGACTGACATAGACTTCGGATCAACTGACGCGAGTGGATCAAAGTGTACAGATATGGCCTCTTGTATGCTGGAGATAGACCCCGAATGTCCGTATGGACCTGTCATTTTGACATTTATCAAGGGCGGAGTTCTGAACTTGTAAAGATCAGAACTTTTGAACGTTACATTAAAGCGTCCATAGTCGACGCCAAAACCGTTTTTACCGAAACCTAATTGAGGGAAGGGTACTGCATGAAATTTTAAATCCGAAAAGTATGGTCCGTAGTGGCAGTTAACGCATTTTCCCTTCCCGTAGAAGATGATACCGCCTTTGATCTCGTCAGTTGTTAAGGAACCTCTGCCAAATACAAATTGATGGAACTTCGTATCTTTCAAACGGAATTCAGACCTAATAAATGCTGCAATGGACCGTGCAACATCAAAAAATTCCACTTCATTTAGGGATTTATCCAGTCTTGCGGCCAAGGTTTTCATGGCCTCTGTCTCAACTGTTCTCAACCGTTTAACAATAATTGCCTTCAGTTCCGGCGCCGCTGAAGGCGTTTCACGCTTGAAAAGAGATATCGTTTTATCGTCGTCCAACATTTCTCTAATTTCAAGCGGAGGCAGATGGACAGCGGTTATAAGTGCATCTGAAGATGGAGCCACATTCCCGAATTGACTGATGGTATGACCATCGGAAAAATCGATTTTACCATCCCAGAAAAACGTCTCGAAGCCCTTTCCCCCGCGCCCCCAAAGGGGGAGCGTATTTCTGGGTACAATTTTCCCTTTGCTGAATGCTCTTGCAGGCCCTCTCCCCGAACCAAAGACCCCGACAGCGTTTGGCAAGCCGTCAACGGAGCCGAATTCATCAAGGTGACACGTGCGACATGATATTCCACCGTTTAAGCTAACGTTTTCGCTTTCAAAAAACGACTTTCCTATAGGCGCAAGTGCGGCATCGCGAGCTATGAATAACTGAGATGAAGGAAGGAGGCCGTTGTCCAATGCGGCAGTCCTCAATATTCTTGAGAGGACCTCACTCGCTGAGGACGTGCTGGAGCCGAATATCAGAAGAAATGCGAGCGGCGCCCACTTAATACCGGATCTCATGAATTTCAACGAATTTTCGAACATCTAGAGCTTTCTCTTCGATCGCTTCAAGACCAAGCGTGGCTAATCCATTTTCATCGATGCCGTATCTAATGAGTTTCTTCCGGAGTTTGTCGTATTCATGGCAATTTGTCAGACCAATTTCAGAGGATTCAAGGTTTCTGATAGTTTCTTCATTTGGGGCTTCAAGAACTAATTGCTTTGCAATAAAGTGTTCTCGCATAACGTGGTCGCATTGGAACATTAGTTCCTTATAGCTTGCACCGTAGATTGCCTCGACAAAAATCGGTGCAGCATACCTATGTCCACCCCAAAAGATAATGACGACAGCGGCGACTGCATTCAACATGATCAAAGAACGTTTCATTGTTCTCTTCCTGTGAGGCTCTTCAGCGTTGCCGTATCCAGATCACCCGTCGGATTTAACTTGTGGGCCTTCTGATACTTGAATACTGCTGCCTTGAATTTTGCCGTTGTGCGCCCATCTAAGCGGCCAACACTATATCCGAGGCGCATTAGCAATGCTTTTGAGCGTAAAAGTGTTCCTCGATCTATTCCGTTTGCCGATAATGAATTTGGGTCGGCAAATGCCGGGCTCGCAGGAAGAATAGAGTTCCGAGGGGTGCTATTCTCATTTCGAGTGTTATGCATCGTATCCAGAATATCACTGGCTGCCTGTGCCTTAACCCGACCGACTTCAATAAATGTAAGGATACAAAGAGAAGCACAAAACAAGACACGTCGCATGATTGAATGATTTATAACTTTTGTATCTCCTCTCAGCATGCCCCACTGCTCCTATAGAGACAGTCTATCAGCAATAGATAAGCAAAATGAACAAAAATTGCGAAATTCTGCAATTTATCGTACGATTAATATGAATTGCCCAGGGGGAAAAAAATGATTGGGCATAACCATTTAAAGTATGTAATCCTTTGTCTGGTCTTATCGGGGTGTCAGACAGTTGAAGACGCCGGCAATCTCTTCTTGTCTGGGTTTGATACTGTAAAGAAACAGTTTTCCGAACCTTCCCAGGTCAAATCGGAAAACCCCGTGACAACCGCCTCCACACTGAAACAAAATCTGGATAACAATAATTCTTCAGGAAAGTCGAACCCCGACGACCCAAAGCCCATTCCGGATGGCAAGAAAAGTCAAATCATAAAGGAATACCTGCCCACCCCCGATTTAAAACCGGAAAAAAAAGTAGCTGCTAAAAAAACCCAATTAAAAACAAAAAAAGCTAAAAAAACTACCTATACTTCATCTGGACCAATCTCCCAGGCTTCTTTTGTCGATGGCGACACGATTAAATTTGGTGGTAAACGAATTCGCTTATTTGGTATCGACGCACCGGAGTTGAGGCAGACCTGTAGGGTCGGAAAACGAGTAAGACAATGTGGCCGGATTTCCCGGGAGGCATTAATTGGATTTTCAGCCGGCTCTGCAATCAAGTGCGAGAGAATGGATATCGATAGATATGGTCGGGAAGTAGCCCGCTGTTTCGTTGGCGACCTAGACCTATCGGCTGCCATGGTTCGCGCAGGTTTAGCCGTTGCATACCGGAGGTTCTCCCTCGACTATGTCCCCGATGAGAACGTCGCAAAGGCACAAAAGCTTGGTGTTTGGAAAGGTACCTTTACCCTACCTTGGGATTGGCGTTCGCGTCAGAAGGGACGATGAGGTGATGATTAAAAAATATTGATTTGTACTGCGGATGATGCCATCGGCAATGGAGAGTTCATTTGAATAAGTCTACACAATTCAAGGCTGACAGTTACTACGATCCATACGAAGACAGCTACGAACTTTTGCCGTTTCGGCACACCCGCCTGCCTAATGTCCCCGATCGGGTCTTATTGACCTCACATGTAGGTGAATATCTCATTCTCAGCGATACCGAATTTAAAGCACTTAAGTCATTCGACATATCTCGGCATTCAGAACTGTTTAAAACACTCCGCACGCGCCAGTTTATCTGCGACAAAGAGCGCGGGCCGTTCTTGAAGGGGATCGCATCCCAGCAAGCGACGAGAAAGCTATTTGCCCAGGAAGATCCTACGTTACATATCTTTATTGTGACAATTAGATGTGATCACCGTTGCCATTACTGCCAGGTTACGCCGAGACTGGTGAACGACAGCGGATATGATATGGATGCCTTGACCGCTACGGCGGCATTAGACCGTGTTTTTGAGTCTCGTGCACCCAGTCTAACCATTGAGTTTCAAGGTGGGGAACCCGCCCTCGCCTTCGACACTGTTCGCATGATTGTAGAATCCGCAGAAATACGCGCTGCTGAAACACATCAGAATGTTCACTTTGTACTGACCACTACACTGCACCTTCTAACGGAAGAAATGTTGAATTATTGCCGCAGTCACAAAATACAAATATCAACTTCCCTAGATGGTCCCCGCCACGTTCATAATGCCAATCGAATAAATCCGGGGAAAAACTCATATGATAAAACAATTGATGGCATTGCCCGGGCACGAGACATTTGCGGACATGACAGTGTTGACGCACTTGCGACAATTACCCGACACAGTCTGCCCTACGCGAAGGAGATCGTTGACTGTTATCTAGATCTTGGTTTCACCTCAATTGCCGCTAGACCCATCAGCCCATTTGGTTTTGCGGTAAAGAGTGAAAAACGGATTGGATATTCTGTCGGCGCATATTTAAAGTTTTACCGAGAGCTTCTGGATTATCTAATAAACATAAACTTGTCGGGAACAAACATAGAGGAGTCATATGCAAGTTTATTACTGACACGTATTCTTACACCGTTCCCTACAGCCTACGTTGATCTTCAATCACCATCCGCCGCCGGCACCAATGTACTCGCTTACAATTACGATGGCGGCGTTTACGTCTCTGACGAAGGTCGCATGCTGGCAGAAATGGGAGACAATCGTTTCCGCATGGGATCGGTACACGATGAATTGACGTCACTCCGCAGTTCAAAGGCCATGGCAATCATAAAAAAATCGGGTACGGCAGAAAAACTACCTGTATGCTCGGATTGTGCTTTCGTACCCTACTGCGGTGCCGATCCTGTTTTAAATGTAGCAACACAAAATGATCCTGTCGGGGACCGGGAAACAAGCGAATTTTGCCAGCGCCATACTGGTCTATTTCAAATCCTTTTTGAATACTTGGAATCAGGCGATCCCGATGTGATGAGAGTTTTTTTATCCTGGATTAGCCGGCATGATATTTCCAAAATTCCTCAAGCCGGATACATGGTGTAACAGATGCTGCCACTGCATACCCACGCGACCGTAGCGGGTGTCAATAATCAGGAAGTTCTGAAAATTCTCACTCTTGACGAAGCACGGCGATCAACAGTTGATCCAGAAAAGTGTCTGATCTGGTTTGAGAAGTTGGATAACCCGTTGCCATTCACACTCGAAGAAGGATGGCGGGGGGTCGTTTGTTCTGACCGTAACACGTTCAAATTACCAAAAGATACTATAGTGGTTCAAAACCCTAAAATAAAAAATGTAATACAACCTGGAGACGTTATCCGCGTTTCTGAAGGCAAGTCCCTCGTTTCTGTCCTTTATCGGAGAGGGTCAAATAGCAACACTTTATTTTCCACTGAACGGTGTAATAGCCGCTGTATCATGTGCTCTCAGCCCCCGCGGGATATTGATGACCAATGGCGTGTATCTGAAATGCTTGAAATAATTCCTCTGATTGATCGAAAAGAAGAACAGCTGGGAATTAGCGGCGGCGAACCGACTTTACTAGGCGACGACCTCCTTGCCGTTATCGTAAAGGCAAAAGAATGTTTACCGAATTCTGGGCTTCACATTCTCTCAAATGGGAGGCGTTTCTCCGATGATACCTTCGCAAGAAGTGTATGTGCTATTAAACACCCTGACCTGACCTGGGGCATACCACTCTATTCGGACGCTCCGGAAACACATGATTATATTGTCCAGGCTAGGGGGGCGTGGGACGAAACGCTGGATGGATTATACAATCTTGCCAAAAATAACGGATCGATCGAAATTCGCATTGTGATCCAGAAAGGCAATATCCGGCGCCTTGGTGAACTTGCATATTTTATTTTTAGAAATCTTTCATTTGTTAAACATGTCGCATTTATGGGAATTGAACCCATCGGATATGCGCGTGGCAATCGTGATAAACTGTGGATTGATCCTGCAGACTGCGCAGACTTTCTGAATGATGCCGTTTTCTTTCTGTCCAACCGGGGCATCAATGTTTCAATTTATAACTTGCCCTTGTGCACGCTGCCACCTGATCTCTGGCCTTATTGCCGTAAGAGCATTTCCGATTGGAAGAATGTTTTCCTGCCTGAGTGCGGCGAATGTAAACTTAAGCTAGATTGCTGCGGTTTTTTTCACAGCATCGACGGGCCGTGGATTAGTTCGAAAACGAACCCTATTTTAAGTCAGGAAATGGTAGAATTGTTTTCCAGGAGGGAGGAAGTTAATGAGAAAGCTTTGGCATAAAAAGGTACTTTCTGTTTTACAGCGACCAGCAATCGCATTTGGTGGAGCGGCTACAAGCCTTCTTGGTGCCACTGCCCACGCAGACCAAGCGGAAACAACATGGAACCAGAATACAAGTGATACTGATCCCCTCATTCTTACTAATACCCTCAACGCAACCGCATCGGATCGCTATGCGGCACACGGTAGTCATCGATCCCATGGAAGTCACCGGAGCCATCGATCAAGCAGCGGAGGCGGAGGCACTCCCCGACCTAGTAGCCCCCAAACTACACCCACGCCAAATCCCGAAACACCAACTGAAACTACTCCAAGCCTTCCCAAGCCGGCACCAGCTGAAATTTCAAGAATGGCTATTCGGGTGCAGGCGGCTTTAATGAGGTTGGGGTATTTTAAAAGCGATATTGATGGTATTCTTGGTCCCGCGACGAGAGAGGCAATTAAGAGGTTTCAAAAAGATAAAAACCTGCCGCAGACTGGCGTCATGGATTTAGACACCCTCACACGTCTTGGAATTTCAATTGATTAAATATTTTCTTTAAGTCACATAATTGAATAAAGAAATAGAAGATTAATTATGAAAATTCTAATACTAGAGGGTGACGGTATCGGCCCCGACATCGTGGCCGCCACCCTCGAAGTAGTCAAAGCCGCAGACCTTCGTTTCAACCTCGACCTTGAGCTGGAGGTTGCCGATAGCGGCCTTTCGAGTCTTGAGAAAAACGGCTCCACGCTCCCCGAAGAAACCTGGGGGAAAATACTGGCCGCTGATGGCGTAATCCTCGGGCCCTGCCATACGGCTATCTATCCGGCCCCCGAAAAAGGTGGCATCAACCCTTCGGCGAGGCTCCGCACTGGTCTCGATCTCTATGCAAATATTCGCCCATCGAAAATCCGCCCCGGTGTAACGGCGCATGTCAAGGAAATGGACTTGATCATTGCCCGCGAAAACACCGAGGGATTCTATGCCGATCGGAACATGCACCAGGGTTCCGGGGAATTCATGCCGACCGAAGATATGGTACTTGCCATTCGAAAGATAACCCGAAGAGGCTCGGAACAGATTGCCCGCCAGGCCTGCGAATTAGCGACTAAGAGACGCGGCCTCCTCTCCATCGTACACAAGGCCAACGTCATGAAAGTCTCGGATGGATTTTTTGTCGATATATGTAAGGAAGTTGCAGACGATTATAAATTGGAGGTGGACGAATATTTAGTCGATGCCATGGCGGCACTTCTCGTACGTAAGCCTGACTATTTTGATGTCATCGTAACCACCAATATGTTCGGCGACATCATTTCCGACCTCGCAGCGGAACTATCGGGTGGCCTCGGCCTCGGTCCGTCGGTAAATGCAGGTAACAAATACGCCATGGCTCAGGCGGCGCACGGATCAGCGCCGGATATCGCCGGTCAGAACATCGCAAACCCGACTGCCATGATCTTATCTGCCGGCATGTTGCTCGATACTCTCGGTTCTCGCCTCAATCGACCCGAATTATTGGAAGCCGCCAAACAAATAGACGAGGCAATCGACGCACAACTGAGCGAAGAGGGTGGCCGTACGCCAGACCTCGGAGGCC
>Ga0315339_1000793_pt1 | contig 34094 bp, 30 predicted proteins | sample ASW17metaG_FD_204514 | JGI IMG/M metagenome (GOLD analysis project Ga0315339, IMG submission 204514) | Ammonia-oxidizing marine archaeal communities from Pacific Ocean, United States - ASW #17 | ecosystem: Environmental > Aquatic > Marine > Oceanic | place: USA: California | collected 2016-12-05 | reverse complement strand
GTTCCATTCTTCGATACCGTCCCACTGGTGACCCGTGGTGCTGACGCCCGAAGTTTCGTCTTTTTTCTCACTCATCTTCACAGCTCCTGCGCATCGGCGGGTTTGTCTTCGTGCCGGAAAGGAATGTTGGCGACGTCCTTGTAGACTTTGCGGCTGCCTGGGCGGAACACCCAGAAAATGACACCCACAAAGAATGCAAACAAGGCGAGCAACACCCAACTATCGGCGATTTCGCGAAGGATATGATAATTCATCACGCGCCCTCCCTTAGCGGCTTGCGTCGGGGGTGAAGGTCGAGAAATCAACCAGCGTCCCGAGCATTTGCATATAGGCAATCAGCGCATCCATCTCGGACACTCCCGGCGCGCCGTCGAAGTTGCGCACCTGAGCCCCGGGATAGCGTTCCAGCAGCCCGTCATAATCCCCATCGGGGTCAATCTGGACGGCAAAGTCTGCCTGGGCTTCGGCGATCATCTCGTCGGAGTAAGGAACGCCAACCATGCGATGCGTCGATAGCAGTTCGTCGACATACTCGCCTTCCAGAATTGTGTTGGTCAGAAAGCCATATTTCGGCATCACAGATTCCGGCACAACCGATTGCGGGTCGGTCAGGTGGGCGACGTGCCATTCATCCGAATAGCGCCCCCCCACACGGGCCAGATCCGGCCCGGTGCGTTTCGACCCCCATTGGAACGGATGGTCGTACATCGATTCCGCTGCCAGCGAGTAGTGGCCATAGCGTTCGACCTCGTCCCGCATGGGACGGATCATCTGGCTGTGGCACACATAGCAGCCTTCGCGCACATAGACGTCTCGGCCTTTCAGTTCCAGCGGTGAGTAAGGGCGCATGCCCTCTACCTCTTCGATCGTATTCTGAAGGTAGAAAAGCGGCGCAATTTCGACGATGCCGCCGATGGAAACCACCAGCAAAGAGAGAACCAGCAAAAGCGTGGCGTTCTTTTCGATGACGGCGTGTTTGTCCAGGATAGCCATGTTTCCAGCCCCCCTTATTCAGCCGGAGCCATGGCAGGCGCATCCGAAGTACTCGGTTGTGCACGCACGGTCATCCAGAGGTTATAGCACATGATGAGCGCGCCAGAGAGGAACATGACCCCACCCAGACCACGAACAACATACATCGGGAACTTGGCTGCCACGGTGTCGGCAAAGCTGTTCACAAGGAAACCTTGTGCGTCGACTTCGCGCCACATCAGGCCTTCCATGATACCAGTGACCCACATCGAGGCGGCGTACAGAATGATGCCGATTGTGGCCAGCCAGAAGTGCCAGTTGACCATGGCAAGACTGTACAGACGTTCCCGGTTCCACAATTTTGGTACCAGGAAGTACAGCGCACCAAAGGTGATCATGCCATTCCAGCCAAGAGCGCCAGAGTGAACGTGACCGATGGTCCAGTCAGTATAGTGGCTTAGCGAGTTCACTGCGCGGATCGACATCATCGGGCCTTCAAAGGTCGACATTCCGTAAAAACCGATCGAGATAACCATCATGCGGATGATCGGATCAGTGCGCAGCTTGTCCCATGCGCCCGAAAGCGTCATCAGCCCGTTGATCATGCCACCCCAGGACGGCATCCACAGAACGATAGAGAACACCATGCCCAACGTACCGGCCCAGTCAGGCAGCGCGGTATAGTGCAGGTGGTGCGGACCGGCCCAGATATAAAGGAAGATCAGCGCCCAGAAGTGGATGATCGACAGTTTATAGCTGAACACAGGGCGTTCGGCCTGTTTGGGCACAAAGTAGTACATCATGCCCAGAAAACCCGCCGTCAGGAAGAAACCCACGGCATTGTGGCCATACCACCACTGCGTCATCGCATCCTGAACACCCGAGAACAGCTGTACTGATTTAGAGCCAAAGATCGACACAGGCAGCGACAGGTTGTTGACGATATGCAGCATGGCAACGGTGATGATGAACGACAGGTAGAACCAGTTGGCAACGTAGATATGCGGCTCTTTACGCTTCATCAGGGTGCCCATGAAGATCAGCAGATAGGCGACCCAGACGATCGTCAGCCAGATATCAACGTACCATTCCGGTTCGGCGTATTCCTTGGACTGTGTGGACCCCATCAGATAGCCGGTTGCGGCCAGCACGATGAACAGCTGATAGCCCCAGAAGACGAACCAGCCCAGATTGCCGCCCCATAGCCGCGCGGCGCTTGTGCGCTGCACGACGTAAAAAGAGGTTGCGATCAAGGCGTTGCCGCCAAATGCAAAAATCACCGCGCTGGTGTGCAGCGGGCGCATACGGCCAAAGTTGCCGTAGCCTTGCAGGAACTCAAAGTTCAGCGACGGAAATGCCAGTTGAAACGCGATCCACACGCCGACCAGAAACCCGGTTGCGCCCCAAAAGGCGGTTGCGATCACACCGGCGCGTACGACGCCATCAAAGTATTCGTTCTCTGGCACGGTTCGCACGGGTTCTCCGACCCGACGCAAAGCCCAGACAAACATCCCGCCCGCGACCGCGAGTATAATAATAGCATGAACCTGATACGCCAGGTCCCTACCAAAATTCGCGGCGATGGCAGCAAGGAGGACGATCAGCCCCAACACCACCAATTTCACAGCATTCCACATTCGTTTTGTCCCTTCGTCCTGTCCCTAGATCCTACTGTTTCAACGATTACGGTTAACAAAACGCAATCCAAGCCCGGAATCCTATTCGACAATATCGGGTTTGCCGCAGCGCGCCGGGAGTCGCATTGATCCATATCAAGGAAACTGGCCGCAGTTGCATGGCTGAATAGCACACAAGGGGCGCTGTTAAGGATTGGCAGGACAGTCTTTCAGCACAACGGAGTGGGAACCGGAGAATGCCAATGGGCTATAAAACCATCGTCACGGTCGTGACGGACGCAGAAACCGACAGTGCGTCGTTGCGCGCGTCAATCAAGATTGCACGGCAGGAAGAAGCACATCTTGAGGTGCTGTGCCTCGGCATAGACAGAACCCAGCCCGGGTTTTATTATGCGGGTGCGAACGCCATGATAATTCAGGATAATCTTGTTCAGGCCCAGAGTGATGCAGAGGCCTTGGAAGTCGAGGTATGTAAGCAACTGGATGGGCTTGACATCAACTGGGCGGTCAACTCCGCAACGGTGCAGATGGCGGGGCTGACGGCCCTGGTGGCGCATCGTGCCCGGTTTGCCGATCTGGTGGTCGTTCCGCGCCCCTATGGCCCTGGACGCGGCCATGAGAATGAGGCGATCATCGAAGCTGTGTTGTTCAATGCCCATGTGCCGGTGGTCGTGATTCCTGATGGATCAGATTTCCCCGACACCGTGAGCCAGACTGTTATTGCCTGGAACGAAAGCGCCGAGGCGCTGGCCGCGATCCGTGCCGCCTTGCCGTTGTTGAAAGACAGCCAGCAGGTAAACATCACCATCATCGACCCGCCGACCCATGGGCCTGATCGGTCTGATCCGGGGGGGCAGCTTAGCCAGATGCTGGTCCGCCATGGGGTCCGCGCCGAGGTTTCGGTGTTGGCCAAGACCATGCCGCGCGTGTCTGACATTCTGAACCGTCACTGCGGCGATATAAATGCGGATATGCTGGTGATGGGGGCCTACGGGCATTCGCGGTTCCGCGAGTCGATTTTGGGCGGAGCCACGCGCAACATGCTGGAAACGTCAGAATTGCCGGTTCTGCTGGCGCATTAGGGTTAGTGGCTCTTGGCTGGCATTGAGCCAGTCAACGGCTTCTTTTTCAGTGCGGGCAACATAGGTCGTGTTGTCCGCAAGTGTCTGATTCAGATCACACATGATCTGATACATTCGGCACATCCCAAACCCCAGATCGGTTTCGGCGACCAATACGATCCGCGCGCAACTTCGATCTGGGCGCTTGGCACGTCTGCTGATCAGAGCTTGAAAATTCTTTCGCTCTGCAGCTTCAAAGCCATATTCATTCAAATTCCAGATCGCGTCGACATCATTTGGGATGTCCCCATTTTCACAGATTTCGCGGAACATTTCTTCCACTTCGCCGGCAGTCATTTGACCACCGACGGAAATAAACAGCATTCTGGCTTCCAGATCATAGACATAACTTAACGGCATAGCACTACGCCTTTGCGACACACTTGAAACACTATTGTACTAGCAAGTGGTCTACACTGTCCTAATGACGAAAATACGGGGAATATTTAAGGGGCATTGTCAACGCCTGGACAAACGCCTGGACAAAAGTGGCAGCGAAAACCACCTAATACGGCAAACCACCATCTGCATCATCGCCGGTTTCGGCAACCAAAGCCTCAAAGTCAGGCACCATGATCCGGCGTTTGCCTTGCAGCTCGATCACCTTGTCACGCTTTAGCGACGACATCTGCCGGCTGACCGTTTCCAGCGTCAGTCCCAGATAATCCGCCATCGATTCTCGGGTCAGGGGCAGATCAAAACTGCCGCCGTCCTCTGGCGAGGTTTGCAGCAGCGAAGCCTCGCGTTGGGCAATAATCGACAGCAGGCTGGCGATTTTTTCGCGTGCGGTCTTGCGGCCCAAAATCAGCATCCACTCGCGCGCGGCGTCCAGCTCATCCAGGGTCATTTCCAACAGACGCTGGCCAATATGCGGCGTATCCAGCATCAACCTTTCAAACGGCTTTCGCCGAAAACAGCACAGCGTCAGATCAGAGTTTGCGGTCACATCATACGGTGCAATCTTACGCCCCGGCCGACCCAGAAAGTCCGACGGCAGCAAAAGCCCGACCATCTGTGTGCGCCCATCCTCCATCGTTTGGCTCAGCGTCGCGATCCCGGTAACAACAGAAGCCACGAAATCCATGTCATCGCCCGCCCAGACAACCGGTTGCCCGGCCTCATAGCTGCGATAATACTTAATGCCTTCAAGGACTGCCAATTCATCCGCATCGCACCGCGCACAGACGGCCCGGTGACGGATCGGGCAATTATCACAGCCTTTAAGATCGACGACATGTTCATTCATGGTAGTTTTTCCCAGTCAGTTGATCTTGATCAAGGTGACAAAAACCAGACCAGTCAAGTGTAGTCTAATGACCGACTTTGCACAACTAAAACGCATGGGTTTGTTTGACGCTCGCGTGCCCCGCTACACCAGTTATCCAACGGCACCGCATTTTTCGTCGGATTTGACCACACAACCCTCTGACTGGCTGCGGGCCATTCCAGAAGGCGCGCGCGTATCGGTCTATATTCATATTCCATTTTGCAGGCGTTTGTGCTGGTTTTGCGCCTGCCGGACGCAAGGGACATCTACCGCAGCACCGGTCGCCGCCTACCTGGAATCGCTAAAGCTGGAACTTGAATTGCTTCGTGCGCAATTGCCGCAGGGTGTCGAGATAGAGCATCTGCATTGGGGCGGCGGAACGCCCACTTTGCTGTCGCCAGAAATGATCACCGATCTGGCCGCCGCCATCATGGACGTGGCCCCGCTAGCTACCGATTCGCAATTCTCGGTTGAAATTGACCCGAATGAAATCGACGATGCGCGGCTGGATGCGTTGGCGGCGGCGGGCATGAACCGCGCCTCTATCGGTGTGCAGGATTTCGACCCCGGCATTCAGGAAACCATCGGACGTCCGCAAAGCTATGAGGTAACGAAAGCCGCCATTGACGGGCTGCGCGCGCGCGGCATTCAAAGCCTGAACGTCGATATCCTTTATGGGTTACCGCATCAGACAGAGGAAAAAATTTCGCAATCCGTGCAGATGCTGATGTCGCTCAATCCGGATCGCATCGCGCTGTTTGGCTACGCCCATGTGCCGTGGATGGCAAAGCGGCAAAAGCTTATCCCGACAGAGGCACTGCCAACGCCCGAAGAACGGCTGGAGCTGTTCAACGTCGCCCGCGAGTTGCTGAAGTGGGACGGCTACGCCGAGATTGGGATCGATCACTTTGCCCGCCCCGGCGATGGTCTGGAGGTCGCGCATCGCGAGGGTCGCATGCAACGGAATTTTCAGGGCTATACAGAGGATGTCTCGGACGTTCTGATCGGCCTAGGCGCGTCGTCCATCTCGCGCTTCCCGCAGGGCTATGCGCAGAATGACCCCAGCACGTCGGGCTATCAAAAGGCGGTCCGCAACGGTCAATTTGCCACGAAACGCGGCCACGAATTCACCCCAGAGGATAAGCTGCGCGGCGCTGTGATAGAGGCCTTGCTGTGTGATTTCCGTGTTGATCTCGCTGCGATTGCTGAACGTTGCGGCCAGCCGCTGGACAATGCGGTCGCGCTGACCAAAGGGCTGGAAGACGCTTTTTCTGGCGCGCTGCGTTTACAAGACAACGTGATCCAGATTGCGACAGAGGCGCGGCCACTGGCCCGCATCATCGCGCGCCACTTTGACGCCTATGAGATGAGCGCGGCAGGCCACAGCCACGCAGTTTGAACTGCAACAGCACGTCTGAGCGCCCACCGCGTCGCGCCTTGGCGCGGCGCAAAGCCTGTGGCCCGCAGGGCCTCCGTTAAATTGGCCCAAACTACCAGCGCAGGCCATAGCGCATGGCATCATAAATCCCGGCATGAATGTTGCGCGACGCAATCGCATCGCCGATCCGGTACAAGATAAAATCACCCTCTGCATATCGCATCGGAAACAAATCACCCGCCCCGATCAAGGCCGCATAGTCGACTTCGCCCAGGTTCCGGCTTTCCGGCTTTAGCGTGTGATACAGCTCGTCCAGCGCGGCGGTGCCATGTTCCACCACCACCTGATCCACCCGCCGCTTTTCGGTAAAACTGCGGCTGTAATCAGACCCTAACGCTACAACCAACTCGTTGCCCTCGCGCAGCACACCGGTGATCCGGGTGTTGATGGTTACCGTGGTGCCTGTCTCCTGAAACGCCGCCATATAAGGCACATGGTTCAGCCCGCCCATTTCCGGCGCAAAGAACCGCTCTGGCGAAATCAGTTCGACCTTCGCCCCGGCCCGCGCGATCACCTCGGCGGCGCTCATCCCCGGATGGCCGCCGTTGTCATCATAGACCAGCACCCGCTCGGCCGGTTTCACCGCGCCCGACAGGATATCCCAGCTGGAAACTGTCAGATCATCGCCGGTCATTTCCGGCGGCTGCGGCAGCCCGCCAGTGGCAATCACCACCATATCCGGGCGCTGGCCCAACACATCGGCGGGTTCTGCATAATGGTTATAGCGAATTTCAACGCCCAGCCGGTCCAGCTCTGCCAGCCGCCAGTCGACAATCCCGATCATCTCGCGCCGCCGTGGATTGCCCACCAGCAGATTGACCTGTCCACCGGCGCGGTCTGAAGCCTCAAACAGCACCACGTCATGGCCGCGTTCCGCCGCCACGCGTGCCGCCTCTAGCCCCGCCGGGCCAGCCCCGACGATCACCGCGCGTTTCGATGTCTGACTTGGTGGAATCTCATGCGGTATCTCGGCCTCGCGCCCCGTCGCGGCATTATGCACACACAACGCCGCGCCGCCTTCATAGATACGATCAAGGCAATAGGTCGCCCCGACACAGGGCCTGATCCGATCCTCTTGCCCCGCCATGGTCTTGCGAACAATATGCGGGTCTGCAATCTGCGCGCGGGTCATGCCAACCATATCAAGCTTGCCCGTCGCCACCGCATGGCGCGCCGTGGCGACATCAGAAATCTTGGAAGCGTGAAATATTGGAAACTTCGTTTCGGCGCGCACTTCGCCCGCGAAATCCAGATGCGGCGCGCTGGCCATGCCCTGAATTGGGATCACATCCGCCAGCTCTGCATCCGTCGCCACCCGCCCCCGAATGAGGTTGATGAAGTCAAACTTACCGGAATCCGCAATCTGGCGGGCAATCTCTACGCCCTCATCCCGACTCAGTCCTTTGTCAAACTGCTCATCCGCGACCATCCGTGTTCCGACAATGAAATCGCTCCCCACCACATCGCGCACTGCATCAATGACGCGCCACATGAACCGCAACCGATTGTCGAGCGACCCGCCATACTCATCGTCACGCCGGTTCTGGTAGGGCGACCAGAAGGCGTCCATCAAATGGCCATAAGCCTCAAACTCTATCCCGTCCAAACCAGCGGCCTGCATCCGCTGCGCCGCCGCAGCATAATCCGCGACGATGCGGTCAATGTCCCAGGCTTCCATCTCTTTCGGAAAGGCGCGGTGTGCGGGTTCCCGCACCGATGACGGGGCCACAACCGGCAGCCAATCGCCCTTGTTCCAATTGGTGCGCCAGCCCAGATGCGTCAGTTGGATCATCACCGCGCAACCTTCGGCGTGGCAGGCGTCTGTCAGCTCTGCCAACCAAGGCACGATTTCGTCGCGATAGGCGTGCAGATTGCCAAACGCCTCTGGGCTGTCCGCCGACACAATCGCTGACCCGGCTGTCATCGTCAGCGCACAACCGCCTTTGGCTTTTTCCTGATGATACAGCCGATATTGCTGCTTGGGCATGCCGTCCTCTGAATAAGACGGCTCATGCGCGGTGGACATCACGCGGTTCTTCAGGGTCAGGTGTTTCAGCTGATAAGGCTGCAAAAGTGGATCATTGGACATCAAAAAACCCCTTGTGTTGTCAGCATCCTAGCCGCCAGAACGCTTGCCCCTGCGGTCAAAAAGCGTCATTCCAAAGTGAAATCGCGCAATTGAGGGAGCGGGCGGATGGCATTAATCGAAAAACTGGCAGAAATCGTGGGCGCGGGCAATGTTTTGGCCGAAGGCGACCTGTCGCGCTTCACCCATGATTGGACGAAACGCTACAATTCCACCCCCCTCGCGGTGGTCCGGCCCGCCAGCACCGATGAAGTCAGCCGCGTTATGGCGCTGGCGCATGAAACCGCAACGCCGGTGGTACCCGTCAGCGGCAACACCGGGCTGACAGGCGGAACTTTTAACGACGGCGCGCTGATGATTTCACTGGATCGGATGAATACCATTCGTGAAATTCGCCCCGCTGCGAAGATCGCGGTGGTCGAGTCGGGTGTGGTGCTGGCCAGCCTGCATGAGGCCTGCGATACCCATGATCTGGTCTTTCCGCTAACCTTCGGCGCGCGTGGTTCTGCCATGGTCGGCGGCGCGCTATCGACCAACGCAGGCGGGTCCAACGTGGTGCGCTATGGCAGTACGCGTGGGCTGTGCCTGGGGCTAGAGGTCGTGCTGGCCGACGGGCGGGTGATGGATTTGATGACCGAATTGCACAAGGACAACTCGGGCTATGATTTGCGCGACATGTTCATCGGGGCCGAGGGCACGCTGGGTCTGATCACTGGTGCCGTCGTGCGCCTGTTCCCGAAACCCGCCGCCTATGCCACAGCGATGGTTGCCGCTGCAAACCTGCCCGATGCGTTGACCTTGCTGAACCGGCTGCAAATCGCCACCGGCGGCGCGGTCGAGGCGTTTGAGTACATGCCACGCCATTACATCGAGACGCATGTGGCCAAAATCGCCGGAGCGCGCCAGCCATTTGACGACATGCACGACGTCAACATCATGGTCGAGGTCGGCGCAACCGCGCCGCGTGATGCGGTACCGCGTGAGGATGGCAGTATTCCCATCGTCGACTACCTAGAAGAGGTTCTGGCGGAAGCTATGGAGGATGGTCTGGTCATCGATGCCGTCGTCGCCCAGACCGAGGCGCAGCGCATCGAGATGTGGAAACGCCGCGAAGATGCTGCCGAAATCACGCTAGACCGGCTGCCGATCATCGACAGCGACATCGCTGTTCCGACTGACAAGGTACCGGAGTTTTTTGCACTAACGGATGCGAGGCTGGCCGATCTCGACTCCGGGGCCGAAACGATGATCGTCTCGCACCTTGGGGATGGGAACGTGCATCATACGATCTACCCAACAACCGATGACGCAGCACAGCATGATCTTATCCGAGAGATGATAGAGGACGTCGTGCTGTCCCTTGGCGGAAGCTTCTCGGCAGAACACGGCATCGGGATAAGCAAAAAGCCATCCATGGCCCGACGCAAAAGCCCCGTGGCGCTGGATGTCATGCGTGCAATGAAGATGGCGCTGGATCCGAAAGGTATTCTGAACCCCGGTAAAGTGCTGCCACAAGGCTAGGAGGTTTTGCGCCCCGCGTCGCGCCGGGTGGGGGCCAGCCCCCACACCCCCGAGGTATTTATGAAGAGAAGAAGCCGGAAAACACGTTAGTCTGGCCCTGTCATTCCGGCTCTGGGTAGAGTTTGGCAAGGTTCCTTCCCCCTGCAGGGGGAAGGTCAGGTTGGGGGGCGTTGCTTCGTCTTGCGCGTCAGCGCGCAATCAGATTACTGCCAGTCGAAAAAACCCCTCCCGGCGCGAGATAGCAGGTTGGCGGCCATCGCCCGGCCCATGTCAACGCCATCTTCGATTGGGCCGCTCACCTCATCGGCCAAAGACTCTGTCCCATCGGTACGCAGAATTTCGCCACGCAGGCGCATTGTTCCACCGGTCAGCTCTGCCAAGCCAGCAATTGGCGTTTCGCAGGACCCATCCAAAGCTGCCAAAAACGCGCGTTCCGCTGCCAGCCGCTGGCCGGTTTCGGTGTTATGTATCGCCTCTAGCATCGCCGCAGCGGTGCCGTCACTGGCGCGCCGTTCGATCCCGATAGCGCCCTGCGCGACGGCGGGCAGCATATCTTCAACCGCAATCGCAGTGCACGGCACATCCTTGGCATCCAGCCGCTTTAACCCGGCCATCGCCAGAAATGTCGCCTGCGCCACGCCGTCGGCCAGCTTTTTCAGCCGGGTCTGCACGTTGCCCCGGAATTCCACCACTTGCAGGTCTGGCCGCCGGTTCAGCAGTTGCGCTTTGCGCCGTAGGCTGGAGGTTCCCACCACAGCCCCTTGCGCCAGTTGCCCCAGCCCGGAAACATGTGGCGACACGAAAGCGTCGCGCACGTCTTCACGCGGCAGATAACAGTCCAGCAACAGCCCCTCTGGCTGTACAGTCGGCATGTCTTTCATCGAGTGCACGGCAATGTCGATGCCGCCGGATATCAGCGCCTCTTCGATCTCTTTGGTGAACAGGCCTTTGTTGCCGATCTCTTTCAGCGGGCGGTCAGCTTCAATCATCTGCCGGTCGTCCCCGCTCGTCTTGATAACGACGATTTCAAAGGCCTCTGGCGGCAGATCAAACGCCTTGCCCAGCTGGCCACGGGTTTCATGGGCCTGCGCAAGCGCCAGCGGCGAGCCGCGCGTGCCGATCTTTAGCGGGGCGGTCGGGGAGGGAAGTATGACTGTCATGCCCACGGTCTAGCCGCGTCACGGCGTCCTGACAATGGAATCCGGAACAATCCGGGTTGACTTGGGCAGTCTGTCGCGGGACCACCGGAGTTGACCGAGAAATGGGGGGCGATTATGGCCGATCAACGAAAACTGATGCGCGCACTTGCGGGTGAGACCCAGGCGGTGCCGCCGGTGTGGATGATGCGCCAGGCCGGGCGCTATTTGCCCGAATACCGCGCGACGCGGGCTCAGGCCGGGGATTTCCTGTCGTTGTGCTATAACCCCGAACTTGCGGCAGAGGTCACGCTGCAACCCATTCGCCGCTATGGCTTTGATGCCGCGATCCTGTTTGCCGATATCCTGCTGGTACCACAGGCGCTGGGGGCGGATTTGTGGTTTGTCACTGGCGAGGGGCCTCGGCTGTCGACGATCACCGATCCTGCTGGCATGGCAGCGCTGAAACCGGCGGACGCCATCCACGAGACTTTATTGTCAATCTATGAAACCGTGCGCATCCTGCGCCGGGAACTGCCTGCCGACGTGCCGCTGATCGGCTTTGCCGGGGCACCCTGGACCGTGGCGACCTATATGATCGCCGGGCGCGGCACACCAGATCAGGGGCCAGCGCATGCGCTGCGCGAGGGGGATCCGGCCACGTTCGACGCCCTGATGGATCGCATCACCGAAGCGACGATCCTGTATCTGAAAGAACAGATCAAAGCCGGGGCCGAGGTCGTGAAGATCTTTGACAGCTGGGCCGGATCGCTGAAGGGCGACGCCTTTACCAAATACTCACTGGAACCCACAAAGCGCATCATCGCAGCGCTAAAGGCCGATCACCCAGAGGTGCCGATTATCGCCTTCCCACGCGAGGCGGGCGATGGCTATGTCGGTTTTGCCAAGGCCACCGGGGCCGATTGTGTGGCGATCGACAATTCGGTCAGCGCCAGTTGGGCGGTCGAGAATGTGCAGGTTGATGGCTGTGTGCAGGGCAATCTGGCACCCGGCCATATGGTCACCGGCGGTCAGGCTTTGATTGACGAGACGAAACGCATTGTCCAGGCGTTCTCCGGCGGGCCGCATATTTTCAACCTTGGCCACGGCATCACGCCTGATGCGGACCCCGAGAACGTGCAGGTTATGTTAGACGCGATCCGGGGTTAGGCAAGACCTGCGCCAAAGAGATTTTATGCCTCCGGCGGGGATATTTTCGAACCAGAGAAGCAAGGGGTCCGGCCCCTTGCCAAGCCTAAGCTAAACAAGGGGCCTTCTCCGGTTACGGTCATCGGCGTCCCCGCCTGTACCGCCAAATGAATTTGCACCGCTTTGGTTAATGGTCCGTTACTTCTCTGGTTTTCAAATATCCCCGCCGGAGGCATCCGCAGTTTACACAAGCAAATCCATCTGGGATGTGCGATTAACCTGAGGTCGGCCAGACCCTGTGCTCATCGTCGATAACAAAGGTATGTCGGTGCACCCATGTGCCTCCTTTTCGGACCGCCCCTTGTAGGTGCGGATGATCTGGCGGAAGGTTCTTGTGGCTATGTTCGATTTCAGGCGCGGCATCGGCTGGCCAGACCATGCGGGCAAGGATGACGCCTGCCCCGGCCAATACGCCCATGAACAGCATCGTGGCACCGACCCCGATGCCAGAGCTTAGAAAACCGCTGACGGGATAAGCGATCAGCCAACAGGCGTGGCTTAGCGCGAATTGTGCGGCGAATACTGCCGGGCGGTCTTCGGAATGGGCAGAGCGGCGAAGCAGGCGACCAGAGGGCGTCATGATGCCTGCGATGGCCGCGCCCAATAGGGCCCAGACCGCCAGCAATACGCCCCAAGTCGGCCAGCCGAACAACGTGATGCCCAGCCCTGCCAACAGAGAAAGTGAAGTTGCGGCAATTGCGCAGAACATCATGACAACCCTGTCGCGCAAGGCTTCCAAGACGCGCGGCAAGGCTAGCGCCACCAGCATGGATCCCGCTCCGTAAGCGCCCAGCAGCAGGGCCAAGTCACGTTCTGCCCCGCCATAGATGCCGCGCGCGATGACGACGCTTAGCACCAGCGCAATTGACCCGGTGGCCGCAACGGTCAGGTTCAGCGCCAGCAAACCGCGCAATCGGGGCGTGGCCAGATAAATGCGGCTGCCACCGGTGAGGCGTTCAAGGAACGGGCGTTCTGCCGCCCCGTGGGGTTGTGGTAGGTGCACCGACATCACCAAAGCGGCAGAGACGAAAAAGCCCAGCGCCGTGCCGACAAATAGCCCCGAGGGCGCGATCAGGCTTAGCAGCAAACCGGCCAGCACAGGGCTAAGCAGGTTTTCTATATCATATGCCAGACGGGTCAGGGATAGCGCGCGGGTGTAGTCGGACTCGTCCGGCAAGACATCGGGGATGACGGCCTGAAACGTCGGGGTGAAAGTGGCAGAAGCCGCCTGTAGCACGAATATCAACGCATAAATCTGCCAAGCCGCGTCGATGAATGGCAGGCACAGCGCCGTGCCCGCACGGATCAGGTCGGCCCCGATCAAAACATGCCGCCGGTTCATCCGCGCTACCAAGGCGGCGGCGATGGGCGACAGGCCGACATAGGCCAGCATCTTGATGGTCAGCGCCAGACCCAACACCTGCCCGGCCTGATCGCCTGCCAGGTCAAAGGCCGTCAGACCCAACGCAATGGTCAGCAGGCCGGTGCCCAGGATGGCCACGATCTGGGCGGTGAAAAGCCGCCCGTAGGTTTTGTTGGACAATATCCGCAGCATCTGCGGCCCCCATTTATCGGGTTTGTATTAGTACCACTTTGCGATCGGCGGCAGGCTCATCAACACCGCGTCGGCGTCATGGCCGGTCTCAAGGCCAAACTTCGTTCCGCGATCATAGACAAGGTTATATTCCGCATAAAGCCCACGATGGCGCAGTTGAACCTCGCGGTCGTCTTCGGTCCAGGGCGTGTTTCTGCGTTTTTCGACCGGGCCAAGATAGGCAGGCAAAAAGGCACGGCCCACATCTTGGGTAAAGGCAAAGTCGGCGTCCCAATCTCCGGTGTTCAGATCATCGTAGAAGATGCCACCAACCCCACGCGCGCGGTGGCGGTGCGGGACGTAGAAATAGGTGTCGGCCCATTCTTTGAACTTGTCATAATAGGTGGGATCATGGCGATCACAGTGGGTTTTCTGCACGCCGTGAAAATGCGCGGTGTCATCATCGTATTCGATACAAGGGTTCAGGTCTGACCCGCCGCCGAACCACCAAGCGCCGGGCGTCCAGAACATGCGAGTGTTCATGTGAACCGCCGGGGCGTGCGGGTTTTGCATATGCGCCACAAGACTGATGCCGCTGGCCCAAAAGCGCGGATCGTCGGCCATGCCGGGCACACCACGCGCGGCCATTGCCTTTTGCGCCCGTTCGCCCAGTTGGCCGTAGACGGTCGAGACGTTGACGCCGACCTTCTCAAACACGCGTCCACCACGCATCACGCTCATCAATCCGCCGCCAGCGTCTGATCCGTCATCAGACTGACGTTTGGTTTGCTTGACCTCAAAGCGCCCGGCGGGCTGGCCCGCTGTTGGGCCTTCGACCTGCGTGTCCTCTAGCGCTTCAAAAGCTGCAACGATGTCATCGCGCAATTGCCGGAACCATGTGGATGCCTGCGCCTGTTGCGTTTCAAAGCCTGAAGTCATGTTGCGTCTTTCGAGTTGGGGTCCGGTCTAGCGCACAGATCTAGTGGACGGAGGTGCCGACGTTGTCGACCAGCGTGCGCCCGCCATCGACGGTGATAATCTGCCCGGTCATAAAACCCGACCCCTCAGAGGCCAGGAACTGCGCGGCCTCTGCAACCTCGCTGGCGCTGGCGATGCGCGACAGCGGCGTGTTGTCGATGATCTCAGCGCGGCAACTTTCGTCTTCTTTCAGCGAATCCTTCAGACTAGCGCTCATGACGCTACCGAAGGCGACGGAATTGACGCGAATACGGTGATCCGCCAGGGCCACAGCCATTGACCGCGTCATCTGATCCAGCGCGGCACAGCTGACCGAATAGGCCAACAAATCGGGGTGGGTGCGCCGCGCCGCAATGGAGCTAAGGTTGATGACAGAGCCGACAGGGCCGTCTTCACGCCCCTCATCCTCGGCCTGTTTGATCATGCGTTTTGCCACCATCTGCGTCATGCGCAGGCTGGTCATCAGGTTCTGATTCAACAGCTTGGTGACCGCGTCATCATCGGCATTCAGCGGGTCCGATAGCATCATCTGACGGCTGGCGTTCACTAATATATCCACCCGGTCAAAGGCATCTATCGTGGCCGACAACAGATTGGCCACAGTCAGTTTTTCGCGCAGGTCACCCGCGAAGAGCCGTACGTTGGAGTCTTCTTTTTCAGCCTCTTCGCCGACCTCTTTTTGCAGGCGCTTTTCGTCCATATCCGCAAAGACGACATTGGCCCCTTTTTCGGCAAAATGCCGGGCAATCGCCAGGCCGACGCCATTGGCGGCACCGGTCACGATGGTCGTCTTGCCCGCGATAGAGAATGACATGAATGGGTGCTCCTGATTCCCGTTCGGGAAAGGTTACTGTGTTTTAGCGCCGTTCGCGACTTGGATTTAGCGGCGTTCACGGCTTGGCGTTAACGCCGTTCACGGCGGGGCTTTGACGCCAACAGCACCTTAAAGCTGCGATCCCCGGCGATTTCCTGCACGTCAAGAAAGTGCTTGGCGGCCTCAGCCTCATAGGGCAGGTGGCGATTGGCGACCAGCCACAGCTTTCCCCCCGGCTTCAGCATCCTGGCCGCCGCCGCGATAAAGGCACGGCCAATGGCCGGATCAGCCGCACGGCTGGTGTGAAACGGCGGGTTGCTAATGACGGCGTCAAACGGTGTATCGGGCGTGAATAACGTGGCATCGGCCCAGTGGAACTGCGCGCGTTCATCGCTGATGTTGCGACGGGCACAGTCAAGCGCGGCGTGTTCAGCCTCTATGATGTGCAACTCGGTGACGCCTGCGTGCGTCAGGATTTCGCGCGACAGATACCCCCAACCCGCGCCCAGATCAGCAATGCGCTTGGGCAGTTTGTCGGGCAAAGCCGCAACCAACGCAGCAGAGCCCGCGTCAATTCCATCAGCCGAAAACACGCCGGGAACTGTCACAAAGCCATCGGCTACGCGGTTACCATCCGGGCTGGCGACCCAATCGGAGAAATCACCGCCGGAGAACCCAAACAGCTTGCCATGCGCCTTGGACACAACACTGCCAACATCGGCGCGTTTGCGAATGTCGCGCAGCAGGCTTTCGACGCCGTCGGTCTTTAGACCGTCAACGATAACCGGCCCATCGGTCGCCGCTACAGCCGCAGCGATCAACGCGCGGATTTCGGATTTGGACCGCGTCAGGCAGACGATGCTGGCCGCATACCGGCCATCTGGTGCCACGCTGGTGTCATATCCCTGCGCCGCCAAAGCATCGTGATCGGGCTTGAACCCCTGAATCACATGCACCCGCTCGCGCGGCAGTTCAGACAGGTCGGCATCCGCGCGCGGGCGGAAAACCGCGATACGGCCCTCAGGCGGCAGCGAGATTGCGCCATCTTCCAGCGCGGTGGTCAAACGGGAACTGGCCATTGGGCGCGGGCGGCTGCCCTATTCCTTTTCCATGGTGCATTGCAGCGGATGCTGGTGGCGGCGGGCGAAATCCATCACCTGACCGACCTTGGTCTCTGCAATCTCAAAGGCGAAAACACCGACAACGGCCACGCCTTTCTTGTGCACCGTCAGCATGATCTCAAACGCCTGCGCGTGGTTCAGGCCAAAGAACCGTTCCAGCACGATCACCACGAATTCCATCGGCGTGAAGTCATCGTTCAACAGCATCACTTTGTACAGCGGCGGGCGTTTCGTTTTGGTGCGCGTTTCCAGCACGACGCCCGCGTCGCCATCGTCGCGTCCGGGTTTGTCCGACATGAGGATGGGGGATGAGGTCACGCTGATACTCCGCAATATGACTTGGTGGTCTGACGCGACTATATAAGGCCTGTATTCCGTGTGAAAAGGGGGCGATGCAACAGGCGGCGATTCGACGGCCTGTTTTAGGGGCAGAAAGGTGCGACATGGCAGCCGCGTTAACCACGATCGGGTTCGATGCCGACGATACACTATGGCAGAACGAACAATTCTTTCGCCTGACGCAAGACCGATTCTGTGACCTGCTGCGCGATTTCACCGAAGCTGACCACTTGATGGATCGCCTGCTAGAGGCAGAGCGGCGCAATATCGGTCACTATGGGTTCGGCATAAAAGGCTTTGTGCTGTCGATGATCGAGACTGCAATTGATGTCACGGAAGACCGCGTGCCTGCGTCGGTCATTCGCGAATTGATCGCCGCCGGGCAGGATATGCTGCAACACCCGATAGAGCTGCTACCCCACGCCCGCGACGCGGTGCAGGCGATGGCCGAGCGATATCACGTTCTGATGATCACCAAGGGCGACTTGCTGGATCAGGAACGCAAGCTGGCGCAATCCGGGTTGGGTGACTTGTTTGACGGGGTCGAGATTGTGTCAGCCAAAACCACCCCGGTCTATCGCGATATCTTTTCCCGCCACGGCGGTGGGGCGGAACATGCGATGATGATCGGGAATTCGATGAAATCCGACGTGGTACCAGTAATTGATGCTGGCGGCTGGGGCGTTTACGTGCCGCATGGGCTGGTCTGGGCGCTGGAACATGAAGACCCGCCGCAAGACCACGCGCGATACCGCGAATTGACGGACCTTGGCGGGTTGGCTGATCTGGTGGCCAAAATCGGCTGACATGCGCGCCACATTTCGCGCCATATTCGCGCCACATTCCTGCCACAATGAAACATCTTGGGGGTGTCCGCCCCATTCCCGCTAAATATGGGAAACTAGGTTAACAGATTTCTCAAACCTATTGAAAATTCTCTGTTTTCTGATTCGGTTCTCTGTGCTAGCGTAAAGGCAATGACCCACGGGCGATCAGATCCGGGGCACCGAGGCAGAGTTAGGATATTCAGCGTGCGAACACGTCTGGAACAATTGGCCCAAAGCGGCCTGTTGTTGATCGTTTTGTATTTCGGCAGCACACTTGCCGGTCTGGCCGCACCCTACGCGGCGCTTGTCATGGACGCCCGCACCGGCGAAGTCCTGCATTCTCGCAACGCTGACACCCGGTTGCATCCGGCCTCTCTGACCAAAATGATGACGCTGTATGTGGTGTTTGATGCAGTTGACCGTGGCGAGATCTCGCTAGACACGATGATCAAGATCTCCAAAAAGGCCGCATCTGAACAGCCCTCAAAACTGGGTCTGCAAACCGGGCAACGCATTCAGCTTCGGTTCCTGATCCGTGCCGCTGCGGTAAAATCGGCGAATGATGCCGCGACCGCGCTAGGCGAGGCGATTTCTGGCTCCGAGGCCGCGTTTGCGCGCCGGATGAACCGCACCGCCAAGGCGCTTGGCATGACGCGGTCCACCTTCAAAAACGCCCACGGCCTGACCGAAGAGGGGCATTTGTCGACCGCACGTGACATGACCCTACTGGGCCGACACCTGTTTTTTGACCATCCGGGATATTACCACCTGTTTGCCCGCACCTCGATAGATGCCAGCGTGCGCGTGGTGCCGAATACCAACCGCAAGTTCCTGGCGGCGTACAAGGGGGCTGACGGCATCAAGACCGGCTACACCCGTGCTGCCGGTTTCAATCTGGTCGCCTCTGCCGAGCGCGGTCAGGAGCGCATCATCGCGACCATGTTTGGTGGCCGGTCCACCGCGCAACGCAACGCCAAAGTGGCCGAATTGCTTGATCTGGGCTTTCGGCGCGCACCGTCGCACGCACGGATCAAGAAGCCGACGAAACCCACTGTTATTCCCGAAACAGGACCAGCGCCCAATACCGGCGACGCATTGGCAGGTAAAACCATTCGCGTGATCCGCGCCGTCAAGAGAAGCCCCCGGCCCGTCTTGCGCCCCGGAACAACGCCCGAGGCCCCGCCAGAGGAACTGCTGGTGGCCATGGCCGAAACCATCGAAGAGGCCGTCACTGCCGCGCAGGTCGAACCGCTGTCCGCCGCTGTCGCCAACACGCTTGCCCCAGCTCCGAAACCCGCAACGACAGAGGTGGCCGCAGCCCCAGCCCCCGTCGCGGCACCCGCGCCGATACCGCGCCCAGTGGCGATTGCCGTGCTTGCAAAAGAGCCAGAGCCCGAACCAGAACGCGTTGTCGTGACCCGTCTGTCGACCTCTGGCGGGCGTCTTTGGGGCATTAACGTCGGGCGCTTTACCACCCGTGACCGCGCCGAACGTGTGTTGCTGAAAACTGCGCTGGCCGAGCTTGGGATGCTTGACGAAGCTTTACGCAAAGTCGCCAGCAGCAGCCGTGGCCATGACGCCAATTTCGTTGGCATGACCGAGGCCGGGGCCGACCGTGCCTGCCGCCGGCTGACTGCGCGTGCCATTGAATGTAACGTGCTGGGGCCGACCTAAGGGCTAGGCGACCTCGTTGCTGGGCGCGTGCAAATCAAAGGCGGCCGCCATCAACTGACGGGTGTAATCCGTTGTCGGATTGTCAAAGATATCCTCGGCCAGACCGGATTCAACGATATCGCCCTGCTTCATCACGATGACCTTGTGGCTAAGGGCGCGCACGACTTTCAGGTCATGGCTGATGAACAGATAGGCCAACCCATGCTTGCGCTGCAAATCGCGCAGCAACTCGACGATTTGCACCTGAACGGTCATATCCAGCGCCGACGTCGGTTCATCCAGCACCAGCAATTTGGGCCGCAGGATCATCGCGCGGGCGATGGCGACGCGCTGGCGCTGACCGCCGGAAAACTCATGCGGGTAGCGATGCATGGTGGCCGGGTCCAGCCCGACCTCTGCCATGATTTCCGCCACCAACTCGAGCCGGGTCTTGGTGCTGTCGAGCTTATGAACAGTCAGCCCCTCGGCGATGATTTCCTCGACCGTCATGCGGGGCGAGAGTGACCCGTAGGGGTCTTGGAAAACGATCTGCATATCCCGCCGCAGCCCGCGCATATCACGGCCCCGGCGTTTATGAATCGGCTCGTCCATGAACTCTATCGTGCCTTGCGACGAGATCAGCCGCATCACCGCCAGCGCCAGCGTCGTCTTGCCCGACCCTGACTCGCCAACAATCCCCAGTGTCTCACCAGCGCGCACATCCAGCGTCGCCTGATTGACCGCCTTGATGTGGCCGACCACCTTGCGCATCAGCCCGCGATGCACCGGAAACCAAATCCGCAGGTTTTCCGTGCGCGCCACAACCTTGGAATGGTCCGGCACCGGAAGTGGCAGGCCAGCAGCCTCTGCGCTTAGCAGCTTTTTGGTATAGGGGTGTTGCGGATTGTCAAAGATATCCGACGTGACGCCCTGCTCCACAATCTCGCCGTTTTGCATCACGCAAACCCGGTCGGCGATCTTACGTACGATCGCCAGATCATGGGTGATGAACAGCATCGACATGTCTTCAGTCTGCTTCAGATCGTACAACAGGTCGAGGATTTGCGCCTGAATGGTCACGTCTAGCGCCGTCGTGGGTTCATCCGCGATCAGCAAATCTGGCCCGTTGGCCAGCGCCATCGCGATCATCACGCGCTGACGCTGCCCGCCTGACAATTGATGCGGGTACGATTTCAAACGGCTTTCGGCATCGCGGATGCCAACCTTTTCCAGCAGCTCGATGATCCGTTTGCGCGCGGCCTCGCCAACCAGCCCCTGGTGCAGCGCAAGGCTTTCCATGATCTGCTTGTCCAGTGTGTGCAGCGGGTTCAACGAGGTCATCGGCTCCTGAAAGATAAAGCTGATGTCGTTGCCACGCACCTGCATCAGCTCGCGTTCTGTCGCGCCAACCATCTGGGTGCCAGCGTAGGTGATCGAGCCATTGATCGTCGCGCTATCCGGCAACAGCGACACGGTCGACAACGCGGTTACCGACTTGCCCGAGCCACTTTCACCGACCAAGGCCACGGTTTCGCCCTTGTGCACCTGAAACGACACGCCCTTGACGGCCTCTACCGTGCGACCATCCTGACGAAAGCTGACGCGCAGGTCTTTGACGTCCAAAGTGGCGCTCATGAGAAGGTCTTTCTTGGATCAAAGGCGTCGCGGATGCCCTCAAATATGAACACCAGCAGCGATAGCATGACCGCGAATGTGGTGAAGGCGGTGAAGGCCAGCCAGGGCGCTTGCAGGTTCTGCTTGGCTTGCAGGGTGAGTTCGCCCAGCGACGGCGCCGAGGACGGCAGGCCGTAGCCAAGGAAATCAAGCCCGGCAAGCGAACTGATCGTGCCGGTGATGATGAACGGCAGCATGGTTAGCGTCGCGACCATCGCGTTGGGCAGCATGTGGCGGAACATGATCGTCCAGCTGGACACGCCCAGCGCCTTGGCCGCGCGGACGTATTCAAAGTTGCGTGCACGCAGGAATTCCGCGCGCACCAGACCCACCAAGGCCGTCCAGCCGAACAGGACCGATAGGAACACAAGTAACCAGAAACTGCGGCCCAGAATAGCAAACATGATGATGATCACATAGATGCCGGGGGTAGCCCCCCAAATTTCAATAACGCGTTGGAAAATCAGGTCGATCCAGCCACCGAAATAACCCTGCACCGCGCCTGCAATGATGCCGATGGCCGACGCACAGGCGGTGACGATGATGGCAAAGGCGATCGACAGGCGGAAGCCATAGATCACCCGCGCCAGCACGTCGCGCGAAGTATCGTCGGTGCCCAGCAGGTTCTGGCTGCTTGGCGCACCGGGGGCGACGCCGCCGGTATCCACGATGGAATCGAATCTGTAACGAACCGGCGGCCACAGGATCCAGCCTTGCTCTATCGGCTCGCCGTCAACCACGCCGTCGGCGGCGTCTTCGATCACACCTTCGGGGTCGTCAAAACAAATCTCTAGCCCGCCAGATTTGATCAGGCATTGAACCTCTATGTCTTTATACGGGGCCTCTGCCCGGAAATCGCCGCCGAACGCGGTTTCGGGGTAAAAGTTAAAGATCGGCGTGAAATACTCGCCGCGATACTGCACCAGAATGGGCCGGTCATTGGCCAGCAATTCGGCAAACAGCGACAGGCCGAACAGCACCGTAAAGATGATCAGCGACCAGAATGCACGCCGATTACGGCGGAAATTCTGCCACCTACGTTGGTTCAGCGGCGACAGTGAAAACCGCCCGCCCGGCGGCGCAGGCGGCACGACGACATTCGGCGTCGGTTCGGACAACACAACAGGATCAGAGCTTTTCATCTACCCATCCCTGCTTTCAAAATCGATCCGCGGATCGACGAAGACATACATCAGGTCACTTAGAATCCCGACCACCAGCCCGATCAGGCCAAAGAAGAACAGCGTGCCGAAGATGACCGAGAAATCGCGCGCCACGACGGCCTCAAACCCCATGCGGCCGATCCCGTCGAGCGAAAATATCGTTTCGATAAACAGCGAGCCGCCAAAGAAGATGCCGATAAACAACGCCGGAAATCCGGAAATCACGATCAACATGGCGTTGCGGAACACATGGCCGTACAGCACCGCGCGTTCCGACAGGCCCTTGGCCTTGGCAGTGATGACGTATTGCATCTTTATCTGGTCCAGAAACGAGTTCTTCGTCAGCAGCGTCAGCCCGGCAAAACCGGCAATCGAATAGGCAATCACCGGCAAGGTGATGTGCCACAGATAATCTAGCGCCTGGCCGACCATCGACAGGTCATCAAAGTTGCTGGAGGTCAGTCCGCGAAGCGGGAAGATCTTCCAATAAGACCCACCAGCGAAAAGCACCAGCAGCAGGATCGCGAACAGAAAACCGGGGATCGCATAAGCAATAATGATCGCGCTGCTTGTCCATGTATCAAAGGCAGAACCGTCCTTGACCGCCTTGCGAATGCCCAGCGGGATTGAGACCAAATAGATCAGCAAGACAGACCACAGCCCCAGCGAAATTGACACCGGCAGCTTTTCCATCACCAGCTCCAACACGCCAACCGACCGGAAATAGCTTTCGCCGAAATCGAACCGCGCATAGTTCCACATCATATGCAGGAACCGCTGCAACGGTGGCTTGTCGAACCCGAATTCGCGTTCCAGATCGGCAATCAATTCCGGCGGCAGACCGCGCGCGCCCTGATATCCGGTTTCGGACTCAAGCGAGGTTTCAACCTCTGCCCCGCCGCCCGAGATCGTCTCAAACACATCGCCGTCGCCTTCCAGCTGGGCAATGATCTGTTCAATCGGACCGCCGGGCACGAACTGTATCAGCGTAAAGTTGACCAGCATCACCCCGATCAGCGTCGGGATGACCAGCAGCAACCGTCGAAGGATATATGCACCCATTACAGTCTGTCCAATTCGGGCCAATGTGGTGGCATGAATTCAATATACTCGGACATTCTTACAGCGCGCCGACGGCTTTCAGCGCCGCTTCTTTGTCAGCGTTGAGCCACCAGAAATCGAGGAAGCCAAGGCCGTAACGCGGCAACGGATCGGGGTATTCATACATGTCGTAATAGGCGACCCAGTGATTGGAATTGTACCACTGCGGAATGCGGAACTGCTCCCACCGCAACACGCGATCCAACGCCTTGGTCGCGGTGATCATCTCATCCTTGGTTTCGGCATTCACGACGGTCTCAATCAACGAATCAATGACCTCACTGCCGACACCCGAAGGGTTGAACACCGACGCATCCTTGGATTCTGTCCCGAAATACTGCCGTAGCCCCGATCCCGGTTCATAGCCCATGGGGATGTGATCGGTGATGATATCGAAATCATAGTCGCGCTCACGTTGGGTCTGTTGGGCGTTGTCGACCCGGTTCAAGCTGGCATTGACTCCGATGGATTTCAGGTTCGCCACATAGGGGTTGATGATCCGGTCAAACAGCGGGCTGGCGTTCAGGAACTCGACGTCAAGCGTTTTGCCATCCTTACGCAGCATCCCGTCATCGCCCGCCTCATATCCAGCTTCTTGCAGCAATTTCAGCGCCTTACGCGCCTTACGCCGGTCGCGGGCATCATCAGGTTTGGACGGGGTCAGCGCATAAGCCTCTTGGTCAAACACCTCTGGTGGTAGCTGTTCGCGCAGCGGCTCCAGAATGGCCAGCTCACCCTCTGATGGCAGACCCATGGCCGCCAGATCGGTGTTTTGCCAGAATGACGGCCCTTGCGAATACAGCCCAAAGAACAGCGTCTTGTTCGTCCACTCAAAGTTGAACATCATCGCAATCGCTTCGCGGACTCGCACATCCTGAAACTTTTCGCGCCGCAGGTTAATCATGAACGACTGACCCGAAGTGATAGTGTCGTCTGGCAGTTCGGCCCGGATGACATGACCCGCGTCCAGCGCCGGGAAGTCATAGTTGTTGGCCCAGGACACCGAACTGCTTTCCTGACGGAAGGTATAGTTGCCGGCCTTGAAGCCTTCGAACGCGGCAATCGCGTCGCCGTAGTATTCGATGCGGATGCTATCGAAATTGTTCCGCCCCTTCATCAGCGGCAGATCCTTGCCCCAATAATTAGGGTTGCGCTGATAAACGACACGGTTGCCAACGTCGGCTTCCGCGAGCGTATAGGCACCCGAGCCCAAAAGTGGCTCTAGGCGGCTGTCTTCAAACGGCACACCGCTGGCCTCGTGGTTGGCACGGCTGAACACCGGCAACCCACCTGCCGACTCGATTCGGCCCCTAAGCGGGGCCGTTTCGGTAAAGATAAATTTGATCCGCTTGTCATCCAGCGCCTCGGCACCGGCGATGGTCTTGATAATCGACGCACGAAAGCTTGGCAGCCCGGCATCGCGCATGATCTCAAAGCTGAACAGCGCATCGTCAGCCGTCAGCGGCATTCCATCCGAAAAGGCCGCGTTGTCGCGAATTTTGAAGATCACCCAAGCTTTGTCTTCCGGATACTCCATATATTCGCACAGCAGGCAGTAGGATTCACCGACCACATGGCTGGGGGCTTCGAGCATTGATTCGAAAAACACGCTGGACAGAATCGCGGGGCGTCCCTTGCGGGTATAGGGATGCATCGAATCAAACGAGCCTGACGACCAGGCGAACGACATCTCGCCGCCCTTGGGCGCGTCCGGGTTCACATAGGGCAGATGAGTAAAATCAGCGGGTAGGGACAAATCGCCAAACGTTGAAACCCCATGGGTTTTTATCGTTTCGGCCTTGGCAGCAAAGGCCATAAGGGCCAGCGCCAGAACCGTGAACGGCAGCGCCATCATCAGCCGGAACACCCGTTCCGAGGTCCGGTTCCGGGCAATGACGTGCACCTTTGGATGGCTCTCATTCATGCTTTTATCCTCCGCTCTATTGGCGCTTGTAACCCAGCCTGCGCTCTGTTGCTTAAATTTAAACTAAATTTTCCAGAGTCGGGCCTTCAAGGCACGATTCCGTGGGTTCACGTGACTTTGAGGCCGAAAAACCGCGAATGACCCAAAAAAACAGGGCCGCCCCGGTCTGGGGACGGCCCTGAAAAACATTCCAGCGAAAAACGCTTATCCGTCGAGCGAATCAAGCCACGCGATCAGGTTGGCGCGGTCTTCGATCTTTCTGATGCCCTTGTAGTTCATCTTGGTGCCCGGAGCGTATCCCTTGGGGTTTTCCAAGAACTTGATCAGCTCTTCGGCGGTCCAAGTCTCAGCCACGGCAACCAGCTTGCCCGAATAGCCAAAACCATCGACCGATCCAACTTTGCGACCAACTACTCCGTCAAGTTTCGGGCCGACTGAACCCTTCCCGAAAGCTCCGACGATATGGCAGGCAGCACAGGGCTTGAAGACCTTTTCGCCTTTGCTTGCGTCAGCTGCGGCCATGATGGCGGCATAATCGACGACTTCTTCGGCTTCGGCTTCGCCATGGCCGTCATCTTCGCCGGTGTCGATGACATAGGCTTGGTGATGGTCGTCGCCGTGGCCGCTGCCGCCCACGTGATAGATCGTTTCTGCGGCCCAATTGCCCATCAGAAAGATCAAAAACATCCCGCAGAGGCCGCCCACGGCTTTGGTCATTGTCATTGTGTCGAACATGTCGCGCTTTGTCCCGTCCAGATTCCGTCGTTATCTATCCGCTTCCGCCCGTCCGGTTCAAGGTATATGAGCCGCGACGAAACGCCCTTGGCGTATAATACCAATATGAGTCTTAAGAAAATGACCGGACGCATCGCATTTCAGGGTGAACCTGGCGCTTATTCACACCAAGCCTGCCGCGAGGCGCGCCCTGATTTTGAGGCCGTGCCCTGCAATAGCTTTGATGACGTGATTGATGCCGTTCAAACCGGCAAGGCCGACCTGGCAATGCTGCCAGTGGAAAACACCACCTATGGCCGGGTCGCCGATATTCACCGACTGTTACCCGAATCTGGTCTGCAAATCATCGACGAGGCTTTTGTGCGCGTGCATATCAACCTGTTGGCCGTCCCCGACACAAGGCTGGACCAGGTCACCGATGCCCATTCGCATGTCGTGCTGCTGCCGCAATGCGCCAAGTTCCTGAAACAGCATAACATCAAAGGCCACGTCAGCCCCGATAACGCCCGCGCCGCGCGTGAGGTGGCCGAACGCGGTCAGCCCCATTCCGCCGCGTTGGCCAGCGAACTTGCAGGTGAGATCTATGGGTTGGATGTTCTGGCGCGCCATATCGAAGACCACGACAGCAACACCACACGCTTTCTGATTATGTCGCGCGACACCGATATGTCGCGCCGCGATGACCAGATGATGACCACGTTTGTCTTTCAGGTGCGCAACATCCCCGCCGCGCTGTATAAGGCGATGGGCGGCTTTGCGACCAATGGCGTGAACATGACCAAGCTGGAAAGCTACATGGTCGGCGGTTCGTTCACCGCCACACAGTTTTATTCCGATATCGAGGGTCACCCCGATGATCCTGCCGTCGCCCGCGCCTTAGAGGAATTGGAATACTTTACGTCTTACATAAAGATTCTTGGAACCTACCCCGCCGATCGTCCGCGCACCTGATTGTCTTAGGCGACGCCGGTATATTTTTGTTCGACCTCTTGGGCCAACTGCCAGATTCGGTTGGCGAACCGCTTTGAAATCTTGCCCTTGGCGAATTTCAGCGATTGTATCAGCAGGCGTGCCGACAAGGTACGGGGCGTCAGGTCAATCGCGAATTGCATACGCGTCCGACGCGGCGACAGCGCCACCAATTCAAGCGAAACCGTGCCGTCGATCCCGCCAGAATCCGTCTCGGCAAGAAACCCGTTCGGCGCGTCAAAAGCTGTCATCCGAGCGTGAACCTTGCGGGCCTTGCCGCGAAACGAAAACCGCATATCCCATTCAGACCCAACGCCGGGCTTACCATAGGTATCCTGCCGCTGCACTTCGGCTCCGCGACGCAACGCCTGCCGCTCAAACCCTTCGAAATCCGTCAGGGATTGGAACACATGGTCAATCGGGGCTTCAATGTCTTCGCGCGTTGTAAGTCTCATTGGTTTTTCGGCCTGTTTATTTGTCTTTTGCTGCGTAGCGCTTAGTCTAACCTGTCCGATAGCCAGTTCCAAATCAGGAAATGCGCAATCGACCCCTTTCGGGCCGGATTAATCCGCGTGCTGTTGCCCGCAAACACATCCGCTAATTCCTCTCTGCTGATCCAGATGGCATCATCGATCTCTTCCGGGTCAATTGTAATCTCGTCGCTTAGCGCCTCACCATGACAGCCAAACATTAAAGAAGATGGAAACGGCCAGGGCTGCGACGCTAGATAACCGACGCTGCCAACCTTGACGCCCGCCTCCTCAAAAACCTCGCGGCGCACGGCGGCCTCGATGGTTTCGCCGGGTTCGACAAAGCCCGCCAGCAGCGAATACATGCCGTCAGGCCAGCCGTGGCTGCGCCCGACCAGCACCGAATTGCCACGCGTGATCAGCATGATCACCACCGGATCCGTGCGCGGGAAATGATGCCCGCCACAGCCCTTGCAGTCGCGTTGCCAGCCGCTCATGCCTACAACACTTGGCTGGCCGCAGCGCGCGCAAAACCTGTGCGAGCTATGCCAGTTCATCACCGCCTTGGCCGTCGCCACCAGCTCAGCGTCACGGGCAGATATCCGTGTCATGACGCCGCGCAATTCGGCAAAGGCGTAGCCATCGGGCAAATCAGGATGCAGCTGTTCAGACGGGTCAAAAAACGCACCAAGGGTATCGGGCAGTTGTTCAGGCTCCCACGCGGACACATCATAGGCAAACCGCGCGCCGTCATCGTCCAGCCCCAAAAAGATCGGTGCCTCTGTGGCGTTGTCAAACAGGGAATGGCCCAGTTCCAGCCATCCGGCACGATCACGATCTTTGCCGCAAAAAAGCGGCTTGCCACGCCAGATTGGCAGCCCGCGCGCCGCGCCATCCTGCATCAGGGCGGCAATCTGGCTGGCATCACCGCGCAGTTCTGCCGCCCGGTTCAGTCCAGAACCGCCAAAGGTGACCGTTTCCGCGATTTTCATCACACTCTCCCATTCCCGCCCGTTCTGCGGACGGATGTGCCACGCAAGGCGACACAAGGCAATTGAGCGTTTCCTGTTCCCCGATCCAATTCTGGGATGGATTGTCTGCAAACCCCACGATACACTTCAAAGATGTTCCGGGCGTGCCCGGATGTCATCGACCGGTCACGCGCCCCCTTTACACGGCATCCAAGCCACATGGGAGATTAGGCATGACTAAGACAAACAGAACTGAACTGACCCGCCGGGGGTTTCTTGCCGGCACCGCCGCAGGAGCTTCCTTGATCGCCCTCCACCCCTATTCTGCCAATGCGGCCGGTAATCAGGTGCATCTGCGCTTGTTGGAAACGACTGACCTGCATGTGCATATTTTCCCTTACGACTATTATGCTGACAAACCGGTCGACACCGTAGGGCTGGCCCGCACCGCATCTATCGTGAATGACATTCGCGCCGAGGCGACGAATTCGATGCTGCTGGACAATGGCGACCTGATTCAGGGCAATCCGATGGGCGATTACATCGCCTATGAACGTGGCATGGCCGAGGGTGACATGCACCCGATGGTGCAAGCGATGAACGCCGTGGGCTATGACGCCTGCACAATCGGCAACCATGAATTCAACTATGGCCTTGATTTTCTGACGAAATCCATGGCCCGTGCGGACTTTCCTGTTGTTCTGTCCAACATCGCCACAGAACAAGGTGCCGCACCGCGTGACGACAAGACCTTGTTCAAACCCTACGTCATTCTGGACCGCAAAGTCGTTGATGGCAGCGGGGCCGAACATGCCATCAAGGTTGGCATCATCGGCTTTACTCCGCCGCAAGTCATGAACTGGGATCGTCGCAATCTAGAAGGCAACGTGCAGGCGCGGGATATCGTTGATACCGCCAAGGCCTATATTCCAGAGATGAAAGAGGCCGGGGCCGACATCATCATCGCACTGTCGCATTCCGGCATTGGGGCCGACGCACACACGGACGGGATGGAGAACGCATCGGTTCCGTTAGCAGCCGTGGATGGAATCGACGCGATCATGACCGGGCACAGTCATCTTGTGTTCCCCGGCGCGAAATATTCGGCCACCGCCGCCGTTGACCCGGAAAAAGGCACGCTGCACGGCAAACCGGCCACGATGGGTGGCTTCTGGGGCAGCCATATGGGGCTAATCGACCTGATGCTGGAAAATTCCGGCGGAGAATGGCAAGTGGTCAGCTTTGAAACCACCACGCGGCCGATTTCCAAGCGTAATGAGGATCGGTCTTATACCGCGCTGGCGGAAAGTGACCCCAAAGTGCTGGCGTCAGTTCAGAAAGAGCATGACGAAACACTTGCCTATGTGCGCCGCGCGGTCGGCAAAACCTCTGCCCCGCTGCACAGCTATTTCTCGCTGGTGGCGGATGATCCAAGCGTTCAGATCGTGTCGATCGCCCAGAAATGGTACATTGGCGAGATGCTGAAGGGCGGCGAATACGCTGGCCTGCCGATCCTGTCGGCGGCTGCGCCGTTCAAGGCCGGTGGTCGCGGTGGGCCGGAATACTTCACCGATGTACCTGCGGGCGATGTCGCGATCAAGAATGTCGCCGATCTGTACCTGTACCCAAACACCGTGCGCGCGGTAAAAGTGAACGGTGCGCAACTGCGGGGCTGGCTGGAACGCTCTGCCGGGATGTTCAACCAGATCACGCCGGGCGACAAAGACCAGGTGCTGCTGAACCCGGACTTCCCCAGCTATAACTTTGACGTCATCGACGGTGTTGAATACGAAATCGACCTGTCGCAACCGTCCAAATTTGCCCCAAAGGGCGAGCCGCTGAACGCAGATGCGCAGCGTATCGTCAATCTGACTTACAATGGCGCGGCGGTCACGGATGACATGGAGTTCGTCATCGCCACCAACAATTATCGCGCGTCCGGCGGTGGCGATTTCCCCGGCACCGGTGATACGATTATCTTTGAGGCACCCGACACCAACCGCGACGTGATCGTGCGCTATATTGTCGAACAGGGGACGATCAACCCGTCTGCCGACGCCAACTGGCACTTTAAATCACTGCCCGACACGTCGGTGCTGTTTGATACCGGTCCGGCGGCCAAGGCCTATGTCGACGACCTAAAAAGTGTGACGATCGAAGAGGCCGGCGAAGGCCCCGATGGCTTTGCGCGGTTCCGCATTCAGTTGTGATCCTTTCGCAGGCCTTAATCTAATTGAGACCCCGGCCAAGGCCGGGGTCGCTTTGTTCTGGTGATCGACCGAAAGGCCGTCTTGTTAATGCAGTTGGATTTTTACACCAGAGGTAAAGTTCCGCTGCGGCTGCGCGGTCGGCACCCCATCCTTTAGCCAGCAATGGCCGAGGCCACCTGGAGTGGTCGGATTTTTATAAACCCATGCTTCGCAACGTGCCTCTGACTCGCATCTGGCTTGGCAGCCTTGCCAGCCACCGCGCGTATCATAGTCATGGTAATCCATACCGGGCCGGTTGGTACCGGGCTCATAGTTCTGGGTTGCGCAATTCACCTGATAGTTCGACAACAACGTGCGCCCCCAAGAGTTGTTGTCCAACGTACACCCCTTATCGCCATCGTAAGTCACACTGATGCCCAGCCGAAGATTTGGGCGGCCTCGGTTCGCGTTACAGGCCTGAAGCGCAAGCTCCTGATGTAATCGACGAAACGGATAATTATAGACCTGATTCGACGTTGTGCATGCGTTGGGGCGAAGCCCGTTGGGGTTGGCAAAATTCGCATTCAGGCATTCATCGATATTTCGGCGCGCTTTCTCCCGCGCTGTATTGGGGCGGTAGGTACTTACCGTTCCGCGCCCGGTAAATGAATGACGCACATAGGTTCCACCACTTGGACCAAAGCTGATCGTGGCAGTGCAACTTCGGGTATAGTCCCGCGCCTGCGCTGCGGGCGCATACACCAACCCCGCTGCGATCAATGCGACTAAAGGCACCCGGCGAAAAGCACGCACCGCTAGACTTGTATTATAAGACATCTCCATTCCTCCATCTGGGGATTCCTACGGCACCAAATTCTGGACCAAGTCAGATGTTTCTACCTTGATGCCGGTCAATCCGGCCAATTTGATCTGGCTCAATGTTTTCGGCCTATTGGCACTGTGACCAAACGGATCGCGTCGCGAATTTCGATTCAATGCAATCGGGAAACGCTACGGCATTGAAATCCGCCCGAAGTCCGCGTATCTACCATTTTGAGAGGTTGGCGCGGGCAGGCGCCTCGCCAACCTGGTCAGATCCGGAAGGAAGCAGCCACAACGAGCCCCGCTTGGGTCGATGTCCAGCCTCTCACCACAGCGTTTGATGCCCAACGGGCAGCAAGCGCGTTGCCCGACAGGCCTTTCGCAAAGCGAAATGCCGAGAGGGTTTAAGTTCGAAACGCCAACCGAAGGAGATTTCATGATTGTCGCAGCGTCCCTTCGGGCAGATCGTTTCTAGCTATCCCAAAGCTATCCCATTGACATACCTGCCTGAATTGCACCACCTGCGCGCGCTTTTGCCGTGTGGGTGGCCTTGTTATATTCAACGACAGGCAAGCAAATGACGCTTTCGCTAAACGACCTTGGATGGTCACCCTTTTTCGCATCCCAACTTGGGGATGACACACCTGCCGGCCTAACGGCCTATCGCATCGCCGAAGTCCACAGAGACCGACTTTCGGCGCTGGCCCCTACGGGCGCGCAAAACCTGACCACCCCGCCTGACCAGCCCACCGGAGCCTTTGCCGTTGGCGATTGGGTGCTGGCCAATGATGAACACCGAATCGAGCGGCTGCTGGATCGTCATACCCTGTTGACCCGCAAGGCGGCGGGCCACGATGCCCGCGTACAGTTGATCGCGGCCAATGTCGAAACGCTGTTCATCACCACCTCGTGCAATGATGATTTCAACCCGGCGCGCATCGAACGTTATCTGGCGTTGGCGCAAGAGGCCGGGTGTTTTCCGGTCTTGGTTCTGACCAAGCCTGACCTGACTGACGATGCTGCTGACTTTGAACGCCGCGCATTGGCGGTGAACGCACAGCTGCCGGTGCTGATCATCAACGCCAAATCACCCGACGATCTGGAACGCATGGCAGATTGGTGCAAACCGGGGCAGACGGCGGCGTTAATAGGCTCATCCGGGGTCGGAAAATCGACCATCCTGAATGGGCTGACCGGCGAGAATATCGCCACGCAGGGCATTCGCGAAGACGACGCAAAGGGCCGGCATACCACCACCTTTCGCGCCCTGCGCCGAATGCATAATGGCGGCTGGCTGATCGACATGCCCGGCATGCGAGAGGTTCAGCTGGTCGATGCCGCCGAGGGCATCGAGACTACATTCGCCGATATCACCGAACTGGCACAGGCCTGCCGGTTCAACGATTGCAGCCACAACACCGAACCCGGCTGCGCCGTTCAGGCCGCGCTGGCGGATGGCACGTTAGATGCCGCTCGGCTGGCCCGATGGGACAAGCTGCGGCGCGAGGATGTGCATAACAGCGAGTCGTTGGCAGAGGCGCGCAGCCGCGACAAAGGCTTTGGCAAAATGATCCGGCAGATGAAGAAGTCTGACAAGGGTCGTAAAGGGTATTAGTGCAAGCGGCACCGGTTAGTTATCAGCAGCCGGTGCCGTGACGGGTCTGGTCGGCACCGGTGGTTGCGGATCAGGGCTGGTGCGCTGCAAGTTCGCCCAGAAAATCAACCCCGCGAGAGCCACCAGCATCAGCGCCAGCGCAAATGTGGGGATCACCGCGAGACGCCGGGTAATCTTGTCTTTCGATGACCAGCGCATGACCAAACAAAACAGCGCCAGAACCGTGGCAACCGCCTGCCACCCCATGAAAACCGAAACCTTATTCCAGCCCGCCGCCAGCCCGAAATCTTTGGCCGGGGTAAAGTAGAACGCCATGAACGACCCGAAAAAGGCAATCGCCCAACCCAACAGCAATAAAGCCAACAGTCTTGGCATCTGGTGTTTCCCGTCCTTGTCTTGACCTGATCACAGCATGCGCAAGCGGGCCCTGTATGGCAAGGCCCGCCCTAAAAAGCGCTAAACGCCGGTTTCATCAACCACTTGACCGGGCCGCGCTGCTGCTGACCTGCCCCCCAAGGCTCCCTCATTCATAACGAGAGTCTGCGGGTCTGATTTTCATATTCTTCGTCGTCGGTTTGGGCAAGCGCGTTGGGCGCGGAGCCCTCAAATTGCTCAAGCGCACGACGCGCTTCAGCGGGTGTTTTATTCTCCAGCGATGAGTGCGGTCTGACGTTGTTGTAATCGTATCGCCAGAGCGCCAGTTTGCGGCGGGCGTCGTCCAAGCTATCGAACCATTCCTCGTTCAGAAGTTCATCCCGTAGGCTTCCATTGAATGACTCGATGAAGGCGTTCTGTTGCGGTTTGCCCG